>Ga0209429_10002768_pt1 | contig 10210 bp, 6 predicted proteins | sample BarGraNGADG00212_3_FD_184493 | JGI IMG/M metagenome (GOLD analysis project Ga0209429, IMG submission 184493) | Arctic peat soil microbial communities from Barrow, Alaska - Barrow Graham LP Ref core NGADG0004-212 (SPAdes) (version 2) | ecosystem: Environmental > Terrestrial > Soil > Wetlands >... | reverse complement strand
ACTGTCTTCAAAACTTTGGAATGTATCTTCGGCATATCTGTCCCCCCTACTCATTTTCTTTTTTTGATCCGCTTCTACTGTACGCAGCAACGGTAAATACCAGGCAGATGTTGCATAGTAAAAACAGATCCCATGTGTAACGGTATGTCTTTGCATTACACACAACAGAAAACACGAGTGAATAGGGCAAAAGCTCACCATTTAATAAAGTTGATGCACCTTCGGGCTTTTCCCCGTTCGCCCAGAAGGTAATGGACTGACTCTGATCAATCCCATCCGTGCGCAAAGCAACCGAATACCGCATATTTTTTGAAGCAGGCTGTATGGGGAAAATAATGTCCAGTGTGGAGTTATCCTTGATGGAAGGACCCGGGTAACTGCCGGAAAAGACCGTCTTCCCGTCTTCATCTTTTATCATGACGAAGAGGGTTCCCGTCTTTAATTCATGGCTGTATGTTGCCGTTGCATATGAGATTCCCGCTAAACCTGCATATGTGCATGTATAATCCATTTCAAGGTTTTTGCCGTCATAAATCTCGCCGACCGGCACTGTACTTGCAGCATTAACCGCATAAGATACAAGGCTGTCAGCGGGAAAAACAACAGAGACTAGAGTACAAACTGCAAACAATACGGTAAACGAAAATAAAATAGAGGTAACTCTGTCAGCAAAGAAATTTTTCAGCCCTTTTTCGAACTCTTTGACTCTCATCCGATTTTCCCCTTTGAAATCCCTTACTTTCTTCCCTGTCCCTTTGAAATCCCTTACTTTCTTCCCTGTCCCTTTGAAATATTATATCTTTTTTATATCGTTATGACGATACTTACCCTTGGATAAAAGGCCGTGATGTGTCGCCTGGGGCAGCGCCGCCTTTGGCAACAAGTACAATCTGGATGGATTCCAGCCTGTATGAGAATCCCGCAGTACCTGATGACTGGCCGTTTTGGGCCCAGCTCATCCATCCCGTATTCTGTGCATGCACCCGGTAATAGATATCAAATTGGTCCGCCGCCGCACCTGTCAGACGGATTTCAATCGCTTCAAGGCGTTTGGACTGTGCCGTCGTTCCGGATAATGCCGTATTTGATACCCAATCCATCCATCCGATATCCTGGACTTGCGTACGGTATTCAACCCCGCCGTCTACATTTCCGAGACTGATCCGGATTGCTTCAAGGCGTTTCGACTGTCCGGTCGTTCCGCATTGTGCACCGTTGTTCACCATCGCCGCCCAGCCGATATCCTGAATACTGGCCTGATAACTGACAGTAGGCTTATCATTTTTGACAAAATGATTGCCTGTCGTACCCGGTGCAGTACCGCCTTTGGCAACGAGTATGATCTGGATTGCCTCGACCCGGTACGAGTATCCTTCCGTACCTGCCGATTCACCGTTTTGTGCCCAGCCGAGCCAACCGTTATTTTCGGCATGAACCCTGTAATAAATATCATAAAGATCAGATGCAGCACCTGTCAGTCGGATTTCGATCGCCTCCATGCGCTTGGACTGCCCTGATGTTCCACTCATTGCTCCGTTGGAAGTCCACTCCATCCATCCAATATCCTGAACATGCGTACGGTATTCAATTCCGCCGGCTATGTTCTCCAGATTGATTTTCACCGCTTCAAGCCGTTTGGATTGTCCGGATGTACCGCTGACGGCGCCGTCTCTTACTACGCCCTGCCAGCCGATGCGCTGTACGCTGCTCTGGTAACTTACGGCAGGATCGGTGCAGTTGACAAAGTGAAGTGCTGTATCCCCCGGAGCCGTGCCTCCTTTGGCAACCAGCATAATCTGAGTCGCTTCGACCCGGTATGAGAATCCCAGGGTTCCGGATGTCTGACCATTGGAAGCCCATCCCATCCATCCGTAATTCTGAACATAGACACGGTAATATATATCATACCGGTCTGCGGCGGCACCTGTCAGACGAACTTCAACCGCCTCAAGACGTTTGCCCTGTCCGAGCGATCCGCTGACAGCTCCGTCAGATACCCAGTCCAGCCATCCCTGGTCCTCCATGTACGAATGATATTCAACGCTTCCGGCTATGTTGGCCAGCTGGATGGTTACTGCTTCCAGGCGCCTGGACTGCCCGGTCGTTCCCGATACCGTGCCATTATCCACAATACCCTGCCAGCCGATATTCTGCACGCTGCTCTGATAGACTACTCCCGGTGCTGACTGAGGCGATACCGCTGCCACCATCCGATTAAGATAGACTTGTGTTTTTACACAGAATTCAGCCCACCGACCCTGATCACGGATCGTTATCGGACAGTTTTTGCCGAAAGAACTGAAGTCGTGATGCTGGAACAGGGCACCGGCCACTAAATGAACATTGTGCCTGTATAATATATCAGCGGCGAGCCATTCTGCATTTGCCATTGCCTGGTCAAAATTACCGTTCGAATTATCACAGATTTCAATGGCAATCGTGCTTGCATTGCCGACCCCGAATTCCGTATCCCCTGCATGCCAGGCTTTCTCATTCTCTGGTATGCTCTGATAGGCGCCCAGACTGTCAACACTGTAATGCCAGCTGACCTCACTGAAGCTTCCCGCACCCTGCAGATACAGCGCGTGCATGCGGGCCGTCGCTCCCTGGCTCCAGTTGGATGTCTCATGGATGGTTACGCCGGCAAAACCTGACAGAAGCTGTCCCGACCTGCACAAGCTGCCTTCAGGCGCCATATAACTTCTGCTTACGCTGAATCCGGGAATAACCTCAAGGCTTCGTCCTATGGCACCTACCGTATAATAAGCCGATAAATTACCAAGCGAAAGTGTTGTTGCCACAAGTGTAACGGATAGCAGGAGGGCCAACCCCCGTCTTATCTGTTTCGCGGCGTCTGTCACTGAGAATCGAATTTTCATATGTCTGCCTTTCACTTTGTAACGAAGTCGCTGCAGGCTGAATCGCCCATTGAAACGCTGTCCGAAACGCGTTTTTGCACAATCAGGCATAGCTGATGCAATTATCTTCCTTAAATGTCTCCTACAATATATCACAATTGTTTTACATCGGCCTTTTCAAGCGTGACTGGTGATGAAAATGTAATCGTATGGACATAAAGCACGAATATTCCGGTAAAAAAGAAGGCCGGATAGTGTTACACTACCCGACCCACTAAAAACTACATGTATAAGCACTACCTATCCCTGGACAAACGGTTTATCCGTTGAACCGGGTGCAGCACCGCCCTTGGGTACAAGGACTATCTTGATTGCCTCAAGACGGTACCCGAATCCGGCTGTACCGGCTGATTCGCCGTTTTTAGCCCAACCAAGCCATCCATTGTTCTGTGCATGTACACAGTAATAGACATCATACTGTTCAGCGACTGCCCCCGTCAGACGGATCTGTATCGCTTCCAGGCGTTTGGACTGGCCGCTTGTTCCGCTTAAGGCCCCGTCAGCCACCCAGTCCATCCATCCGATATTCTGGACATGCGTGCGGTATTCAATTCCGCCTGTCAGATGCTGCAGAATAATATTTATTGCTTCCAGGCGTTTGGACTGTGCACTTGTTCCGGAGATGGCTCCGTTACTTACAAATCCCTGCCAGCCGACATCCTGCACATGAGTCCGGTAACTGACAACAGGCACCGTGTAGTAATCAACATATGCGCGGGTCGTAAGCCCGGGAGCGGCACTTCCTTTGGCAACGAGCTTAACTTCGATCGCTTCAAGCCTGTATCCGTAACCGGCTGTTCCGGAAGGCTCACCATTTTTAGCCCAGTCGAGCCAGCCGTTGTTCTCGGCATGCACGCGGTAATACACATCGTATGTATCCGCCGCGGCTCCAGTCAGGCGTATCTGAATCGCTTCCAGTCTCTTTGACTGTGCGCTGGTTCCGCTCAATGCTCCGTTGGATACCCAGTCCATCCATCCGATGTCCTGTACCTGCGTACGGTATTCGACGCCTCCGTCGATGCCTTTCAGTTCTATATGCATCGCTTCCAGACGTTTGCCCAGGCCCGTTGTGCCGGATGTGGTCCCATCGCTGCTCCATGCCTGCCATCCAAGATCCTGGACATGGCTCTGGTAGGCTATCTGACCATATGTAAAGGAAAAAGATGACCAGTCCGTAGAGCCGTCCCTGTTAATTACCGCAATTCTGATCGTATGTTTTCCCAGTGTAAATTCACTGGCATTTACCAGAAAAGAGTAACCGCTGTGCAGTCCGTCATTATATCTTCCGTTACTGTTTACAGACTGCTGAACATCATACCGTTCCATAAGGCTTGATGTGGAACCGAGCAATTTGTAATTATCCAGGTAAACGTCCACACGGCTTACTCCGGCATGGCTTAATGCCCAGCCGCTTACCGTAATGTCTCCTCCGGATATCTTTGTCTGGGAGGGAGAATCCAGGGTGGATTGAGCCGTCGGCGTACTCAGGAGTATATTGTCCGTAGCAGTGCTCATATCGAGATGACCGCTCGAAGAGTTGGGTACCGACGTCAGCGTACCCGTGGATGTATGCTGCCACATGTCCCAGCGTGGCCAGCACCACAGACTTTCAGGCATCCAGGTCGAGGAAATACCGTCCATCGGCGCTGCAACATCATAATGGGCTATCCATAACTTATAGGCGTTCCATGTAAACGAAGGATCAAAATTGTTTTTCATAAAGTTTGGATACGTATAAATCATTAAATCGAATCCGCTGAGCGCCTTAAACTCGTCAGCAAATGTCTTGACAGCCGTCGCAAGCTGCGTCTTGGTAAGACCTGCCGAGTTGTCTTCAACATCAAGTGCCGGCACACAGCTATACGCAAACTGCTTGATAAAACTATAGTATAAGTCGGCTTGTGTCTTGGCATCCGCGGGGTCGGCTGTCGGCATATAGTAATAGTAAAACCCGTATTTCAGGTTAACATTCTGAGCTTGTGTAGCATAATTCACAGCCTGCGTATCGACGGAAATCGAAGAATTTGCATGACTGAAAGATCGGATATATACAGCATCAACCTGTGTCTTCAGCAAGGAAAAATCAATATTATCCGACTGCGTTGTAACTGAGTCATTGAACTGTGAGATATCGATCAATTTGAGATTAGCCGTACCGGCAGACGGCATTGTGCTCGCTGCATTGACGGCAGGATGGAAATATGTCAGCGCGCCGACAACAGAAATAATGGCAACCACCGTTGCAAGTAAAGCCAGTATTCGTTTATTTATGTGCATTTTGTCCCTCACTATCTGTTTTTATGAGGTTAGAATTATCTGTATGTCCTGGACTGCATGAATGGTAGAATATCAATTAGTAATATCTTTCATGTCCTCGGTAATAAAGTCCAAGGTAAGCAGTAATTTCTTAACCCCTTCAACATCAAGACGCGTCGTATTATGGGATGTGTATTCCCACCCGTAACTCGCCTCCTGCTGTCCGTCTTCAAAATATTTCCCGTAATTCAAATCTCTCTGATCTGCCGGGATACGGTAGTATTTTCCACAGTCCTCGGCATGTGCCATTTCTTCACGAGTCAGCAATGTCTCGTAAAGCTTTTCGCCATGTCGTGTTCCTATCGTCTTAACATCAACTGAACTCTTATAGAGTTCCTTAACTGCCTGAGCAAGATCCGCGATTGTAGATGCAGGTGCTTTCTGGACGAATATATCGCCGGGAACGGCATTCTCGAATGCAAATATCACCAAATCCACAGCGTCATCGAGTGACATCAGATAGCGCGTCATATTGGGGTCGGTAACAGTCAGCGGAAGACCCTTTTTGAGCTGCTCGACAAAAAGCGGGATGACGGAACCTCTCGAAGCCATAACGTTGCCGTACCGTGTTCCGCAGATGATTGTCTCTCCCTCATTCGTCGTTCTGGACTTCGCGACAAATATCTTCTCCATCATCGCTTTGCTAATACCCATCGCGTTGATCGGGTATACAGCTTTGTCGGTCGACAGGCATATAACCCTCTTCACGTTATAGTAAATAGCTGCATTCAGAACATTTTCGGTGCCCAGTACATTTGTTTTTACTGCTTCAAGCGGGAAAAATTCACACGAGGGAACCTGCTTGAGGGCCGCCGCCTGAAACACGTAATTGACGCCCTTCATTGCTGCTGCGATGCTGCTGTAATCCCGCACATCACCAATATAAAATTTCAACTTGGTGTTGGAATAGAGCTTTCTCATATCATCCTGCTTTTTTTCATCCCTGGAAAAAATGCGGATTTCCTTGACGTCCGTTTCGAGAAATCTCTTGAGCACTGCATTTCCGAATGACCCCGTGCCGCCAGTAATCAACAATACCTCACCGTCAAACATGCTGTTAATGCCTCCTGTTTTTGAAAGAATTTACACAATTTTCTATTTCATTATTCAACTGAATTCTGATTATAACACTTCGATAATATGAATAGTAGTAGGCAAACCCGGCCTCCCCCATACTGTCGAGCGTCTCCCGCGGCATTTCCACATACTCCCGGATCAGCCGTGCGAGACCCTGCGGATCTCCGGGGCGGCATGTTTTTCCGCAGCCGCTCTCTTCAACAACCTGTGCCCCTTCCCCTGAAATAGCTGCGAGCACAGGCTTTCCGGCCGCCATATAGGACTGGACTTTTGCCGGTATCATAATAGAAAACAAGGGATCCTCCGAAAGGGACGCAAAAAGCACATCGGCAAGTTCGTGATACTGCGGGATCATATCTGATGGTTTATAGCCTTCAAAAACGAAGTAGCCGGACACGCCGAGCTGCTCGATGTACTGGATGAGTGACACCTTTGACATGCCGTCTCCGACCAGGACAAATCGGCAGCTCGGTATATCCTCACCGGATTTTATGATGGCCGCTGCATCCGCAAGTATGGTCAGTCCCTGAGCCGGCCCGATATTCCCGGCGAAGACAATGTTGAAGCATCCGTCAAACCGGTCATGCAGCTGCCTGCTGTACTCTTTTTTCTCATAGAATGATTCACAGGACTGCGGAACAAATGAAATGCGTTCGGCCGGAATATGCAGTTCCCTTACAATCTTGTCCTTCATACCCTGTGAGGGGGTAAGAAGCCTGGAAGCATTTTTATAATGCCATTTGGATACCCCTGCAAAATGTCTGCGGAGGACCTTTGACTTAATATTTATCACCGAAAACAGGCTGTCCGGCCAATAATCAAGAATATATAGAATGGACGGTATCTTCTTCATCTTCGCCAAAAGAATCCCGGGAAGTGACATAAAGACAGGTGTCAGGCTGTACATGAATACGGCATCATAGTGATTACCCATCAAAAACGGCAGATGAAAAAGCGATGCGAAAGGGAAATAATAGTAGTTCAGAATAATGGAAAGCTTCCCTAGTCGTTTGCTCTGCGGGATTTCACCGACCCGAAACACGCGCGCTTGCCCGTATTTTTCTTTGCGGGGTCTAAAATAGTTATATCCCTTGAAAAATTCACCCCTGGGATAATTCGGAATTCCGCATAAAACATCTACCTGATGTCCGTCAGCCAGAAAATCCGTACAGATATCATTAATTCGAAATGACTCCGGCCAGAAGTGCTGACATACAATGAGTATTCGCATATGACTCCCATTCTTACAGTGCTTATGCCTGATTAAAAGGTCTGGCTGTCGGGCCGGGTGCTTCTGCGCCCTTGGAAACAAGTACGATCTGGATCGCTTCGAGGCGGTAACCGAATCCTGCTGTTCCGGCCGATGCGCCGTTACTGGCCCAGTCCTGCCATCCGATATTCTGTATATGGCTCTGATATGTTACCGCGTCCAGGAGAATGTTATTTGTCGCATAATTTATGTCCAGATTACCTCCAGACGATCTGGGTATAGAGGAAAGAATGCCTTTTGATGTGTACTGCCACATATCCCACTGTGACCAGCACCAGAGATTATCCGGCATCCAGGTAGATGAAATATCCGTCATGGGCGCCTGCACATCATAGTGGGCAATCCATAATTTATACTCATTCCATGCAAAGGACGGATCAAAATTGTTTTTCATGAAATACGGGTAACTGTAAATCATCAGGTCAAATCCGGAAAGAGACTTGAATTCGTCTGCAAAGGATTTGACTGCTGCCGCGAACACCTCTTTGGGGAGAGCTGCGGTGTTGTCTTCCACGTCCAGTACAGGTATCAGGCTGCAGTCATAATTTTTAACGAAGTCATAAAATGTCCGGGCCTGTGCTTTTGCATTCTCAGGATCTGCTGTTGGAATAAAGTAGAAGTAAAACCCGTATTTCAGGTTGGCATTCTGTGCGGACTGTGCAAAGTTTGCCGCCTGCAGATCGATCGTAAGCAGTGAATTAACGGAACTAAATGAACGGATATATACCGCATCCGCCTGTGTCTTCAGGGCAGGGAAATCAATGTTATCCGCATCTGTTGTAACCAGGTCCGTCCAGGAGGAAATATCAACAACCTTCAGATTTGCCGCCCCGGAGGAAGGCATTGTGCTTGCTGCACTGACAGCGGGATGAATGTAAGTAAAGCAACTGACAGAAGTTAGAATGGAAAGTAAAGATACAAGAAGGATGACAGGCAGTTTATTTTTTCGCATTACAAATCCTCGATTATATTAATTATAGATTTAAAATAGTTGGAATATATTATAACACAGACTTCTTATGTCTGAACATAGGGCCGTGCTGTCGCGCCGGGGGCAGCGCCGCCCTTTGGTACAAGTACGATCTGGATCGCTTCCAGGCGATACCCAAATCCAGATGTTCCGGCCGACGATCCATTACTTGCCCAATCCATCCATCCAATATTCTGTGCATGCACACAATAATAAACATCGTACTGTTGTGCAGCTGTCCCTGTCAGCCGGATCTCAATCGCCTCGAGACGTTTGGACTGCCCGCTGGTTCCGCTTAGCGCGCCGTCAGCAACCCAGTCCATCCAGCCTATATCCTGGACGTGCGTCCTGTATTCAATGCCTCCGGCAATATTTTCAAGCTTGATATGAATGGCTTCCAGACGCTTGGAAAGACCGCTTGTTCCTGATACGGTTCCATTACTTACATAATCCTGCCAGCCGATATCCTGTACATGCGTCTGATAACTCACCATAGGCTGCGTGTAATAGTCAACATACGGCCGGGCTGTCGAACCGGGAGCCGCTCCGCCTTTGATTACCAGTACTATCTGAATAGCTTCAAGCCGGTAACCGAAGCCAGCGGTTCCGGAAGACTCACCGTTTTTCGCCCAGTCCAGCCAACCGTTGTTCTGGGCATGAACCCGGTAATACACATCATATTGCTGCGCCGCAGCTCCTGTCAGGCGGATTTGAATTGCCTCGAGTCTTTTGGACTGCCCGATGGTTCCGCTTGAGACGCCGTCAGCTACCCAGTCCATCCATCCGATATCCTGTACATGTGTCTTATATTCGATGCCTCCGGACACATTTCCCAGCTTGATGTCTATTGCTTCCAGGCGTTTGGACTGTCCGCTGGTACCGGAGATATCCCCGTTATTAACCCAGCCCTGCCAGCCTATATCCTGTACATGGCTCTGGTAGGTAACCGTCGGTATATATGCGATGTTTTGCAGAAGGACCACAGCGTTAACAAGCCCATATCCAGTCAATTCATCATATCCGGCACTTTCGAGATCCGTACATGTTGAATTAAGAAGATTCGAGAATGCAATCGGTGATAATGCCGGATCCCGGCTGACTGCAAGCGCCGCAATAGCTGCAACACACGGGGATGAGAAAGAGGTCCCGTCATGGTATCCATAGTTCTGCCCGGTATATCCGCTGTCATCCGTAGTGTATATATCTTCACCGGGAGCCATTACATCGAGCATGCTGTTGTAATTTGAAAAATAAGAGCGGGAATTACTCTGGTCAGTTGAGCCTACACTGATAACACCGTCATATGACGCCGGATAATTGCTTGTGGAATTGCCGTCGTTTCCTGCTGATGAGACAATAATGCAGCCTTTGGCATACGCATATGCGACTGCATCCTGCACGGATCTGGTAAATCCGCCTCCGAGGCTGATATTCATTACCTTACACTTCATATCGGCTGCAGCATATATTGCCGTTGCCAGGCTAGAGGAAAGTATGGACCCCGAAACATTTTCTATGCATATGGGAACAATGGCAACCCCTGAAGAGATTCCGGCAATGCCCTCATTATTATTCATCGTTGCTGCAATGACACCGGTAACATTTGTACCATGCCCGGAAACATCTGTATTCACAGGTCCTCCGTTTACTATATCCATG
>Ga0209429_10002766_pt1 | contig 10212 bp, 13 predicted proteins | sample BarGraNGADG00212_3_FD_184493 | JGI IMG/M metagenome (GOLD analysis project Ga0209429, IMG submission 184493) | Arctic peat soil microbial communities from Barrow, Alaska - Barrow Graham LP Ref core NGADG0004-212 (SPAdes) (version 2) | ecosystem: Environmental > Terrestrial > Soil > Wetlands >... | reverse complement strand
GCCGACACCCTGCTAGGCAGGCCAGTAGAAGTTGAGGCTGACATGGTTGTGCTGGCATCTGCGATGATTCCTAGTGAAGGCGCAGATAAGATTGCCCAGTTGGTCGGCTGTCCGACAGACAAGGACGGGTGGTTCCAGGAGGCGCACCCCAAACTCAGGCCCGTGGAAACTATGACAGGCGGACTGTTTTTAGCGGGCGTCTGCCAGGGACCGAAAGACATTCCGGATACTGTTTCACAGGCCAGCGGCGCGGCTGTTAAAGTCTGCGCACTGCTTTCCAATGATGAACTGGCCACCGACCCGATGATCTGCCAGGTTGACGAAAAGCTATGCTCCGGCTGCCTGGTGTGCAAAGAGGTATGCCCTTACAAGGCAATTTCGGCGAAGACAATAACCGAAAGAATTGACGGGAAACCTGTAGAGCGGATCGTAGCCGAAGTTAATACAGGTCTATGCCAAGGCTGCGGCAACTGCACTGTTGCCTGCCGGGCTGGAGCGGCAAACCTGAAGGGATTCACTAACCAACAAGTGCTTGCGGAGGTGGATACTCTGTGTCAATAACAAACGAAGCACAATCAACTGAATTTCAACCCAAGATAATTGGATTTACCTGTAACTGGTGTAGTTACGCCGGCGCAGACATGGCCGGGGGCGGCAGGATGAAATATCCCGCTAATATGAGATTGATTCGCGTACCTTGTTCCGGTCGGGTTAATCCTGCTTTTGTTTTAAGAGCATTCCAAAAAGGGGCGGATGGCGTACTGGTTTCAGGGTGACACCCGGGGGACTGCCACTATTCTAGTGGCAACTACTTTACACGGAGACGGTACCTTTTGTTTAAGCGGCTTCTCGAGTATGTAGGCTTTGAACCTGGCCGCTTCAAGGCGCGCTGGCTCTCCGGTTCTGAAGGGGCTAAATTTACCACCACGGTGAAGGAAATGACAGAAAAAATTAAATCCCTGGGTCCCAATAAAAAGATGAGGGATGATATCATATGATGAATCTTGCTCAACAGCTCAGGGAGCAGGCTAAAAAGCTCCTGGAGGAGAAAAAAGTTGATCTGGTAATCGGTTTTGGCCAGGGAACGGAGTTAGCACGGAATACACCAGTTTTCATCGATAGCCCCGAAGGTGTATCCGCACTGACCTGGGGACCGTTCTGCGCCAATAATCTGGCAAAATATTTGGTTGATTACAAAAACGATCCGGGCAGCACCGCCGTTGTGGTAAAAGGGTGCGATGCCAGGTCGGTCAACAGATTGCTGGATGACAACCAGATTTTACGGGAAAAAGTGGTGGTAATCGGATTACCCTGTCCCGGCCAGCTTGAATGGCAAAAGGTATCTGCTGAAATCAAACCAGGTTCGACATTAAAAGAAGTTGTTGATAATGGTGACAGTTATACCGTAAAAACAGACTCGGGTGATTACACCTTCAACAAAAAAGACTACCTGCTGCATAGGTGTTTGGTGTGTGAAAATCCAAATCCGGTTATATCCGATATCACCATTGGCAAAGAAATTCCTGTTAAGAATTATGAGGAAAGATTTGCTGAAGTGCAGGATTTAGAGAAACTGGCAGCCGATGAGAAAAACGAGTACTGGAACAAGCAGTTCGCACGCTGCCTGCGCTGCTATGCCTGTCGCAACGTATGCTCAGTCTGCACCTGCAAGGTATGTGCCTTCGACCAGATGCAGCCAATGTGGGTCTCGAAGAGGACAAACCTCTCAGAGAATACGGCATTCCATATTACAAGGGCTTTTCACGTAGCCGGGCGATGCGTTGACTGCGGGGAATGTGACCGGGTCTGCCCGATGGATATTCCGCTGCGCAAGTTGAATGTAAAGATTCACAAAGATCTTGGTGAATTGTTTAATTCTCCCACGCCAGGCACAGAGCCAGGTTTGATATCGCCTCTGGGAGGATTCTCGCCTGGTGATCCTGAGGAGTTTATGTAAAAGGAGGTGCTGAGATGGAATCAAGAGTTGTAAACAAAGGACAAATTTCTGAATTACTGGATAAGTTGGCGAAGGACTATAATCTGATCGCGCCGATAAAGGAAGAAACAATGACTCTGTTCAGAAGGGTATCCGGCGCTCAGGACGTCCTGTTAGACTATAACAATTCAGATATTTCGCCTAAAGGATGTTTCTTACCGCAAAATGAAAAAACGTTTTCTTATATGTATACTGGTGATACCCTGGAGATCAACAAACCAGTGGGGACACAGAAAACTGTACTCTTCGGAGCGCGCCCCTGCGACATCAAGGCTATTCTAACGTTTGATCCGGTATTCGATGGTGTAAAATTCGGTGACGAATACTACTCCAGCAAGCGGGAAAGCACAGTAATCATCGGTCTGAGCTGTGCAAAAGTTCTCAGCACCTGCTTCTGCTATGCTATGGGAGGCGGGCCATGTGACACAACAGGTTCAGATTTATTGTTAACCGAAATCGGTGACAAATATTATGTAGAGGTCATTACAGAAAAGGGCCAGGCTCTTGTAGATGCATACAGCCAGATCATCGCCAAACAGGACACGGCACAGCTGGCAAAAGACAAGGATGAGCTGGCAAAAAAACTGTCCGGCGAGTTTGTCAGGAAAGTTGACCTGACTGGTGTAAAGGAACTCATGGACAATAATTTTGAACTGCCCTACTGGGCTGGTGATGATCAGAAGAAATGCATCGGCTGCGGGACATGCACCTATGTATGTCCTACCTGTCACTGCTTTGATATTTTCGACTACACCACCGGTGATTTTACAGGTGACCGTCTCCGTTGCTGGGACTCTTGCATGTTCCCGGAATATACGCTCGAGGCCGGCGGACACAACCCACGCCCGAGCAGAAAAGAGCGGATTCGCAACCGCTTCATGCATAAGATTAAATACCACCTCGACCGGTATAACATGGTCGGCTGCGTGGGATGCGGACGCTGTGTCAACAAGTGCCCGGTCAATATCGACATCACTAAAATTATCAATGACCTGAAGGAGGTGGCGCAGAATGCCTAATCCTACTGCTCTGACGCCATATCCGGCGACCATAACCAAAATTGACGTTGAAGCCGGTGACACTAAAACTTTCACAGTAGTGTTTGACGATCCTGAAATCATGGAGAATTTCGGCAACCAGCCTGGACAGGTCTGTATGCTGTCGGCGTTTGGCGAGGGTGAATCTACTATCTCCATTACCTCATCGCCGACCAGGGGCAAATTCCTTGAATTTTGCGTTAGAAGAGTCGGCCGGTTGACAAGCGTACTGCACCAGATGGAGGTAGGCCAAAAAATCGGTGTGCGCGGCCCGTATGGCAACGGGTTCCCATATGAGATGATGAAAGGCAAGGACCTCTTTTTCATCGGCGGCGGTTCAGCGCTTGCTCCTATACGCTCTCTGATCGACTTTGTTCTTTCGGATCAATACCGGAAAGACTACGGCAAGGTGGAGATCCTCTACGGTGCACGCTCAATGGACGATGTCTTATTTAAGAGTGACCTGGCCGAGCGCTGGCCGGCAATTGCCAATACTGGAATTTACACCACAATTGACCGCGCGGAAGAAGGTTGGAACGGTCATGTGGGATTTGTGCCGCCATTTATTGAGGAAGTTGCGCCTACCCCGGAAAATAAAATTGCCATTATCGCCGGACCGCCGATCTTGATCAAGCTAGGGCTGGCGGTTATGGAAAAACTGGGGTTTAAAGATGAACAGATCATCACTACTCTGGAGATGAGAATGAAATGCTGCCTTGGTAAGTGCGGCCGCTGCAACGTAGGCTCCAAGTTTATCTGTGTTGATGGGCCAGTCTTTAGCCTGGCGCAGCTTAAACAGATGCCTCCTGAATACTAAAAGCGAGCCCTTGCAGGTAACATTAACCCCCGGGATTTTTTAAACCGGGGGTTAATTGTTTTAAAGTTCATTTGCCAAAGACATTGCAACGACTGGCTAAACTATTTATAATTATTTCTATGCAGATGGTTGTATGAATATATTTTAGCAGGTAAGGAGTATAACAATGGATAAAATAACATTTCATGTTGACGGTATGAGCTGTGAGCACTGCAAGACCGCAGTTGAAAAGGCACTGAAGGGACTTAACGGTGTACAGGCAGCAGAAGTAGATCTGGCTGCAAAAACCGCACAAGTGATATATGACGCAAATAAAGCAAACCGTGATACACTTGCGGGGGCGATAACTGATGCAGGATATGAAGTAAAGGACTGAGGCCTGAAAAATGTATGAGCTTACTGTACGGACCCGTTTTGCCGCCGCACACTCCCTGAGAGACTATGAAGGCCCGTGTGCCAGGGTGCACGGCCATACCTGGCATGTTGAGGCAACCTTCAGGGGCTGCCGGCTTGACAGCAAAGGGATGTTGCTTGACTTTGGCGTGGTCAAGTCTAAAATAAAGACCGTCGTGGAGGAATTGGATCACAATAACCTAAACGAGGTTAAACCTTTTACAGGCAGCGCTGAAAACAACCCGACTGTTGAAAACCTGGCCAGACATATTTATAACTGCTTAAAACAAGATCTTGACGAAAACAGCCAGCCAGCGCAAATTGCCAGTGTGCGTGTCTGGGAATCGCCTGATACCTCCGCGGCTTACAGTGAGGTGTAAAAATTGAAGAGTATCGTCCTTTTGTCAGGCGGGCTGGATTCTGCTGTCTCCCTGGTACTGGCCTTAAAAGAAACAGAGGTTTCTTTTTGCCTGACCTTTGATTACGGCCAGCGTTCCGCCCAAAAAGAAAAGGAGTCCGCCGCAGCTTTGGCGGCCCATTACAGTGTTGAGCACAGGTTATTAAAGCTGGCATTTTTAAAAGAAATGACTAAAACTGCCCTAGTGGCATGCGACAGGGACATACCGGAACCAGTTCCCGGTGATCTAGATAATGCTATTAAATCGAAAGCCACAGCCGAATCGGTATGGGTGCCCAACAGAAACGGCTTATTTATAAATATAGCGGCAGCTTTCGCTGAAGCGTACGGCTGTAATATAATAGTAACAGGTTTTAACCGTGAAGAGGCGGCCACATTTCCTGACAACAGCGCGGAATTTGTCTGTGCCGCCAACAGCGCGCTCAGTTATTCCACTTTAAACAAAGTAAAATTGGTCAGCTATACCCAGACGCTTGATAAAATAGAAATAGTCAAACTTGGTATGGAGCTGGGCCTTCCTCTTCAATATATCTGGAGCTGCTACAGGGGGGAAGAAAAAATGTGCGGGCGCTGTGAAAGCTGCCGGCGGCTCGGCAGGGCCGTAAAAACTGCCGGCTTTATATGGGATGATGTTTTTTAACATCACGGTCGCATTCACGCACCAGCAGCATGATGATAATTGCATGAATCGTAAGCAGCAACTGGAGGATATCAGTGATCAAACGTTTTATCACCGATACAATAACATATGACGGCACTCAGATGTCATCGCTCTGGGCCTTCCGCAAATTTGGCCTTCAGGGGGATAGCATCGTCTCATTTCAAGGCCCTTGCCGGGTCAACATTTCCGAGATGGTTGATCTTGAAGATGTTAAAAACAACGCCCCGATTTACAGCGAGAAAATGCTGCATTTTATCATCGAACACTTTGATTTAGATCTTGAAAAAACCATTATAAGACAGAGGCTCTTAATAGCAATCATCAAGGATGCCGTGCAGCAATATACAGGAGCTGTTTTGCGTCGTGACGGAGATGATCTGTTCTATAATGGGAAAAAATTATCCGTATCCATTGCTACTCTGACGCCGGTTTCCACCATGATCCACACCGCCTTGAACGTATTAAGCGTAAATGTGCCTGTGCCTGCTGTCGGGCTGGCAGACCTTGGCTTGGCATTTGAAAAAGTGCCGGCATTAGGTGACGCTATTTGCGGATTATACGCCGGGGAATGCATTGAAATCCTCATGGCCCGCTGCAAAGTGCGGGGCGTGAAATGACATGAAATACCCTGTTATCGAGATATTCTCCTCTGTTCAGGGCGAGGGGCCATACGTGGGATGCCGGCAGATTTTCATCAGGCTGCATGGATGCAACCTGAACTGTTCATATTGTGACACTGTTTCAGCTGAGATGCCATTGAACTGCCGCATAGAGGCAACGCCGGGCAAAAGGGATATTAAGCTGCTTGCGAATCCTCTCAATGTTGAGAAAATAGCTGCTGCCGCCGCGGCTCTGAAACTATCACAGCATGATTCAGTTAGCCTAACCGGCGGAGAACCGCTTCTGTACCCGTCATTAATTAAAGAGTTGGCGCCCCTGATTAAAGGGACCAGGCGCGGGATTTATCTCGAAACAAACGGCACCCTGCCGGACAGCCTGGCCGAGGTAATCAGCCTGATCGACATAGTGGCGATGGACATTAAACTGCCTGGCAGCGCCGGAAACGCTCCGCTGTGGGAGGAACACAGCCGTTTTTTGAAGATAGCTTATGCTAAAGATACTTTCGTTAAGATTATAGTGGGTGAAAATACCTGTTTAGAAGAGATTAAAACGGCTGCTGAGATGATAAAAAGTAAAGCTCCTGGTACAACTCTTGTCATCCAGCCAATTAGTGTTAGAGGTGAAATAAACATGATATCAGCGGCACATCTGCTTGAACTGCAGGAAACGGCATTGGAGATAATTGCTGATGTGCGCGTGATACCGCAAATGCACAGGATTATGGGATTTCTGTAATTGATCAGCTGAGTGGGGACACGCAACTTGTAGGTACGGCTTCAGCCGTACTTTGGAAAGGGTACATCAACAGGAACTAAGTGTTGCTTTTATCGTTAAAAGATACCAGACATTGGAATGGGGACACATCCAAATTCAGGAAATATCCCCAATGAATGTCCCCGAATGAAAGTGAAGCGTCCTAAACCGGAGGAGGGAAGAGAATATTGGATGAAAAAAAAATTGAGCAGGCCGTCAAGATGATCATAGAGGCTATTGGCGAAGATCCGGAGAGGGAAGGGTTAAAGGAAACCCCCGCGCGGGTTGCCAGGATGTACTGTGAGATATTCCGCGGCCTGCATGAGGATCCTGAAGTCCACCTTGAAAAAATATTTTCCGAAGACCATAATGAAATGGTTATTGTTAAAGACATTCCCCTCTATTCAATGTGTGAGCATCATCTGCTCCCATTTTACGGGAAAGCGCATGTGGCCTATATACCGCGTAATGGGAAAGTAACCGGGCTGTCAAAGCTGGCCCGGGTAGTGGATGGTTTCGCAAGACGGCCGCAGCTTCAGGAACGCCTTACCTCACAAATTGCTGACAGTATTATGAAACGTTTAAAAGCGTATGGGGTTCTCGTGGTGATTGAGGCTGAACATATGTGCATGACATTCCGGGGTGTTAATAAGCCAGGATCAAAAACTATTACCTCTGCAGTGAGAGGTGGTTTTCAAAAGAATGAAGCCACACGGGCAGAAGCCTTTTCTCTGATCAAGGGCTAATGCGGCCAGACCGGATGTCACGCCGTAGAATCACTTAAATAAATAATCCCGCTGAAGGTGGCCAGTATTTAAAATGACTGAAAAAGAAAATACAGAAGCCGGCAGGCTCGAACTTATTGCCACGAAAAGCTTTAAACCATATGACGAAATGTACAGGGTCGTGGACTTTTTAAACAAGACTTTAAAAGACAAAAAAGTTATTTTCGGACTTGCTAAGGATAAGCATAATGATACAATGACGATTTCTGTCTATGAAATATAATGGAGATGTTTTATGCGAATATTAATCAGCAACGATGACGGAATACAGGCAGACGGGCTGAATGAATTAAGGACTTCACTGCAGGGCCAACACAAGGTATTTGTTGTTGCGCCAGATCATGAAAGAAGCGCCACCGGACATAAAATCACTATGCATAGGCCTCTGAGGGTCAAGGAATGTCCTTACCCGGGGACTGATACCATTGGCTGGGAAGTTGACGGTACACCTGCCGATTGTGTTAAATTGGGCTTGGAAGTCCTGCTGCCGGAACCGCCTGACCTTGTAATATCAGGAATTAACTTTGGCCCAAATCTTGGTACCGACGTGCTTTATTCCGGCACGGTTTCTGCAGCATTTGAAGGACTAATCAATGGTATACCATCAATTGCGATTTCTTTGGCCACCTATGAATACCATAATTTCTCATTTTCAGGAAAAATCATCAAAGAAATAGTTTCAATACTGAAAGGTGGACTTCCACCAAGTACTCTGTTAAATATTAATATACCTCCCGGTACGCCTCAGGGAATAAAGGTTACCAGGCTCGGCAACAGGCGGTATGTAAATATTTTTGATAAAAGGATCGATCCCAGAGGCAGGGTATATTACTGGATGGCCGGTGAACCTTATGACATTGATGAAAATGATCCCGAAACGGATATCTGGGCTGTCAACGAAGGTTATATTTCTATTACCCCTATACAATTTGATATGACTGATTACGGATTTATGGAAAATTTGAAGGAAATATCTAAAAATATAAAGGGTTAATCCTCACGAATAATTTATGAAAAACGGCTTCATATTTTTAAAACAACAAGGAATTTAACAAACTGCTGTAGAAATATCATTTTAATTAAAGCGCTCTTTATTGTGGATTTCACTTGAGAAGTTTATTTAAATAAACTTTTGAACTCTCAGGGGTTCTTATTTTTTGTTTTTTATCGATTAAACTTATATTTAATTTTAAATCAGTAAAAATAATATATATCAAGGGGAACCATTATTCACTAAAGGAGGCACGTATTTTGAAGAACTATCAAACCGGTCAATTACGCAACCTTGGGGTGGTAGCGCACGGCGGAGCCGGTAAAACCTCCCTGGTAGAGGCAATGCTCTTTAATACCGGGATCCTTTCCCGTCTGGGCCGGGTGGAAGACGGCACAACCGCATCAGATTACCACCCTGAGGAAGTGGCAAAACAGATCACCATTCATACCAGCCTGGTTCCATGTGAGTGGAATGGCATCAAGCTCAACCTGCTTGACACACCTGGTTTTTCAGATTTCATAGGTGAAGTTATAGGAGCGCTGAGGGTATCAGACTCTGCTATGTTCGTCTTATCAGCTGTTGATGGTGTTGAAGTCCAGCATGAGGTTATCTGGGATATAACAGATGATTACAACCTGCCCAGAATGGTTTTTATAAATAAAATGGACCGTGAGAATGCCAATTTTGATAAGGTTTTGGATGATCTTAAATCAATATTTAAGGTTAATTTTCTACCCGTTCAAATCCCTATCGGTTCTTTCAGCACCTTCAAAGGTGTTGTGGACATAATTAAGGGCACTGCTTATGAGGGCGCAGGAAAAGGAACAGAAATAGCCATCCCCGCCGAACTTGCCGACGAGGTTGCCAAGTACAGGGAACAGTTAATTGAGGCGGCAGCTGAGGGGGATGACGATCTGACCATGAAATACCTGGAAGGTGAAGAATTAACGGCTGATGAAATAAAAGAAGGGCTTATTAAAAGTATAGCCCTGCGCAAAGTGGTTCCAGTATTGGCTGGATCGGCTACTAAAAACATCGGCGTGGCCCAGTTGTTGGATGTAGCCACAAGTTACCTGCCCGCACCGGAAGAAAATGAAGGGCCCATGTCGGCGTTAGTATTTAAAACCATTGCCGACCCGTATGTTGGGAAAATGAATTTTCTGCGTGTTTACCGCGGTACTTTTAAAAGTGACACCACAGTTCTCAACAGCTCAAAAGAAAAAACAGAAAGAATCGGCAATGTACTCTTTGTCCGGGGTAAAAACACGGTTCAGACAAACTCTGTTCCGACAGGAGATCTGGCCGTCGTGGTAAAACTGCAGGACACAGGAACTTGCGACACCCTTTGCGACAAGGATAAATCTGTTGTACTGGAAGGTATTGATTTCCCGAAGCCCACCCTGACCGTGGCAATCGCGCCCAAGAGCAAGAACGATGAAGATAAACTTGGAGACGCGATTACCAAACTTCTGGAAGAAGATCCGACAATGAGGGTAGAAAAAAACAGTGAAACCAAACAGACACTGCTAACCGGCATGGGAGAACTGCATATCAACATCATGATCGAAAAACTTAAGCGCAAGTTTGGCGTGGATGTGGTAGTTGCCGACCCCAAAGTGCCTTACAGAGAGACAATCCGGGCAAAGGTGGAAGTAGAGGGAAAACACAAGAAACAATCCGGCGGCAGGGGACAGTACGGTCATGTTTGGATCCGTTTTGAGCCGTGCCCCGAAGGTG
>Ga0209429_10002765_pt1 | contig 10213 bp, 9 predicted proteins | sample BarGraNGADG00212_3_FD_184493 | JGI IMG/M metagenome (GOLD analysis project Ga0209429, IMG submission 184493) | Arctic peat soil microbial communities from Barrow, Alaska - Barrow Graham LP Ref core NGADG0004-212 (SPAdes) (version 2) | ecosystem: Environmental > Terrestrial > Soil > Wetlands >... | reverse complement strand
CGCGAATTAACTGACAAATTTCTTCTGAAGTCATTGCCGGGTTCCCGTCTTTTGCCCCTGCCATTGAATAGATCCTGGTTGTATCATCTATTGTCCCATCCATATCATCTGCACCGAAAGCCAGCGAAAGCTGAGCAGTTTCTTTCCCGGTCATTGGCCAGTATGCTTTGATATGCGGGAAGTTATCGAGGTAAATTCTTGAGACTGCATAGTTTCTGAGATCCTCAATAATATTCACTTCTCCCAAATATGACATGCTGTTGTTCGATTTTTTATATTTTAACGGGATGAAGGCATTGAATCCTCCGGTTCTGTCCTGTAGAATGCGAAGTCTTTCCATATGGTCAATACGGTGAATGAAGGTTTCAATGTGGCCATAAAGCATTGTTGCATTTGATGCAATTCCCAGTTTATGAGCTGTCTCATGTATAGTCAGCCATAGTTCGGATGATGCTTTTTCATCACAGATCATCTTCCTGAGTTCTTCATCGAATATTTCAGCACCGCCGCCGGGTATTGAATCGAGGCCATAATTCTTAAGAAGTCTTAATCCTTCCTCGATTGTGCACCCTGTTTTGTTGATCATATATTCAAGTTCAACAGCTGAAAAAGCTTTTACATGAAGTGCAGGCCTGTGTTCCTTAATTTTTTTAATAAGCGATCCCCAGTAATGCAGATCATATGCCGGATGAACACCTCCGACAATATGTACTTCAGTAACTTCTTTATTATCAAAACGCTTTACAATGTCAACCATCTCTTCATGGCTGTATTCCCAGCTTTCCGGATCTCCCTCCGGTTTATGATAAGAGCAGAACCTGCAGTTATATATGCATTTATTGGTTGGTTCAATGTGAAAATTGCGGTTGAAATAAGCAAAACTGCCATTATGCCTTCTTCTGGATATTCCGGCCAGGAGACCCAGCAAAGACAAATCAGCTTTTTTATAAAGCATTAAGCCGTCTTCAGGAGTTATTCTGACATTGCCGGATATTTTATCAGCGATAAGTCTGATGTCTTTATCCTTAATATGATTTAAAAGGTCGTTCATATTATGAATTAATAAGGGCGGTAAAGTTAAGAATAATAAAAAAGGTGCCTTATTAAAAGACACCTTTAATCAGATATTGTAAAATGCGTATTATCCTTTTAATTTAAGCTCGGGTGAAACTGAAAGTTTTTTTCTTCCCTTTGCTCTGCGGGCAGCAAGAACTCTTCTTCCGTTAGGAGTTGACATCCTTTCCCTGAAGCCATGCTTATTTACTCTCTTCCTTCTTGATGGTTGGTATGTCCTTTTCATCTTTTAATTATATTTGTTGAATATCATTCTTATTTGAGACTGCAAATGTAGTATTTTTTTGAAATATAAAAACCGGGAATGTGTTTTTTTTCAAAAAAATCAAACAGGCAGATACACAATCCTTTTCGTTTCAAAAAATGATTCATCGAAAAAGTCTTTGATATCCCACACCATTGCGCGGTTGCTGAACTGAGAAAGCTCAACCGACAGGTCTCCTCCTTTGAGATATAAAATCCCATTCATGAGGCTGTTTTTCCCCGACTTATCAATATTTTTTGCGGTGAGACTTACAAATCCGGGGAAACCCGTAACAGCCCGGCTTACGACAAAATGATATTTATTTTTCTCATCTTCAACCCTTTTGCGGACAGGGATGATATTTTTTAATCCAAGTTCATCTTTGACTGCCATCACCACTTTAATTTTTTTCTCTATTGAGTCGAGAAGTGTGAATTCTGAATCAGGAAACATAATAGCCAGAGGTATTCCGGGAAATCCGCCTCCTGTACCGACATCAAGTATTCTGGTTCCGGGTAAAAATGTGATGACTTTTGCAATTGCCAGGGAATGAAGAACATGATGAATAAAAAAATTATCCATATCCTTACGGGATATTACATTAATCATGCTATTCCATCTTTCATAGATCGGTTTCAACTGCGACAACTTATCTTTCTGATTGTCGTTTAATAAAGGAAAATACCTGAAAATAGCCTCTGACACTAGGTGTTACCTGTTTTGATTAATATATTATATAACAACATTTTGGCCCTGTATAATTGTGCTTTTACCGTTCCAATCGGAAGGTTTAGCTCCGATGAGATCTCTTCATAAGAGTACTCTTTATAGTAGCGCAGTTCAATTAGTGCCTTATATCTTGGCTTTAACTGGCTTACGATATCTTTTAGTGCTGCTATTTTCTGGAGATTGATTAATGACTCTTCAGGATCAAGAAGATCCGATTGGATATTGACAGTAACATTATCTAAAGTATCCTGCAAATAATCCAGTGGTGTGGGAGAAACCTGTTTCTTTCTTATAAAATCAACGCAGTTGTTAGTTGCAATTTTAAAGAGCCATGTACTAAATGCAAATTTTGGAGTGTATGAATCCAGATTACGGAATGCTTTTCCGAAAGCTTCAATTGTAAGGTCTTCAGCATCAGATGCGTTATTAACCATTTTAAGAAGCATATAATAGATGGAATCCCTGTAGCGGTTCATCAGGCTCGCGAAAGCTTTTTCATTACCTCTCCTGGCCTCTTTCACGAGCTGTAAATCGCCCTTCGCCTTGTCCGATAAGTCATGAATTATTTCCATCTGTTTTTACCGGATCTTTTCATCGAGTTGCTTATGAATATAATGCTGTTTATCACTGGTGAAAAGATATCAAAAAAAAGTGAATATGCCAGTAATCCGGGTTCATTCAATTTCTTCTGAACATTAACAAAAGCAATAATTTGTATGATAAGCCTTAAACCAAAAATAGCTAATACATATGGCCATAGAAAAGTGAAAGAAAGAAGAAGAATAAATGATAAATAAAAGAGGATCCTTGATAATGGTTCAGTTATTAATAATACTTTATCTCTTAATTTATAATAGGGTCCGGTCGTCAGATGTCTTTTCTTCTGTGTTATCCATTCTTTAAGTCCGGAACAAGGCACCGACCTTGTATGTATACCTGTTCTGAACTCCACGCATGTATTTCCTCCTGAGGCATTGGTATTTACAAACAGATCATCATCACCTGAAATTACGTTATTATGAGTTCCAAAGCCCTTGTTCGCGAAAAAGGCAGAACGCCTGTACGCGAGGTTGCGTCCGACACCCATGTAAGGAATACCGCGGATTGCCATCCCCAGATACTGCATTGCAATTGTCATGCTATCGTAACGAATATATTTGTTAAGGAACCCGGCCTCCCGGAGATAACCTCCATAGCCGAGTACAAAAGTAGTTTTGTCATCAAAATGTGAAACCATCCCATCGAGCCACTTATCTGATTCAGGCTGGCAGTCTGCATCTGTAAATAAAAGGATATCATTCTTAGCTGCTTTGATTCCAATGAATTGAGCGAACTTTTTATTGTGAGCGAATTTTGGATCTTTATTAACGGTAGAGACCTTAAGATGCTTGTATTGCTCCAGATATTTACCAAGAATATCATAGGAATTGTCTTCCGAACAATCATTCACAACAATAACCTCAAAATCGGGATAATCCTGTTCAAGAACGGCAGGTAGAAAATTCATTAGATTTTCTGCTTCATTTCTGGCACAGATAATTATGGAAACTGGCTGCTGTTTTGTGTTGGTGATTGCCGGTTTGCGGCTATAAACAGCCAGATAAAAGAAAATGTAATAAAACAATTGAATGACTGCAACAAATGCAAACGCTGAGAAAACAGCTAAAAGAAAAACATTATCATGGTTCAACATCTGACTTCCATTTATGTCAGCAATATTAATAAGATAATCGGAATGATAACAGATAAATTTCAACAATAATATCAAAATGAGCTAACCACCTGACCCGCTATACTTCTTCTTTGTCAACATGAACTCATCCGCCGGCCCCTCTAATTATGAGAGAAGGGGTGTAATGCATTAATTGTTAGTAACTTTCCCCTCTTTACGAAGTAGAGAGAGGGTTTCAGTGGTGAGTATGATGGATCAGTAGTGAAAAATAATTCACCATAATTTTATAAGGCCACATGGATGAATTACCTTTGGCTTCGAAAATTGAGATAGAATAGTATGTTTAGAATTGAGAGCAGGGATAAAGAATCCAGGGCACGTACAGGTCTTCTGATTACAGCTCATGGCAATATTCCTACTCCGGTCTTTATGCCTGTTGGTACAGGCGGTACAGTAAAAGGAATTCTGCAGCGTGATCTGTCAGAGGATATTAATGCAAAAATAATCTTAGGGAATACCTACCATTTGTATTTGCGTCCGGGAACTGATATTATTAAAGAAGCAGGCGGCCTTCACCATTTCATGTCATGGGAACGCCCGATTCTCACCGACAGCGGAGGCTACCAGGTTTTCTCCCTCACAGGTAACAGGAAACTAACTGACGAAGGAGCTGTTTTTAAATCACATATTGATGGATCGAGACATCTGTTTACTCCGGAAAACACTATAGACATACAACGGATCATAGGAGCAGATATAATGATGGCTTTCGATGAGTGCACTCCATGGCCATGCGATTACAATTATGCAAAAAAATCTGTGGCTCTTACACATCACTGGCTCGACAGGGCAGTTGTAAGATTCCGCGAAACGGATCCGCTATGGGGCAAAGAGCAGTTCTTGTTTCCTATAGTTCAGGGTGGTACCTTTGATGACCTCAGAAAACTGTCAGCTGAAAAAACCGCTGCAGCCGGACTGGCTGGAAATGCTATCGGAGGATTGTCGGTAGGAGAACCTGCTGATGAGATGTACCGGATCATTGAAATTGTAAATGAGATTCTGCCTGACGATAAACCACGCTATCTCATGGGAGTAGGCACACCGGTAAATCTCCTCGAAGCTATCGAAAGAGGTATCGATATGTTTGATTGCGTTATGCCTACACGGAACGGACGAAATGGAATGCTTTTTACAAGCGAGGGAACTATAAATATCAGAAACAAAAAATGGATGGATGATTTCAGTCCCATAGATTCCTCTGGTCCTTCAGCAGTAAGTCTTTTCTACTCAAAGGCGTACCTGAGGCATCTTGTTATATCAGGTGAAAATCTTGGTGCTCAGATTGCCAGCATACATAATCTTGGATTTTATCTGAGACTGGTTGAAGAAGCAAGAAAAAAAATTGAAGAGGGTAATTTCAAATTATGGAAAAACTCAATGATAAAAAAACTTTCGGAGAGGTTGTAGATTCTCTGAAGATCAAACTTATTGATGCTTATATTATCAGGAAGTTTCTTGGAACTTTCTTCTTCTGTCTTGCTTTAATACTGACAATTGCCGTTGTATTCGACTTCGCTGAAAAAATAGATAATTTCATGGAAAAGGCGGCTCCGGTCAAGGCGATAATTTTTGACTATTACATGAATTTTATTCCATATTTTGCTATACTGTTTGCCCCGCTTTTTGTTTTCATAGCAGTTATATTCTTCACTTCAAAAATGGCAATAAATACTGAGATAATAGCTATCCTGAACAGCGGAATGAGCTTCTTAAGAATGATGTGGCCATATTTTCTTTCAGCCCTGGTAATTGCCTTATTCACCTTTGTCCTGACAAATTTCGTTATTCCCAAATCCAACCTGATCAGGATGGATTTTGAGGACCGGTATTACCGTTCTTCAAGCCGTAAAGTAACTGTGGAGAACATTCACCGGCAGGTATTTAAAAATATTTATGTTTATATGGGATCCTTCAATCCGATTAATCAGAGGGGACAGAATTTTACGATTGAAAGGTTTAATGATAGCGGAAGGTTGGTGTCAAAACTGTCATCCCCAACAGTAAGCTATGATACAGTTATACATAAATGGACTGCCTTGAACTATTATCTTCGTGAAATAAACGGTAATGAGGAGACTATAACCAGGGGAAAGCAAATTGATACCACTCTTACTATCCAGCCAGGTGATTTTTCAAGAGATCCCGGCATTGTTGGAACGATGACATATCGTGAACTAAATGATTATATCAGCGTGCTTCAGCTCCAGGGATCTGATGAACTGAAACTTTTCCTGATTGAAAAGCACAGACGGTTTGCAAATCCATTTGCTGTTTTCATTCTGACTCTTATAGGTGTCTCGCTGTCATCAAGAAAAATAAGGGGAGGCATTGGTATGAATATTGGTATTGGCCTTATACTCAGTTTCTCCTATATTCTGTTTCTCCAGTTTGCCTCACAATTCTCACTAAAAGGGAACCTTGGACCTATGCTTGCGATGTGGATCCCCAATATCCTTTATTCTGTAATTGCAATTATCCTTTACAAAATGGCTCCGAAATAGTTTTTAAGTCGTACAATTTCCTTAAAATTGTACCCTTAAAATTTATTTTTTTTTGAAATTTATTAATAAGGTATTATTAAAACCGAATTATATGGCACTTAACAAAAAAATCCGTGAGTTACAGGAAAAGCGGGAGAAGGCACTTCTTGGCGGAGGAGAACAGGCTATCGAAAAACAGAAAGCTATGGGCAAACGCACTGCCCGTGAGCGTATTATGGCACTTCTCGATATAAATTCCTTCAATGAATATGATCTTTTTGTTGAGCATGATGCCCGTGATTTTGACATGGATAAAAAATCACTTCCCAGCGATGGAGTTATTATCGGTTCAGGAACTATTTACGGAGCCCCGGTTGCAATTTTTGCCCAGGATTTTACTGTTGCCGGAGGATCCCTTGGATTGATGCATTCGAGGAAGATTACAAAGATAATGGATCATGCGCTTAAGATGAGAATGCCACTTATTGGTATTAACGATTCAGGAGGAGCAAGGATACAGGAGGGCGTCAACTCACTTGCCGGATATGGTGAAATATTTTTCCGCAACACTATTTCAAGCGGCGTTATTCCCCAATTGTCAGTTATTTTAGGCCCATGCGCAGGAGGTGCGGTATATTCACCTGCTCTGACAGATTTCGTTTTCGTTGTGGACAAAATATCGAAAATGTTTATCACCGGACCTGAGGTAATTAAAACTGTTCTTGGCGAAGAGATATCTATGGAAGATCTGGGAGGAGCACGGGTACATAGCGAGGTAACAGGTAATGCTCATTTCTTTGCTTTGAGTGAAGAGGAGTGTTTCGAACAGATCAAAAAACTAATCACTTTTATTCCATGGAATAATAGTAAGAAAGCCAGAATGTTCGAACCTGCAGAGCCTAAGCCTGAATATAATATAAATAAGATCGTTCCTGAAGATCCTACTCTCCCTTATGATGTTAAAGATGTGATCAGGGCAATTGTGGATAATTCGGATTTCTTTGAGATAATGGAACTTTATGCCAAAAACATTGTGATTGGTTTCGGCCGTATGGGAGGACGTACAACAGGATTTGTAGCTAACCAGCCTCTCGAAATGGCAGGTGTTCTTGATGTTGACTCTTCTGACAAAGCTGCAAGGTTTATCCGGTACTGCGATGCATTTAATATTCCTATTATAACTTTAGTCGATCTGCCTGGTTATCTTCCGGGAGTTGATCAGGAACATGCAGGAGTTATAAGACATGGGGCAAAAATTCTCTACGCCTACAGTGAAGCTACTGTTCCCAAACTGACAGTTATTCTCAGAAAAGCGTACGGTGGTGGATATATTGCAATGAGTTCACGGCATCTTCGTGCTGATTTTGTATTTGCCTGGCCTTCAGCCGAGATTGCTGTTATGGGGCCGGAAGGTGCTGCAAATATTATCTTCAGAAAAGAGATCATGTCATCTGATGATCCCGACAGAATGAGAAAACAAAAGGTTGAAGAGTACAAGCTCAAGTTTGCGAATCCTTATGTAGCTGCTTCCCGCGGATATGTTGATGCTGTTATAGAACCATCAGAAACCCGGAAATTACTGATGCATTCTATTGAGGTATCTGAAAATAAGGATGTTCCAATGCCGCAAAAGAAACACGGTCTTCCACCTTTTTAATCAGGGGCATCTTAATAATTTAATGAAACAATCATGAATAAGAAAGATACGCTTGGCTTCCTTAATATAGATACAAGTTTGTATAAGACAAGGATCAGTAGCAAATTTGAAAACAGGAAACATTACCAGCCTGCAGACCCGCGGATTATTTTAAGTTTTATACCGGGTACAGTCCTCGATATTTTAATTAAAACGGGACAGGCTGTAAAAAAAGACGAAACCCTGATGATACTTGATGCTATGAAGATGCAGAATAAATTGAAATGCAACATGGATGGCAAAGTAAAATCAATTGCAGTAAAGAAGGGAGATAAAGTTTCGAAAGGAACTGTGTTGCTGGAACTGGAATAACCTGGGGGACGAGGTCACAAAGCTCCTTCCCATATCACGAAATCCTTAAGTTTACCCGGTATTTTTGGTTTCTCCTGAAAGACACCATATACACTCGATCCGCTGCCAGACATAGAACTAAACAAGGCGCCAGAGTTGTACAATTCATTTTTAAGATTGCCTAAAAGGGGATACTTTGCAAAAACATAATCTTCAAAATCATTTATAATTAAACCTTTCCATTCAGCAACAGGACGATCAGAAAGCTGGATAAGGCTTGTTGAAGGATTTTCAGGCCGGCAATTCTGATAAGCCTCCCTGGTATTTATTCCTGTTCCGGGATTGAGTAGAAGTAAATAATAGCCGCTCAGAACAGGTCTGATAGGTTTTAATATCTCACCTCTGCCCGAAGCATAAGAAGGAATAGCATTAATGAAAAATGGACAATCACTACCAAGTTCCAGTGCTATAGCTTTCAGATTTTTTTCTTCAATAAAAAGTCCGAAACACTTGTTAACTGCTTTTAATATATATGCCGCATCTGATGATCCTCCTCCTAAACCGGCACCTGTAGGAATAGCTTTATGCAGGTGAATATTAAAGAAAGGGACTGAATATTTTTCGCGTAATTTTCTCAGTGTTTTTATAACCAGATTGTCTTCCGGATTACTTCCTGTATTGATCCCGGAAACTGTAAGAATATCTTTCCTGACCGGATTATCCGAAATAACAAACTCAAGTGCATCATAAAGTGTTACAGGATAAAAAATAGTCTCAATGTCGTGATAGCCATCAGGACGTTTACCTGTTATCCGCAGCCCAAGGTTTATTTTAGCTTTTGGGAAAATAATCATTTTCCAGTATTTAATGTAAAAATACCATATGGATTTGAATTTATTGTTATTGATCGGTTTATTAGCTTTTCAACAAGTTCTTAACATTTTTTGTTTGTAACAAAAACGCGTTCTTTTTATTTATTGACTATGGTTATTTATAACTTTGGAAACGCTGGGTATCTTATTTTTATATCTTCTAAACAACTATAAATCAGCAATATAATATTAATGGCAAAACAAAGAATTAGCCCAAGGCCAACTGTAACAACTCTGCCGGATTTTGGAAAAGTACCACCACAGGCAAACGATATGGAGGAGGCTGTACTTGGTGCAGTTATGCTTGAGAAGGAAGCAGTAATAACCATCCTTGACATACTCAAACCTGAGAGTTTTTACAGAGAAGCACACCAAAAAATATTTAAAGCAATCTCAGACCTGTCTGCAAAAGAGTACCCGGTAGATCTCTATACTGTTACTGAAGAACTACGTGCGCATCATGAATTAGATAGTGTCGGCGGCCCGGTTTATCTTACCCAGCTGACTTCTAAGGTTGTATCAGCTGCCAATGTCGACTACCATTCAAGGATAGTGGCACAAAAATATATCCAGCGTGAACTTATAAGAGTATCAACCGAAATACAAACCCGGTCTTTTGACGATACCTATGACGTAACTGAACTTCTCGATTATTCAGAAAATGCTCTTTTCCAGATAGCTGAAGGAAACATCAAAAGAGAGGTGGCACCAATTAACGTGGTTATTAAAGAAGCTATAAAGGAAATAGAAGAGGCCGGTAAAAGAGAAGATGCCCTGGTCGGAACACCTTCAGGTTTCACTAAACTTGACAGGCTTACATCCGGCTGGCAGAAATCAGAACTTATCATAATTGCTGCCCGTCCTTCGATGGGAAAGACAGCCTTTGCTCTTTCTATGGCCAGAAATATGGCTATCGATCACGGGAAAAAAGTTGCCATATTCTCATGCGAAATGTCTTCTATTGCATTGGTAAACAGGTTAATAATTGCCGAAACCGACATTCCGGGGGATAAGATCAAAAACGGACGCCTTTCTGAAGAAGAATGGAAACAACTTGATACAAGGATTAAAAAACTTGTTCAGGCTCCGATATTT
>Ga0209429_10002763_pt1 | contig 10214 bp, 8 predicted proteins | sample BarGraNGADG00212_3_FD_184493 | JGI IMG/M metagenome (GOLD analysis project Ga0209429, IMG submission 184493) | Arctic peat soil microbial communities from Barrow, Alaska - Barrow Graham LP Ref core NGADG0004-212 (SPAdes) (version 2) | ecosystem: Environmental > Terrestrial > Soil > Wetlands >... | reverse complement strand
GGAAAATTCACGGATACGGGCTTTTTCGAAAGAGACTCTTCCGGCAAAATGATCAGGCTTTTGCCGCCGGATGCGGATGAGCTGTACAAGCTCTGATACAATGAATACAGATATCCATTTTTCGGATATTATGAGTCAGGAAGTAATTTGTGCTTTACCGAAGTGCCGGAATCCAGTAGAATAACTTAATATGCGAAAAATATTTTATCAATATAGATATCATATCTTAGAAAGCGGAGGGAATGGTCATGTTTGAACACATTAAAGCAGAAGATCCGGAAGTATATCAGGCAATTATGCAGGAGGTTAACAGACAGCGCACCAAAATCGAGCTGATCGCGTCTGAGAATTTTGTATCAGAGGCAGTACTTGAGGCAGCGGGCAGCCCGCTTACAAATAAATATGCAGAAGGTTATCCGGGAAAAAGATACTACGGCGGATGTGAGTATGTTGATATCGTTGAATCCCTTGCCATTGAGAGAGCCAAGAAGCTTTTCGGTGCCGAGCATGTCAACGTCCAGCCTCATTCCGGCGCGCAGGCCAATACAGCCGTTTATTTTGCAATTCTTGATCCGGGCGATATCATTCTTGGTATGGATCTTTCCCACGGCGGCCACCTGACACACGGAATGAAGCTGAATGTATCGGGAAAGACCTATCATTCTGAATTTTATCAGGTTGATCCGGTAACCTGCCGCATTGATTATGACAAGCTTATGGAACAGGCCAAACAAATCATGCCCAAGGTCATTGTCGCAGGCGCTTCGGCCTATCCGAGAATTATCGATTTTGCCAAATTCCGTGAAATAGCCGACGCCGTAGGTGCATATCTTTTTGTTGATATGGCACATATTGCCGGCCTTGTTGCAGCCGGGCTTCACCCGAACCCGATTCCTTATGCCGATTTTGTTACCACTACAACACATAAGACACTCCGCGGACCCAGGGGCGGAATCATTATGTGTAAAGAAAAGTATGCCAAACAGATTGACATGGCTGTTTTTCCCGGCCAGCAGGGCGGACCTCTGATGCATATTATTGCAGCAAAGGCAGTTGCTTTCAAGGAAGCACTTACACCTGAATTCCGTGAATATCAGGGCAATATCATAAAAAATGCAGCGGCCCTTGCTGCAGGACTGCAGGCTCGCGGCATCGCGCTTGTTTCAGGCGGAACAGATAATCATCTGATGCTTATGGACCTGCGCGGGACCGGTGTAACCGGCAAGGAAATGCAGCTGCGTCTCGATGAAATGAACATTACCTGTAACAAGAATACGATTCCGTTCGACCCTGAAAAGCCTTTTGTTACCAGCGGAATACGCTTGGGTACGGCAGCAGTCACATCCCTCGGGATGAATACCGACGATATGACCGAGATCGCGGATCTTATTGCACTTACGCTCAATCATTATGATACTGCAAAGGAAGAAATTCTTGCACGTGTTGCAGCGCTGACAGGAAAATTCTCCCTGTATCCCGAAATTTGATCGAGGTGATCGTTCTTGGATAATGTAATACCCGGAAAAGAACCGCTTGCTTACCGCATGTCTCCGCGTTCGCTTTCAGAGTATGTAGGGCAGGAACACATTCTTGGAAAAGGTAAGATGCTCAGAAGAATGATAGAGGCAGATCGTCTGTCCTCTATCATTCTTTATGGTCCGCCCGGTACAGGGAAGACCGCACTCGCCCGTCTCATTGCGCATACGACAGCTTCCGGCTTTTCCAAGCTGAATGCCGTAACGACTGGGGTTGCGGATATCAAGCGAGTTATTTCCGATACGCAGAATCCAATACTCAACCCTTCCGGACGGTCCGTCCTTTTCATCGACGAAATCCATCGCTTCAACAAACTGCAGCAGGATGCGCTTCTTCCGCAGGTTGAGGACGGTACGCTGATTCTCATCGGAGCTACGACCGAGAATCCGTTTTTCGAAGTCAACAAAGCCCTTATTTCCAGGTCAACCGTACTGGCACTCAAGCCGCTGACGGAGCCGGATATCATTGCAATCCTTAAGATGGCACTTGCGGACAAGGAAAGAGGACTCGGCAATGAACTGATTTCCATAACAGATGAAGCGCTTTCCTATATTGCCAATCTTTCCAACGGCGATGCCAGGATTGCCCTTCGGGGACTTGAGCTGGCATCCGTTACCACACCGCCGGATGCGACAGGTCAGGTTTACATTGATGCTGCGGTTCTTGAAGACTGCATGCAGAAAAGAAGCATAGCCTTTGATTCAAGCGGGGAAAGTCATTACGACAATATCAGCGCCTTTATCAAATCCATGCGCGGCTCCGACCCGGATGCCGCTGTTTTCTATCTGGCCCGTGCCCTTCATGCAGGTGAGGACATTGAATTTCTTGCCAGACGCATTCTGATTTGTGCTTCCGAAGATGTCGGCATGGCGAATCCGTCGGCGCTTCCCCTTGCAATGGCAGCTTATCAGGGAATTATGGCTGTCGGAATGCCGGAAGCGCGTATCCTTCTTTCGGAAGCGGCCATCGTCGTCGCAACAAGTCCGAAATCCAATGCCTCCTACCTGGCAATTAACAAAGCGATGCAGGACGTTGCTGAGAAAAGGACAGGAGAGGTGCCGATGCATCTGCGCAATGCCCCGGCCAAAGGTATGGCTGACCTCGGATACGGCGTAGGTTACAAGTATGCCCATGATTACGAAGGGCATATCGTTGATCAGCAGTATTTACCGGATGAGATGGCGGGTACGGTCTATTATGAGCCGACAAGTCTCGGATACGAAGCAAAGATTCATGACTGGCTTGATAAAAAAAGGAAAAAGTAAAGTCTATCATGGAAAGTCTATTCTTTTACTAAGAAATTCAGGAGACGTAACATTTGTTACGTCTCCTTTTCATTGAAAAGATTACAGTATGACATGCAGGCATGAACACTCTGCAATGGGTTCAAGGCTGGAACATACTTTCCCGTTACACCCGCACTGCCTGACATAATAATAGAAAGGTCACCTATTTGGTGATATGAGTGGTAGAAAATGACAGAACAGAATGTCAGACGTATTTATCTTGATAATGCAGCCACGACAATTGTCAGGCAGGAAGTTGTTGATGAGATGCTCCCTGTTTTTACAGAAAACTATGGTAATGCCTCTTCGATTTATAAAGAAGGACAAAAAGCCAAAGCGACTCTGGAAGACGCACGGTCGCGCATAGCAAAATGCCTGAACGCAGAAGCCTCCGAAATTTATTTCACCTCATGCGGGACTGAGTCGGACAACTGGGCAATCAAGGGCGGAGCATACAGATATGCCAAAAAAGGCAAACATATCATCACATCTGCTGTCGAGCACCACGCGGTTCTTCACAGCTGTGATTTTCTTGCCAAGCAGGGCTATGATATTACTTATATTCCGGTAGATGAATTTGGTTTGGTTAATCCGGCTGATGTGGAAGCAGCGATTCGTCCGGATACAATCCTTGTGACAATCATGATGGCCAACAACGAAATAGGCACGATTATGCCCATTAAAGAGATAGCCGATATCTGCAGAGCCAGGAAAGTTCTCTTTCATACGGACGCTGTCCAGGCCGGCGGTACACTTGCCATTGATGTGAAATCGCTCGGGGTGGATATGCTTTCCCTTTCCGGTCACAAACTCCATGCGCCCAAGGGTGTAGGGCTTCTGTATATCCGTAAGGGAGTTGCCATTACGAATTTCATGGACGGCGGAGCCCAGGAACGCGACAAACGCGCCGGAACCGAGAATCTTCCCTATATTATCGGTTTTGCAAAGGCACTCGAGCTTGCCGCCGATGATCTTGAAAAGAGTGCGGCCCGCCTGTCGGGGATCCGTGATCGATTGATTGATGCGGTTCTTACAGCAATCCCGCATACCCGCCTCAACGGAGATGCACAGAAACGCCTTCCCGGAAACGTCAATTTCTCTTTTGAATTTATTGAAGGGGAGTCACTGCTTCTGCTTTTAGACCATATGGGATTCTCCTGCTCAAGCGGATCGGCATGCACGTCCGGTTCACTTGATCCGTCGCATGTCCTTTTAGCCCTCGGACTGCCGCACGAAATAGCACATGGGTCGCTTCGCATCAGCATAGGCAAATTCAATACGGAAGAAGAAGTTATGACCATTGTACCTGCTCTGGAAATCATTGTTCAGCGTCTGCGTGACATGTCTCCGCTGTATGATGATTTTATCAAACAGAGAACACCGGCCTATATTTCCTGCAATCGCTGCAATAAATAATTCAAAGAAACTGCACAACAGCTAAAAGGAGAACAATATGCTTTATAGTGAAAAAGTAATGGATCATTTCATGCACCCGAGAAATGTCGGCGAAATAGAAGACGCAACGGCGACAGGTACTGTCGGCAACCCCAAATGCGGGGATATCATGAAGGTCTTCCTCAAAATCGAAGGAGAAGTAATCGTAGATGCCAAGTTCATGACTTTTGGCTGCGGAAGTGCCATAGCAACTTCCAGTATGGCCACGGAAATGATTAAGGGACATACGATCGATGAGGCTCTTTCGCTTACAAACAAGGCCGTAGCAGAAGCACTTGACGGTCTTCCTCCGATCAAGATGCACTGCTCGCTTTTGGCTGAGCAGGCTGTGAAGGCAGCTCTCAAGGAATATTATGAAGAGCATGGCGGCATCCCGGCCGACAAGCAGAAATATTTTGATGTCCTGGATGAAGATGAACACAGCGTATAATCATTTTGTGTAATACGCAGAAGCCAGACGGGAAAGAATACGAATCCGGACTTTTATAAAATAGGAGTCCGGATTTCTTCTCTCCCGATATACGTGGTAAGGTCCCTGAAGCCGCAGCTTTTCAGGAATGCAGCGGTTTCATGAAAATAAAAGCCAAGTGTTGACGGATCATGCGAATCAGATCCAAGTGTAATCCGGTCTCCGCCGAGAGCCTGATAACGGCTGAGGATTTCCCGGTCCGGCCAGATATCGGCAATTCCTTTTGCCATTAATTTTGCAATGGAGCGTGTATTGATCTCAAGAGATTTATTTTTCTTTACGAGAGCCTGCAGGAATTTCTCAAATGATGCCGGCGCATCGCTATATTTCATTGTCGGATCCTCGTAAGGGGAGTACCGCATGATGTAATCATAATGGCCGACAATGTCAAATTCATTACAGGACAGCACCATCTCTGTCATTTCGTCTATGTAGCGGGCAAATACCTGCGCTTTAGGATTCTGATAGCATTCGCGGAAAAAGTATGGATCCTGTCCCGCGTATAAGTGGTTGGACATTATGACTGAGTCAAAGGGATAACGGGAGATAAGGCTGTCATATTGGGTGCAAAGATGCCTCTGGTAACCGAGTTCTATACCTGAATAGAGAAAAAGCCCTGCCGGAACAAGCATTTTCCAATTCCTGAAAGCAGAAAAATAGTCGTCAACATCAAAAATCAGAGCCTTTTCCACCTTATGAGGGTAATCCATTTCGAGGTGTTCGGTAATTACAACGGCATCGAGTCCTTTTGCAAGGGCTGCATCCATAAGTTCGATTGACGTCATATGTGCGTCGCCGCTGAATTCGGATGTGTGATTGTGACTGTCAGTAAACATGCATCATACCTCTGTGTCCATCATATAAAAATTCAGATAAATAATATATGTGACGGGTCGGACTCGTCAGTGTTTGCACATTATGGTATCATAAAATCAAATTCCTGTCGCACAGCATTGTGCTGTACGGCAATATTTTAAGGAGGACCGTATAATGAATCCCAAAGACAAAAAACTGGTTTCTGATGAAGCCGTAGAAAAAGGAAGCCACAAAAAAACCAAGGATAAGTACAAGAAGCTTCTTGCTGACTATCCGAATTTGTGGGAATGCCGCACACAGGATGATTTTGACCATGCTTACGCAATGGCAGATGAATATAAACGTTTTCTCGATACCGGCAAAACCGAACGCGAGTTTGTAAAGATGTCCATTGAATCCGTCGAACAGCTTGGTTATGTTGATATTTCTTCCGTTTCGAGTTTGTCAGCCGGTCAGAAAGTCTACCAGTCAATAAAAGGCAAAGGTCTGATGCTTGCTGTAATCGGCAGAAAACCGATTACGGAAGGTATGAATATTCTCGGTTCCCATATCGATTCCCCTCGTCTTGATCTTAAGCCAAATCCTCTTTATGAAGAGAACGAGATGGTTTTTCTGAAGACACACTATTACGGAGGCATCAAAAAGTATCAATGGCCGACCATTCCTCTTGCCATTCATGGATTGGTAATTCGTCAGGATGGTTCGAAGATATTCCTCAATGTCGGCGAGAATGAAGATGATCCGATATTCTACATCACTGATCTTCTTCCTCATCTCGGAGCCGAGCAGATGGGCAAGAAAGCATCTGAAGTAATCCGTGGGGAAGACCTGAACATACTGATCGGAGGACGCCCCGTCGATGATAAGGATGCATCCAATAAGTTCAAGATAGGAATCCTTGAATTCCTCAACAAGGAATATGGAATGGTTGAGAAGGACTTCGTCAGTGCCGAGCTTGAAGTTGTTCCTGCCCTCAAAGCAAGGGATGTAGGCTTTGACCGTTCTTTTGTGGCCGCTTACGGGCATGATGACAAAGTGTGTGCATTCCCTGCCTTAATGGCCCTTATGCAGCAGGAACGTCCTGCAAAGACTTCCGTTGTCATGCTTTCTGACAAGGAAGAAATCGGAAGCTACGGTAACTCCGGTGCCCAGTCAAGACTGTATGAGAATTTTCTGGTTGAGCTTTTCGCCAAATCATGCGGAATGTACGATGAACTTATGTACCGCAAGACGATAGCAGCAAGCAAGATGATGTCTGCTGATGTATCCAATGGCTTCGATCCGACGTTCGCCTCTGTATCCGATCCGAGGAATTCCGCCTATATGTCACGCGGAATCATGATGGAAAAATATGTCGGATCTCGCGGCAAATCCGGAACCAATGATGCAAACAGTGAATTCTTTTCCGATATTCTCCGTGCTTTTGAAAAAAACAACATCCCGTGGCAGACCGGAGAACTCGGTAAAATTGATGCCGGCGGCGGCGGTACCATTGCTGTATATATGGCCAATATGGGCATGGAGGTCATTGACTGCGGAGTCCCCGTTCTGTCTATGCACGCTCCCTATGAAGTCATCAGCAAAATTGACCTGTATTTTACTTATCTTGCCTATAAGACTTTCCTTGAAGAAATGTAATCGGGAACAAGGAATTTGATATTGTTTCCATGCAGCGTTCCGGTTCATGAATATTTTAACCTTGCAGTACGGTAGATTGCCCAAAGATGAGGCAGAAAGTAGGATTATATGATTATTGTTGTTAAGCCCGGTGCGACAGAGGCACAAGTCAAAGAAATATTGGACCAGCTTGATTCCCATGGTCTCAAGGCACATATCTCGGAGGGTTCCGAGCGTCTTATCATCGGTGTTATCGGTGATAAGAGCCGCTTGTCGATGGATTCCCTTGAGGTTCTTCCTGCAGTTGAAAAGCTGGTCCCGATCATGGAATCGTACAAACTTGCCAGCAAGGCTTTTCGTCCGGAAGGGACATCCTTTGAAATCAAGGATGTTACTCTCGGCGGAAAGGAACTGCTTATGATGGCGGGACCCTGCGCTGTTGAAAGCGAAGAACAGGTCGAAGAGGTAGCCGCCTTCGTACGGAAGTGCGGCGCCAAATTTCTTCGCGGCGGAGCATATAAACCGAGGACCTCACCCTACGCATTCCAGGGGCTTGAGAGGGAAGGGCTGAAGATTCTCCGACGGGTTGCCGATCGTCACGGACTTCTTGTCATAAGTGAGATAACGTCCGAGAACGACATTGAATATGCCGCGGATTATCTTGATATGATACAGATCGGCGCAAGAAATGCACAGAACTTCCGCCTTCTTTCTGCTGTCGGAAAGTCAGGCATTCCTGTAATGCTCAAGCGAGGCATCGCTGAAACGATAGATGAATGGCTTGGATCTGCTGAGTATGTCATGAGTGAAGGCAATTATAAGATTGTCCTGTGTGAACGCGGAATCAGGACATTTGAGACAGCTACAAGAAGTACGCTTGACTTAAGCGCCGTTCCCGTCCTCAAGAGCAAGACTCATCTTCCCGTTATTGTCGATCCGAGCCACGCAGCCGGAAAAGCACTTTATGTACCTGCGCTTTCCAGAGCTGCTATCGCCGCAGGGGCCGACGGACTTATCATTGAAGTGCATCCGAATCCCAAGTGTGCTATGTCCGATGCCGCCCAGCAGCTGACGCCGGATGCCTATCGTGTCCTTACTGACGAAATTCGCGCTATGGCTTCGATACTGGGGCGGACTTACCCGGTATAATTCCGGACAGCGGATTTTTTTCTGCGGCTTCGCGCAGCGACTGGTCATCCACGTGGGTGTATATCTGCGTCGTTGCCACGCTCGCGTGCCCGAGGATTGTCTGGAGACTGCGGATATCGACCTGACCGTATTTATACATAAGAGTGGCAGCTGTATGGCGCAGCTTATGTACGGAAAAGACCTTTGTGTCGATTCCGGCATCATGGAACAGCCTTTTGGTGGAATATTGAATCATCTGGTTGCTCAGGCGCCTCCCAAGCCGGCTCACAAACAGTGCCTGCGGGTCCTTTAAGCCCTCGTGCGGACGTACGGTCATCCAGGCATCCAAAGCTGCCAGGCAAGCCGTATTGAGGTAAATAGTGCGTTCTTTATTACCCTTACCGATAACGGTAAGGGTATTTTCATGTATATCACGTAAATTGATGCCGCTCAGTTCGGAAAGACGCATTCCGCAGTTCAGAAACAAAGTCAGGATGCAGTAATCACGCTCTTTACTCGGCAGAGTTGAACCGGAAGCAGTTGAAAGAAGATCAACACTTTCATTGAGTGTCAGATAATGGGGAAGACGGCGGCCAAGCTTCGGGGAATCCAGTTCATAGGATGGATCTTCCGGAATCAGCTTCCGTTTCTGAAACAGGTATTTGAAAAAGGACTTCAGGGTAGCCGCTTTTCTTGCACGTGTCGGTGTAGTCGAATGTCTTTCCCTCGAAAGGTAAATAAGAAACACAAACAGGTCATCCGTTGTGATCGATGCCAGAAATGCCTCATCAATATCATGAATCGGAATCCTGGAAATTGGGATCTTCGGGTCAGAGAGGCCCCGGTCCCTTTTAAGAAACCGGAAAAAAAGGACAAGATCATAGCGGTACTCTTTCATGGTTAACGGAGAACGTTCCTTTACAGCCTGCATATAATTCGTATATTGATCCAGTATGGGGAAAGTATCCGCTGGTCTGGATGCATCGTCGCCGGTACGAGTGATCATAAAACACCTGTCTCCCTAAGTAGTGATATGTATATTTTAACATAACAAATCTGATAAAATTCTGCAATAATCTGTCGGAAAGTGGGTTGCACGAGTTTTGTCAATGTGATATTATACTCCCAGCAAACACAAATGTCCTCGTGTGGAGGACAACGGCAGAAAAACACTTGCTTAGGATTTTGCTTTGCAGGTGTTTTACATCAGTATTTGCCGTTAGAGAGGAGAATGCAGGTCATGAATAATAAACTAAGAGTTGGTGTGATTGGCGGAACAGGGTATGTCGGACAGAGGTTTATAGCACTTCTGGAGAATCACCCGTGGTTCACTTGCGTTGCAGTAGCTGCATCGCCCCGGTCAGCCGGCAAAAGATATGAGGATGCCGTTGGCTCACGCTGGAAAATTGATGCCAAGATGCCGGAATACGTCAAGGATATGATCGTCTACGGGATGGATAATCTTGAAAACCTGTGTGAAGCTGTGGATTTCGTATTCTGTGCAGTTGATATGAAAAAAGATGAGATCAAGGCTCTTGAAGAACGTATTGCAAGATTTGAGACTCCGGTTATCTCCAACAATTCCGCTAACAGATGGACTCCGGATGTCCCGATGATTATTCCTGAGCTTAACGGGGATCACGCAGCGATTATCGATGTGCAGCGTAAGCGCCTTGGCACCAGACGCGGATTTATTGCCGTGAAGCCGAACTGTTCGATTCAGAGTTATGTTCCGGCCCTTTCGCCGCTTCTTGAATTCGGCATAGAAAAGATCAGTGTCTGTACATACCAGGCGATTTCCGGTGCAGGAAAAACATTTGCCGATTGGCCTGAGATGGTGGGTAATATGATCCCCTACATCGGCGGTGAAGAGGAAAAAAGCGAGAAGGAACCCCTAAAGATATGGG
>Ga0209429_10002762_pt1 | contig 10217 bp, 7 predicted proteins | sample BarGraNGADG00212_3_FD_184493 | JGI IMG/M metagenome (GOLD analysis project Ga0209429, IMG submission 184493) | Arctic peat soil microbial communities from Barrow, Alaska - Barrow Graham LP Ref core NGADG0004-212 (SPAdes) (version 2) | ecosystem: Environmental > Terrestrial > Soil > Wetlands >... | reverse complement strand
ACCAGATCGAGGTCTGGTTCAGCATCCTCACGGTGAGGGTGCTGCGAGGCGGCAGCTTCACCTCGCCGAGAGAGCTGCGGGGCGTCATCGACCGCTTCACGAGCGCCTGGTGTGAGGACTGCAGCCCCTTCGCCTGGACGAAGGAGGAGGTCCAACAGGTGACCCTCAAGCGACGTTATTCTGACTTATGCAACTAGGTACTAGCCCGTCAACCTAGCCCCGGGTAACCTGCGGCGCGCAGGCCAGCCTCCCGGCCGCCCCGCGTGCCGAATGGTGTGCACATCTGACCTCTCTTACCTAAGTACGACGAAGAGGACAACAACTATCACTATCACGACAAGAATCCCGCCACCGATATACATAGTCACCTCCCAGTGTGTGGGCTGCAGGTTCCCGGGCCCTGGCGCGTCGAAACCATTCACCGACGTAGGTTGCGTACCGCCAACTGTCTGCCCCCGGATGAGCCGGGGTAAGCGCCCCGGCGAGCCGCAATGTTCTGGCTTCTGGCGGCTCGCCGCAGTCGCAAGCACGGGACCAAGGACAAACGCCTCCAGGACGAGGACTCAGTTCGCGAGACCGTGCTCGATCGCTGACCCGGCGCGATGAAGCCCCGCAGCCGTATTCCCGATGTCCACGAGGGCGTAGATGATCGTGGACGACGTGCAGACACGGCTATCGCGACTGTCGGGGTGCCCCAGCCGCATGAGGTGCGCCACGCGCCGCAAGGCGAAGATCAGCTGCGGCTTCTGCTCGCCGCCGGATGCGGCAGCGGACCGCGTTATCTCAAGGCGGCGGTGGGGAAGGTCTGGGGCACAGTCTCTCACGAGATGATGACCCATGGCAGAGATCGAAGCGTCGGTGGACGTCGAAGTCGGCGTGCCCACCGCCTCCAGAGTGTCAGACAGCTTGACGAACGCCACGTGCACTGGATGGCCGAGGTCGGAGGACGATTGCGCGAGTGGGATGCCGAGATCGTCGAACAGATCCCTGACGAGCGGATCGTCTGGCGCAGCCTCGACGGCACGCCAAATGACGGCGAAGTACGGTTTGAGCCTCTGAACCCTGTGGGCGGACCACCGGTAACGCGCGTGACCCTGGCGATGCTCTATGATCCCAACGATTGGGTCGCTGCTGTCGGCGAGGCCCTGCTTGGCGAACCGCAGAGTGCGAGCGGACCTCGACGGCTTCAAGGAGTTCATCGAAAGCCGTAGCCATGAGACGGGCGGCTGGCGCGGCGACGTCGTGAGCTGAGCAGCCCCTGAGTACGGCGGACTCTCGACTACGGCGGCCGACGGGGGCGGATGAGCGGCCGCCGCACGGGCCTTGACCGAGATCAATGAACCTCCGATGCAGAGCGCATAAGGTAAGCACCGTCACCGTAGTGTCAATGACGCGCCGGCAGGCGTAGCTGCCTCCGGCGCTTCCCCGCGAGAAAGCGAGACCACATGGCAGTCCGCAGCATCGTCCACATCGATGAAGAGCTCTGCAACGGGTGCGGCCTCTGCGTCACTCCCTGCGCCGAGGGCGCCATCGAGATCGTCGACGGCAAGGCCAAGGTCATGAAGGAGGAGCTGTGCGACGGCGCCGGCTTCTGCCTGGCCGTCTGCCCGGAGGGGGCGCTCACCGTCGAGAAGCGCGAGGCGCCCGAGTTCGACGAAGAGGCCGCCGCCGAGAAGATGGCCGAGAAGCTCGCCGCGGGCATCACCATCAAACAGAACTGCTTCAACTGCGGACGCAGCGAGAACGACGCCATCCTCTTCCCGTGCCGCAAGCAAGGCGAGAGCACCTGGGTGTGCGTCAAGTGCCTCCCCGCCCTGATCCACGGTTGAGCGGCGCGTTCCGCGCCTGAAAGCTCCCAAAACTCCCAGGAGGGATCCATGGCAGACAGTTATCACGGCTCGGTAAACCAGATGCTCGAGCAGACCCGCGCCGCAGGCGAGAGCACGGCGTTCGACCGCATGGACGACATGGGCACGCGCTGCGAGTTCTGCGAGCAGGGCATCCGCTGCTCGCTGTGCTCGCAGGGTCCGTGCCGCCTCACCGAGAAGGCTCCGCGCGGCGTCTGCGGCATCGACGCCGACGGCATGGCGATGCGCAACTTCCTGCTGCAGAACACGATGGGCACCGCCACCTACACCTACCATGCCACCGAGGTCATGAAGACCCTGCGCGTGGCGGAGCCCGGCGGCACCTTCGAGATCAAGGACTGGAGTAAGCTCGAGCTGCTCGCCGGCGTCATCGGCGAGGCCGTCGAGCCGCGCGACACGCTGGCCAAACGAGTAGCGGATGGGCTCCTCGCCGAGTTCAGCCGCGACCACCAGAGCCCGTCGCCGCTGGTCGAGAAGCTGGCCCCGGCGGCGCGCGTCGCCAAGTGGAAGGAGCTCGGCATCATGCCCGGCGGCGTGTTCCAAGAGAGCATGTACGCCACCTCGAGCTGCCTCACCAACGTCGACGGCAACTACGTGTCGCTCGCCCTCAAGGGCCTGCGCCTGGGGATCGCCACCGCCTACGGCGCCCAGATCCCGCTGGAGCTGGCGCAGGACGCGCTGTTCGGTACGCCCACGCCGCACCCGATCAAGGTCGACCTCGGCATCATCGACCCCGAGTACGTCAACATCGTCGTCAACGGTCACGAGCCGATGGTCGGCGCCGCTCTCATCGCTGCAGCTCATGAGCCGGCGGCCCAGGAGAAGGCCAAGGCCGCCGGCGCCAAAGGTCTGCGCATCGTCGGCTCCATCGAGACTGGTCAGGAGCTCGTCCAGCGCTTCGAGGTCGACGATGTCTTCGTCGGGCTCACCGGCAACTGGCTGAGCGAGGAGCTGGCCGTGGCCACCGGCGGCATCGACGTCTTCGCCGCCGACATGAACTGCACGGTGCCGACGCTCGGCGCGCTGTGCGCCGCGCACAACACGCTGCTCGTCCCGGTCAGCGACCTGGTCGGGGTCGACGGCGCCGAGACGCCCATCGTCTTCGACCCGGCCAAGGCCGGCGAGCAGGCCAAGCAGCTCATCGACCTCGCCGTCGCCAACTTCCCCAAGCGAAAGGCGCTCGGCCAGGAGGCGCCGGAGCTGCGCACCGGCGACGCCGTGGCCGGCTTCAGCACCGAGAGCATCCTCGGAGCCCTCGGCGGCAGCCTCGATCCGCTGCTCGACGTCATCAAGAACGGCACGCTCAAGGGCGTCTGCGGCCTCGTGAGCTGCACCACCCTGCGCGACAGCGGCCAGGACAGCATGACCGTCGCCATGGCCAAGGAGCTCATCAAGAACGACGTGCTCGTGCTGGCCATGGGCTGCGGCAACGCCGGCCTGCAGGTGGCCGGCCTTGAAACGGCCGAGGCGAAGGAGCTCGCCGGCCCCGGCCTCAAGGCTGTCTGCGAGCTGCTCGGCATCCCGCCGGTGCTGAGCTTCGGCACCTGCACCGACACCGGCCGCATCATGCTGCTGGTCGGCGCCATCGCCGACGCGCTGGGCGTCGACGTACCGGCGTTGCCTGTCGTGGCAACGGCCCCCGAGTACATGGAGCAGAAGGCGACCATCGACGCCATGGCGGCGCTGGCCTTCGGCATGTACGTGCACGTGAGCCCGGTCCCCTTCGTGACCGGCGCGCCCAACCTGGTGAAGCTGGTCACCGAGGACCTGCCGGGCGTCACCGGCGGCAAGCTGGCCCTCGAGACGAACGCGAAGGAAGCGGTCGCCGCCATGCTGGCGCATATCAACGAGAAAAGGGCGGCGCTCGGGATCTGAGCCCGACGGGCCTCGCGGCCCACGTCCGATGAAGGCCCGCAAGTGACGAGGGCGGGGAGTGCCATACGGTGCTCCCCGCCCTCTCGTCGAGCGTCCGCACGCTGATTTGCCTCGCATTATGACGACGTGACTGCACAAAGAGCATTGTTATTCGACGTTCTGGGCGCAGAAAAGCAAGGCATGCCAAACGGCCGGTGAGCCAGGGAACCGAGAGATCGTAGCTGTCGTCCCCTGCGTGCGATACTCTTCAGAGGATGACCGCCGACGGGGCCATACTGGGCGCGTCCACCGCCTTTCGCGACTACCTCACCGAGGTGGGACGTGACCTGGCGGCGGGCAACGCCACGGAGCACACGCATCGTCCGGCGCTCAAGGCGCTGCTCATCGCTCTCGACCCCGACGTGCGCCCCGTAAACGAACCCAAGCGCATCGAGTGCGGCGCCCCCGACTACATCGTCACGCGCAACGACCTGCCGGTCGGCTATATCGAGGCCAAAGACGTGGGCCGCTCGCTGGATGAGATCGAGCGCGACGAGCAGCTCAAGCGCTATCGCGAGAGCCTCAGCAACCTCATCCTCACTGACTACCTCGAGTTTCGCTGGTACAGGGACGGCGAGAAGCAGCAGACGGCGCGCATCGCCTACGTCGGCGACTCGGGCGAGCTGCGGCCCGACCGCGAGGGTCAGAAGCAGGCGGCCGCCATGTTCGGCTCGTTCCTCGCGCAAGAGCCGCCGATCGTCGGCAAGCCCGAGGACCTCGCGAAGCGCATGGCGGCGCTCACGCGCATCGTGCGCGACATCATCGGCAAGGCCCTCGAGCACGACCGCAGCGGCGGCTCGCCGCTGCGCGAGCAGCTCGAGGGCTTTCGCCGCGTGCTCATCCACGACCTCGGCGAAGCACAGTTCGCCGACATGTACGCGCAGACCATCGCCTACGGCCTCTTCGCGGCGCGCGTCAACGCTCCGGCCGACGAGCACTTCAGCCGCCAGCACGCCGCCTACGACTTGCCCAAGACCAACCCCTTCCTGCGCCAGATGTTCGGCCAGATCGCCGGCCCAGAGCTGGACGAGCGCATCGCCTGGGCCGTCGACGACCTCGCCGAGCTGCTGGCCCGCGCCCGCATGGACCTGGTGCTCGAGGACTTCGGCAGGCGCACCCGGCAGGAGGACCCGCTGGTGCACTTCTACGAGACCTTCCTCGCCGCGTACGACCGCAAGATGCGAGAGGCGCGCGGCGTCTACTACACGCCCGAGCCCGTGGTGAGCTACATCGTGCGCAGCGTCGACCACATCCTCAAGACCGAGTTCGGCCTGCCCGACGGCCTCGCCGACAACTCCATGATCGAAGTGCCCGTGCCGGGCAAACCCAAGGAGAGACGCAAGGTCCACAAAGTGCAGATCCTCGACCCCGCCTGCGGCACCGGTACGTTTCTCGCCCAGGTCATCGAGACGATCCGCGACACCGTGGTCGCCAAGCACGGCGCCGGCATGTGGCCGGGCTACGTGCACGACCACCTGTTGCCACGCCTCTACGGCTTCGAGCTGCTGATGGCGCCCTACGCCATTGCCCACCTGAAGCTCGGCCTGCGCCTCAAAGAAACGGGCTACGACATCGAGCAGAGCGAGCGCCTGCGCGTCTACCTCACCAACTTCGCTAGAGGAGGCACGCGAGCGCGAGCACGGCCAGCTCACGTTCTTCGGGACGTGGCTAGCGGAGGAGGCCGACCGCGCCAGCGAGGTGAAGCGCGAGCTGCCGATCATGGTGGTCCTCGGAAATCCACCGTACTCGAATAGCTCGCAGAACAGGGGCGAATGGATTTCCGAGCTCGTTGCCGACTATAAGCGCGGACTAGGTGAGCGGAAGGTCAACCTAGACGATGACTACGTGAAGTTCATTCGTTTCGGACAATGGCGAATCGACCACACAGGCTCAGGCGTGCTCGCCTTCGTCACAAACCATGCGTTTCTGGACAATCCGACCTTCAGGCAAATGAGGCGCTGCCTCATGGCGTCCTTCGACCACCTGTCAGTTCTTGACCTCCACGGCGATAGTCGACGTGGAGAAATCAGCCCCGATGGCTCCAAAGACGAGAACGTATTCGACATCCAGCAGGGAGTCTCGATCAGCCTTGTCGTCAGGCACGAGCACCCGAAGGAAGCCAGCCAAGTTCGATTCTCCGAGCTCTGGGGCGACAGGACGAGCAAGTACGCCCGGCTTCTGGACAGCTTCTGCGAGAGCACCGACTGGCAGGCACTGCAACCCCGCGAACCACACCTCCTTTTCACTCCACAGGACGACGAGCTGTCCGAGGAGTACCTTCGCGGCACGCCTGTAACCGAAATGTTTGGCGAATACACGACCGCTATCCAAACCGCCAGGGATTCTCTGGTGATTGCCTTCAGTGCCGAAGAACTCAGAGCGAAGCTGGGTGCCTTTGCGGATGTCACAATTCCGAATGAGGCCATTCGAGCGCGATATGGGGTGACCGATGGGCGCGGATGGACCGTCAGAGAAGCGCGTCGCATGCTCCGCGACGCAGGGATTCGCCCGTTGCTAATGATGCCCTACTCATACAGGCCATACGACCAGCGCGCCATTTACTACTCGCCGATCGTGGTGGCGTGGCCGAGGACTCAGATAGCTCAGCATGTGGCGGGTAGGTCGAACCTGGTGTTGTTGTGCACGAGGAACAGCAATAACCCTGCGGCAGGTGTTGCGCTCGTCTCACGCGGCCTGGCCGACAAGAGGCTGCTGGCCGGCTCTCGCGGTGAGGCGAAGTTCCTGTACCTGTACAAGTGGCCGTCGCGAACCGACGCGCAGCCGAATGCCCTCGAAGTGGCAAAGAACGAGTCGGCGGTACCGAATCTGAATCCGGCATTCGTGCAATCTCTCGTTCAGGCAACTGGCTTTCACTTTGTCTCGCAAGGGCTTGGTGACTGCCGAGAAGCCATCGGGCCGGAAGGCATCCTGAACTACGTCTTTGCGGTCCTCTCGTCACCGTCCTACCGCGGCCGTTACGCGGACTTCCTGAAGTCCGACTTCCCGAGAATCCCCATCACGTCTCACCGCGAGCTGTTCCGCGAGCTCTGCCGCCTCGGCGCGCGGCTCGTCACGCTGCACCTCATGGAGGCCGCCGACCTCGCGCCCGTCACCACCTACCCCGTGCCGGGCGACAACCGCGTCGAGAAGGTCCGCTACACCGAGCCGGGGCAGGGCGCCGAGCAGGGCCGCGTGTGGATCAACGCCACGCAGTACTTCGAGGGCGTGCCGCCCGAGGTCTGGGAGTTCCACGTGGGCGGCTACCAGGTCTGCGCCAAGTGGCTCAAGGACCGCAAGGGACGGCAGCTCAGCTACGACGACCTCACGCACTACCAGTACGTCGTCGCCGCGCTCGCCGAGACCATCTCGCTGATGCGCGAGATCGACGGGGTCATCGAGGCGCACGGCGCGTGGCCGATCGCGTAGTGCGTACGGCGCGGGAGGGCTGCTGGCCATCCGGTGCACCGGGTACGTTGCAGCCCTCCCTGGCGCCGCCCCGAGGGGGCCCCAACGCGGCCGGCTAGCAAGGCTCCCGTTGCAGTCTTGCCCGCCCGGCCACTGCTGGAGTCTGGCGCGCTGCGTGGAGCGGCGACAGGGTGACGATGAGCGGGAGCGGCTAACGATCGCGTCAGATGCGGGTGGCGGAGGGGCCGTTTGCTGGTGCTATGGTGGTAGCAGGAGTCGTCCGCCTAGAGGGTGAAGCGCGAGGGGCGGGGTGTGTTGATGGCCACGCAGGAGGCTGATTGTGTGATGTCTGACAAGTCGCAACGTTGTTCGAAGGACGAGCTGCTTGCTTATTCCGCTGACATCGAACGCGAACTGGCGAGGTTTCCCGGTCCGACCTTGGAGGACGGAAAGCCGATGCCGCGGCCGTCACCCTGGGAGTTGCCCGAGCGCGTGCGCGCAGACGTCGAGAGCCTGCGCGAGATCGTCGATCAGGCTCTGGAGGGAGAGCAGCCTTCCGGCGATGAGGTGACGGTGCCGCTGAAGCTGACCACAGGACTATGGCCACAGGCTTTCGCCGGCCGTCGCGACGGAGCAGAGCGGCGGGCCATGAACCGCTACACGCAAGACTTCGTTGTGCTCCCCTCCCTGCGGCGAGGCATTTGCATGCGTAAGGCGTTGGTGTTGGCAACGTACTTCTTTCCAACTCGCCGCACCAACTCCATCTCCTCGAGAATCTGCATGTCGCGCATCACTGTCCTCGGCGAGAGATCGGCGTATTCGCGAGCCACTTCTGGCGTGACCATCGTCGCGTCTTCAGTACTCAACGGCGTATCAAAGGGGAGACTCAGCACAAGTTGTCTCCGGCGCTTGAAGACGTTCTTCCGGTACTGAGCCTCCGCGAACTTGTCATAGATGTAGCTTCGCCATGCGGTGACGAACTGGCTGTCCTGGATCGTTTCGAGAGTCTCTTGAAGCCCGTCTCGGAACCCCTTCACGGCATAGGCGATGAAGCCGCTCAGGTCATGGCTCTGCCCAGCCAGCTCGAGCTGGCGGTAGTACTCGGGACGCGACAGGTTGTAGAAGCTGGAGAGAACGTGTGACGCGACGTTGGGGACACCGGCGCGCAGGAGCATGTAGAACTCCACCAAACGACCAGTTCGCCCATTGCCGTCACCGAATGGGTGTATCCATTCGATGTACACATGCGAGGCAATCGCTTGAGTCACGGCGTCGCCAAACGACTGATCTCCGCGGTCGTACCCGAACTCCGTTTGCAGCCAGGTGCAGAGCGTGTCCACCAGCCCCGGAACATCGTGGAAGTCGGGACACCTGTACTTGCCCACGACGCGCTGGTCTTCACGAAAGCGTCCAGGAACGGCGTCGAAATGCTCCCCGAGGTCTTTCCCTATCATGCTGTGGAAACGCAACAATAGGCGGCTATCGATCAGCTGCGTCTTCCCATCAGCGATGACCTCCCGGAGGAGCGTGTTCATAGCCTCCAGGATGTTCCGCACCTCGATCTCCTGGTACTCCTTGCTTGGCGGCAAGGCGTTGCCGTTTGCGACGCGCTCGATCTCGGACTCAGAGAGAGTGTTGCCCTCGATGGCAGTTGTGGCCTGAGCCCCCTTGACCAGCGCTACCCGTAGCAGCTGCTTGTAGGAATCCGGACGAATCGGCGTCTCGGAAATGGCCGAGATGATGGCGTCACATTGACCCAGCTCAAAGAGGACTTCTGGCGAAAACGACCAGTGCTTCCGGAAAAGCATGTGTGGGTAATCCGGCATGATCATCTCCTCACTGACATTATCGGCCCATTTGGTGTCAAAGAAACTGTCGCATATTCTGTCAGCGAATAATACCGACAACTCGCGTGGACCTGCAAGCGTTTCCGCATGACGAGAGTCGGTCCCGTCTGAACTTCATGACAAGTCCGCTGGTGCCGCGGAGCGTTGGCGAGGCGTTGTCAGGGCGCGGGGGACAGGCTCGGAAACGGGGCGGCGCATGATAGGTGGTCATGCGAACCACTCGACGATTCAGGCGTCAACCGCTGGGTGGTGGAGTACACTGACTTGGAGCGTCAATCCTCTCCGCGGTGCGCTGAGGCTGCCGTGAAAGCGCCCGCGGAGGAGCGATGTCCCGACGAATGGTTTGGCCCTACGTCTCGGGCGATGCCACCGCTGGACGTCAGCAAGGGGAGCAACCACAGCAGCCACCCGCGGATGGGGCAACGACCGAGGAGGCAGAATGGACGGCCAGGATCAACTCTTCCCGGAGGCGTCATTCTCGTTCGGACCTCGCTTCTTGCACGACCATGCCGGGCACATCATCACCGACCCGCGCATCGCGATTGTCGAGCTAGTGGCGAACTCGTACGACGCGGGGGCTTCACGTGTGGACATTCAGTGGCCCGAGTCGGCGGGGGGCGCACTCGAGGTCTGCGACAACGGCACCGGCATGACGGTTGAGGAGTTCAACCAGCGGTGGCGGACTCTCTCCTACAGTCGTCCGCAGGAGCAGGGACTCTACGTTGAGTACCCGCCGGGCGTGAAGGCGAGCAAGCGCATCGCCTTCGGCCAGAACGGCAAGGGCCGCTACAGTCCCTTCTGCTTCGCCGACGACTACGAGGTCGATACCTGGAAGGACAGCGCCGGCGTTCACGCGCAGGTAGCGCTCACTGAGGGCGGTAGCGAGCCCTTCCACTGCACACTCTCTGAGCAGCCTGAGAAGCACAAGGAAGTACCGCTCACCGGCTTCCTGCCGCGTTTCCCACAGTCGCTGGTAGGGCTGCCTGCGATAGAACGCCAAGTCTCTACTCATCGGTCGGGATGCCCTTTCTTCGCAAGACCTCGGTGATTGCGTCGACATGACCATCCCCTTCCGTCCGGTCCCCCGCGTAGCCTCTCGGCCAGCAAGCCAGCAGGAGGAGACGGGAATGGTGCAACACCCGAAGACGTTGATCGACTTCATGGAGATGTACTCAACTGAGGA
>Ga0209429_10002761_pt1 | contig 10218 bp, 10 predicted proteins | sample BarGraNGADG00212_3_FD_184493 | JGI IMG/M metagenome (GOLD analysis project Ga0209429, IMG submission 184493) | Arctic peat soil microbial communities from Barrow, Alaska - Barrow Graham LP Ref core NGADG0004-212 (SPAdes) (version 2) | ecosystem: Environmental > Terrestrial > Soil > Wetlands >... | reverse complement strand
GTTTTTCAGGCAAAATGTCCCGTTCTTCCGGGTGATTCAGCGGATGATGTAGCAGCCAAAGTCCATGGACTGGAGTATAGGCATTACCCCGAAGTTATCGGACAATTGCTGCAAAAAGAATTCAACTGGTAAGACTACTCCCTGTATTCGTCCGTATTGTTCATTTCAGAACGGGGTGGTGTATGAAACCCGAAAGCATGGAGCAATTCTGCCTCGGTTTCTGCCAAGTTCACAATACGGAATGCTTTGTATTCTCTGCGAAACACATATTTTCCTCGAATTTCCTCGAATTTATCAGGTGATTTTTTCAGAACTTCCGTATCCTTGATGGGATCGTAGGCGTATAATAATGCGGATGCGATCTTATGGGGGCTGTTTTTGTGGATCTTGAGTACAGGCTCTTCGGGAACTGGTAGCTCCAGACAAATCTTGGGCGGCATATTCAACTCTAAGAACATGTTCAGTTGTTCTACGATTGTACGGGTCGCATTGGATTTACCGTCAGATGAATAACCAGCAATATGCGGGGTTGCGATGAGTGCACTTTCCAAGAGTCCCAAGTCGATGTCCGGTTCATTTTCCCAACAGTCAATGGCACAATCAATCACTTTTCCATCACGGATGGCCTGTTTGAGCGCATCGGTTTGAACAATACTGCCACGAGCTGTATTAATCAGGAAAACAGGCTTTTTTAGTTTGGCAAAGAAGTTCGTATCAGCCATATGCCAGGTTTTATCCGGCCCCTCTTTCTCCAAAATCGGATGGAAGGTGATGATGTCGCAATCGGTTTGAATGCGTTCCAGGTTGATGAAATTCTTTTCGCCTTCATTGCGGGCACGGGGTGGGTCGTTAAGAAGCACTTCCATGCCCAGCAGGCGGGCGCAACGTTCCACCTTTTGACCAACTTGACCTACACCAACGATACCGATTGTTTTTTCGGAGGGGTTGAAATTGTATTTTCGGGAAAAGCAGAGAATGCAGGATGTAACATATTGAGCGACCGCTCTGGCATTGCAACCAGGAGCATTCACCCATTTGATGTTCTTGACGGCACAATAATCCGTATCAATATGGTCGAAGCCTATGGTCGCCGTACCGATAAACCGGATGTTAGTGCCTTCCAGCAATTCTCTGTTGCATGTTGTACGAGTTCGAATTAACAAGGCATCCGCATCCAAAAGGTCTGTTTTACAGATATCTTTTCCGGAAAGATAAACTACTTCAGCATAAGGCTCCAGAAGGCCTTTCAAATAGGGGATCTTATTATCGGCAACAATTTTCATAGGGACGATTGAACACAAAAAAAGCGGGTCACAAAGGTACTCAATCTTTTTGAAAAGGCATCAGTATGCTGTTTTTATATGTGGTAAAATGAACGTATCTTTGTAGGATAATTGTAATAATCTTGATTTTATGACCTTCAGTGCCCTCTCAAACCGCATCTTTACAGAGGCGACTCGACTCTATCATGAAACAGATCATGTTGATGCTCCATTTGTTAATTCTTATGCTCCCGGAACGATCGAAAATGATCTGTTCCTGAAAAATTGGATTGATGCAGTTCAGTGGCATTTGGAAGATATTATCCGTCAACCGGATATTGATCCTATAGAGGCATTGGCCCTGAAGAGACGTATAGACAAATCGAATCAGGACCGTACCGATTTGGTGGAACGGATTGACAGCTTCTTCTTTGAGAAATTTGAGAATATTACACCACTTCCAGATGCTGTCATTAATTCGGAAAGCCCCGCTTGGGCCATTGATCGTTTATCTATTCTGGTTTTGAAAATCTGGCACATGCGTGTAGAGGCAGATCGCGTTGAAGCAACTCCCGAGCACCGGCAGCAATGTCTTCGGAAGTGGGAAACACTTAATGAGCAGTGCCGCGATTTATCTTCAGCCATTGATCACCTACTAGCTGATATTGAGTCAGGTAGACGCTACATGAAGGTCTATAAACAGATGAAAATGTACAACGATCCTTCCCTGAATCCAAGTTTGTACTCAAAGAAGTAATATGGCACGAGTATTGGTGATACGGCTTTCCGCTTTGGGCGATGTGGCGATTTCAGTCCCCCTAGTAAAGGCATTGGCCGAGCAGTATCCTGAACATGAATTCATCATGGTTTCTCAACCCATGATGGCGGGCCTTTTTGATTCCTGCCCATCTAATGTCACTTTCAAACCTGCAGCCATTCGAGGCATACACAAAGGAATATCAGGGTTATACAGACTATACCGCGAAATTGGTTACCGAAACGTTGATGTCATTTGCGATATGCATGATGTCTTGCGTAGCCGAATACTTAGTCTCTTTTTTTCACTGCATCGGTTACCTATTTTTCGCATCAATAAGGAACGTAAACATCGACGATTATTAATTCGTCGCCGCAATAAGGTTTTTCGTCCGCTTAAAACATCCTTTGAACGCTATCGGGATGTTTTTGCCTGTGCCGGATTGTCGCTCAATTATTTTGATTTCAGGCCCAAAATGGAACCATCCAAAGTCCATTTACCAGAGATGGAGTTGTTGCATGGACCCAAAAATACAATTTGGCTTGGCTTCGCTCCTTTTGCCCGTCATCAAGGTAAAATCTACCCACTGGAAAAAGCCGAGATTGTTCTTGCACATTTTGCTGCTGATGAGCGCTTTACTGTCTTTTTATTTGGTGGAGGAAAGTCAGAGGTCAAACAGATGAAAATCTGGAAAGAGTGTTATCCTACACTCAGAATACCCAATAGTATCAGCCTTAAGGAAGAAGTTCGACTGATTAGTTGCATGGATTTGATGTTTACAATGGATTCTGCCAACATGCACTTGGGGTCTCTTGCACATACACCGGTTGTTTCCGTTTGGGGAGCCACGCATCATTTCGCAGGTTTTTATGGCCTTTTCCAGGCGGAACGCAATCGGATTCAGGTGGATATACCCTGTCGCCCTTGCTCTATCTTCGGTAATAAATCCTGTTACAGAATGGACTATGCTTGTATGAACAACATTACGCCCGATACGATTATTAAGCGCATTCAAGAGGAGGTTGGTTTATGAAAATGCGTATCAATCCCGAATATCAGAAACTGGAGGAATTTGTAATGCGTTTGCCGGAGGTATTCGAACGCGATGGAGAATCAATTTATAAAAGCCGGAATGAACTCAAAGTATTCGAAAAAGAAGGGTTAAGTATTAATGTCAAACGTTATCGGAAGCCCATTTGGGTGAACCGGGTTGCTTACACCTTTTTCCGGAAATCAAAAGCCAAGAGAGCGTATGAAAATGCTCTGACCCTACTTGATAAAGGTTTTGAAACGCCTAATCCGGTCGCTTATTTGGAAATTCATGAAAAAGGCCTTCTGAAAGATTCCTATTTTATTGCTCTCCACTGTCCTTATAAAAGACTTTTCAGGGAGTTCGCCGATAATTCTCCCATTGATGGGCGGGAGGAAATTGTTCAATCCTTTGGAGTGACGCTGGCACGTTTGCACGAAGCGAATATTTTTCACCTGGATTTGTCCGTTGGCAATATTCTCTTTGACAAATTGAAAGATGGTTACCATTTTTCTTTGGTAGACTTAAATAGAATGAAATTTAAGAAAATTCGGCTGAATGATGGTTGCCGTAATTTTGAACGTCTTCGCGGGAGCGACGATTTCTTTAAATTACTTGCAAAAACCTACGCTAATGAACGAGGATTTGATGTTGAAACCTGCATCAGGTTGGCCTTGAAAGCACAGCAAAAGAGTATTCAGCATTTTCATCGTAAAAGACAATTAAAAAAAGCCATTTTTCATTAAAGGCCCTTTTTAAAAAGACTGAGGGGCCTCTTTGTTAAGCGGATCCATGTTAACCGCAGGTTGTTCATGGAGGCATAGGTGGTCCCTTCCGGTTTAATTAAATCATTGTATTCTTTAAATACTTCCAAGATTGCATTGTTTGAAAAGCCACGACGAATCATTCTCCGAGTAAAACTGTTTTCCAAGTACTCTATTTCTTGATTCAATAGATCTTCTTTTGAGATTTTTGTTACCATTGCAGGCATCTTATTTCTCCATTTCCGCCAGAGAATCAATTGACTTTCCACCCAATGTCTATTTAATTTACCTCTGGAAAAATGTTCCAAAAGCAAATTGTTTACGACTCTGTTCTCAAAACCCAAGGTGTGAGCTTGCAGGCATATGTCTATGTCGTAGCAATGAAAACCTTTAAAGGTTTGTTCGTCAAACCGTATTTTTTTTGCCACTTCTTTTCTGCAAGCCAGGAATACGCCATCAAGCGCGACAACGGCCTGAGAAGTGCAGTCAATGAAGTTTGTGCTATCCAGCATTTCGGAGTAACCCAGCTTCTTGTTGTATTGAAGAATACGTCCGAAATGCTTTCCAAAACTCCATTGAGCAGGGACTCTGGGAATGAGTGACCCTCCGGCGACCCCAATGAACCCAACTGTTCGCTCGTTCAGATGTTCTAAAATTAGTTGTCCCCATTGCGGAGTATGAAACAAAATGTCATCATGAATAAAGCATATCGTATCGTATTTGGCATGATCAATACCGTAGTTGTAAGCTTTAAAAATTGATTGACAATGGATTGTCTCATCCACGATGATTAGTTCATATTTCAATCCTATAGTATCCTGAAGATTCTTTTTTAATCCTTCTGAAATGTCCGGTTTCCGGCTGCAAATGATGAGGGAAATCATGCTCTCAATTATTTTGGTGAATCATTCAGTTTTCGTATTCCGTTCATACATTGGTAATGACCTTTCTTCTGCTTCTCATTCATCATGCTGACATTCTCATTCTGTTCACTCCAAACCTCATGATGGTATAAGTGGTACACGACAGCCAGATTGCGGACTGAGCGCAGTTTAAAACCAGCCATCCTGAAACGCCAGGTCAGGTCGGCATCTTCACCAATGGCAGGCTTGATATAATCCTCGTCAAAACCGTTTAGGATTAAAATATCCTTTTTGGAAAAGGACATATTGCACCCTCGTAGTTCCTTGATTTTCCGTATTCGGGGTAAGATGCCAAATACACCATCCGGTGAGCATACAAACGCTTCTTCAGGAAAACGAATATTTAACTGCCGAACCCGAAATACGTTTTTTAGTATATAGGAACCGATATTCCGGTAAGATCGTTTTCCATCCAGAAATTCTTTGGAAAGAGCCTCGTTAAGTTTTAGCCGCTTTCCTCCAAGGATATAACCTTTTTTTGCCATACGCATATGCATTTCCATAAAGCACGGGTGCAACACGCAATCACCATCAATAAAGACCAAATATTCTGCTTTTGATGCTTGTATGGCTTTGTTCAGTGCTTTGTTCTTTCGCCACCCTAAATCTTCCTGATGCAAGTGTCGCCATGGATGCACAAATGGAAAACGGTTCAGAAATTCACACATTTCCTGGTGTTCACCATCTTCGGAAATGATAATTTCAAAATCATTCCATGTTTGCTCATTTACCGAATGGAGTATGGCATTCAAAAAAGGAATATTGTTGTAAACGGAAATGATCAATGAGGCTTTGGGCATAGAAGCAGGCTTCGTCACAAACGTGTCAGAATTTTTTAACGCACAAACGTAAACATTCTTTCTGAGAAAAAGAAATTCATATTTTGATGGAATGAAAGTATCTTTGAGAAATAATTAATGCAGAATAATCCTAAAATATGAAGGTTCTTTTTATCGGTTCATCCAAGTATGATTATCTCCAGGATTTGACGTACAATGGTTTGGTTAAGGTGCTGGGGCGTCGTTCTGTCGTTGAGGCAAAAACTGTTTTCAGATACCATTTTCCATTAAAGAAATATCCAAAAGATTTGGGTTATGATGGGATTGATCTATCCTTTTTAACAAAAAATACTTCTGGCAAATTCGATTTGATCCTTGTCGCTTCTGCAAAACCCGACTGTTTCGAACTCTATGAAAAACTGTTGCCGACATTGTCACCCACCGTAAAAACCGTATTTATTGACGGTGGCGACAATCCTGCTATTGGAGGTGATTTTGCCAGACTGAAATGCCCTGAGTTGTATGAACGTGTCCATAATTTTAGGCCCTTCGATTTTATTTTCAAGCGGGAATATTTGAAAATGAATTCGTATGCTGATCATGTTTTTCCACTGCCTTTTTCCGTACAAACGTCACGATACCAGTCTATTGCAGATGGCCCGTACAAATACGACGTGGCTTTTTGGGCAGTAGAGTCCGATCCAATTCGTACGAAGGTGCTAGACTTTATGCAGAGCCGTTTTGACTGTGCCGCAAATGGGACGGTGCGAAATCAAGACTTCCATAACTATTCACGTACAGGGGATTTTTATTTTGAGGAATTAAAAAAAACAAAGATATCCTTAAACTTTAGAGGTACAGGTTGGGATACATTGCGATATTGGGAAATTATGGGGCTTAAGGCCTTTATGATCTCTCAAAGATTGCAGATTGAAATCCCGAACGACTATATCGAAGGAAAAGAAATCATCTACTGCAAAGACGATCTTAGCGATTTGGACGACCTTTGCCATTTTTATCTAAAGAATGACTCCTTGCGAAAGGCCATAGCCGAAAAAGCTAATGCAAAAACGATGGAATTTCATACTGTGGAAAGCCGTGCCAACTATATCCTTAAGAAGATAAGGTTGTAACGATTATCCTTTATGTATTCCAAATGGGGTGAACGTAATTCCTTGATCATCATTATCTTTAAGTAACTTTAGGTTTGGCGCGTGAACCAAATCGAATTTTTTGTGATAAATGTGATACATCGTCAACAAGTGTTTTCTTGAGTAGCAAAAAATCCCTGCACGCTGTAGCCTGTGATCCAAATCGGAGTCTTCTCCAGTACCAGGATAGTTGTAGCGCTCATCGAATCCGTTCACCAGTAGGATATCAGACTTATGGATGGAGAAATTACAACCCAGTATACCTCTTCTTTTGTCCTTGATCAGGTATTTTCGAAGAAAACGGTTTTTCACTCTGATTGCGTTCTCGCTGTGTTTGACTTTCTCGAAAATGCCGTCCAGCAAAAGCAATAGGAGTCCGGTGCCCTTTTCTAGGAATCCATCCTTAATTTGCTTTGTAGACAGCAAATCTGTCCTTTTCTGTGACAATTGAACCCTTCTTCCGCTCAAAACGAAATGATCTTTCCGATTGGAAAAGTGGTCCTCCAGAAAACAACGATGGGGGATACAGTCTCCATCAATGAAAACTAAATAGTCACTATCGCTTGTTTCAATGGCTTTATTCAAAATAATGTTCTTACGCCACCCCTTGTCTTCATGCCAGCAGTGTTTTACAGTGAAAGAGGCTTTTTTCATGAGTTGGTGAATGCATTCTACTGCTTCTTCATCAGAGCCGTCATCTGCGATAATCACTTCAAAATCCTGGAAAGTTTGTCTGCTCAAAGCTTCAAAAACCAGAAGAAGTAACCTCGTATTGTTGTAAAATGAAAGGATGAGGCTGATGGCAGGAGTGGAATTGCTAGAGGTTTTATTAATCATTTCTAAGCAATTGACGTCGTTCAGACAGTTTTACATATTTAAGAAAACTATAGTAAGATCCCATCATAGCCCATATAAAGCCTGCATAACCATCCAAAATAGCCAATTTGAAAAAATAAATAGTCAGAAATCGGATGGGAACCTTGGTTATGACTTGGAAAGGGGTGATGGATCTTTTGGAGGAATACATACTGGTATAGTTGTTGATCTTATCCACATGATGAGCAATGCTTTGATAGGGAAAGTGAATCATGGGATTCTTCAGAGCAGAGACATTAGTCGAGACGATATGTTCATGCACCTGATGATCTGAAAATTTTGCCTTTTTTTTATGAAACAACCGGACATGTTTTTCGGTGTGCATGCCACAATAACGAAGTGTGCGTCCCAAATAGTTCGTTTGGCGCTTGATGGAGTAGGAGTCAAATGGGCTTTCAGCATTCAATACGCTTCTTATTTCGTCTTGCAAAGTTTTGGTTAACGTCTCATCAGCATCTATAGAAAGAACCCAGTCGTTTTTCGCCAGATCCGTGGCGAATTGTTTTTGCGCTCCGAATCCTTTAAAAGCGTGTTGTGAGAAACGCACTTTGCTGTATTTAAGGCAGATGGCTTCTGTCTGGTCCGTTGAAAAAGAATCAACCACAATGATTTCATCAGCAACATCATGAACCGAATCCAAGCATTTGGCAATGTTTCTTTCTTCGTTGAAGGTGATGATGACAACCGAAAGTTTTTCCATAGTTTTTTTAGATAAGGGAGGAATATACGTTCATCACTTTTTCAGCGATGTTCTTGTCAGAGAACTGTTCAGCCCACACGTAGCCATTCTGTATCATTTGTTCCCTTTTCGGTGTATCAGAAAGAATCTGATCCATCGCAGAACCCAATTCAGCGGCATCCCGTGGGTCAATATACAAACTTCCCGGCCCACCGGCTTCTTCCAGGCAACTGCCCTTTGAACTGATAACAGGGATTCCCGAGGTTAATGCTTCAAGGAGCGGAATGCCAAAGCCTTCGTAAAAAGAGGGATAAACAAATAGGGAAGACAATTGGTAAAGAGCAGGTAAATCAATAGTCGGGACGTCGTTGAGGAAAATCACTCGACTTGTTAACCCCATTCTGGCGATGTGATGTTCAAGTTCCTGCTGCCAAATGCCTACAGGCCTCCCGACGATGACCAAAGGTACATCCAGTTTACTTTTATAAAGTGCTTCTACAATCAATAATTGATTTTTTCGCTCTTCTATGGCACCAACGTTTAGGATGAACGTTTCGGGAAGGTTATACTTCTTGCGAACTTCAGCCAGCAATTCTGATGTGGATGCTAACCTGAATATTGGATTACATCCCTGATAAATCACGTTTATTTTGTTTTCATCGATGCCTGCCAATTCTATCAGATCGTGTTTGGTTTGCTGACTGATGGCAATGATACTATCTGCTCTTTTGCAACTGCTCAAGTATTTTCCCTGATATATTTTCTGATCGAACCAAGGATAAAGTTTCGGGAATTTAAGAAAAATCAAGTCGTGCATGGTCAAAACAGTTCGTGTTGAGCTGTTCCCAAATTGATAAGGTATCTCATTGCTTAGTCCGTGATAGATATCCAATTGCTGACGACTATATTCAGAAGGAATACCAACGGAACGCCATAATGTTGGGAACTGCTTATAAAAGATAGTATTTGGTTCTACGACCTGGCAATGGAGCGGACATTCCATCAGGGGTGTTTTGGCAGACTTTGCGTAAAATAAAAGATACGTGTGCTCCGGAAAGTATTCGGTTAAGATTCGAAGGAGGTCACGGCTATAATTCCCCAATCCCCTGGAATTATAAATGGCTCTTTTGGCATCAATTCCTATTCGCATGGTCCTGACTATTAGGTATGTATGAAGTCAGTAAATTGAAGGCTATTTTTTTTGAAATCAAATAGTTCACATACGTTCTTGTAACCATTCTCTCCCATTTCCTTTCGTTTTTCAGGGTTTTCAACCAACTCCTGAAGTGCATCGGCAAAACCTTCAAGGTCGTTCATTTCCACCAAGAAGCCATTGAAGCCGTCTATTACCAATTCTGGATTGCTGCTAACCCGAAAAGCGACCAAGGGTTTAACCGCCAACATAGCTTCGGCCAAAACATAGCCGAAGCCTTCCCATTCGGAGGTAAGTGCAAAGATGTCAATTCCCCGATGGAAATCATCTGGATTTTCAACTGCTCCTACGAATTCGATGAAGTCTGTTAAATCCCTTTCATTTACCATGTTTTCCAGGTTTTTCCGCAGGTTACCGTCTCCACCGATTCTGAACAGGCACTTTACACCCCTTCGCTTAAGTATCTCCGCTGTTTGAATAAACAAATCTTGTCTTTTTTGTCCTACCATCCGTCCAAGATTTCCAATCACAGGAATTGCATTTTCTACGGCCTTTTTCCCCGTTATAGTGGTGTCGATGCCATTATAAATGACTTTTATCTTTTCCTTAGGAAATAGATGTGGGTTATTTTGAAGAATGGTTCTTTTAGTCTCCTCTGAATTCGCTAGTATATCTGTTAGGCAATGCCCATATAAAAAACGATTGAGGAACGTATTTCTAATGGGAATGGCACTCCCTCTGCGATAAATTATTCTGCGGATTCCCGCCAATTTGGCTGCAGGCCCTGCAATTTTCAAGTCGTTTGAGAAGTTCATGACCAAAACATCCGGGTATTCTCTTCGGA
>Ga0209429_10002760_pt1 | contig 10221 bp, 16 predicted proteins | sample BarGraNGADG00212_3_FD_184493 | JGI IMG/M metagenome (GOLD analysis project Ga0209429, IMG submission 184493) | Arctic peat soil microbial communities from Barrow, Alaska - Barrow Graham LP Ref core NGADG0004-212 (SPAdes) (version 2) | ecosystem: Environmental > Terrestrial > Soil > Wetlands >... | reverse complement strand
GAATATTTCTTTGTTATACTCTGCTCCTTCAAAAACGGTGATGACTTGATTCAGGTCAAGTTTTGCTCCAATAGCCGTAGATGCAACAACATTTTCTATTTTTATAGACTTGATTGGTTCCGTAGTATTTACCATATATTCACCTTTATATAGGGTATTTAAAGCTTTATATATGTTGGGACGCACCTTCCGGATTTTTAAACAATTCTCTCAAAGTATCTGGGATTGTGAAAAAAATAATCAAGAATGCGGAGAAAGGGAGTTGAACCCTTGAATCACTGCTGAAACAGATATTGAATCTGTCGCCTTTGACCACTTGGCTACCTCCCAGATGGTAATGGGGTGTAAACGACTTGCAATCCGGGCAGGCGCCGAACCTTTGAGTTATCTTCCTGAAAGCGCAATACACACAGTCAAACCCACAGCCGACTTGCGGGTTTCTCTGCTCCCTGCTGAATTGATACATCCTCTCCGACTTCTTCCTTACCATTGTTACCTCCATCGCCGTACTTCTCCGAAACAACCTTTCTTATATGCTCTGCGGTTATTGGTCCAATCAACTTCACATTCCCCAGTTCTTCTGGAGATGCTTTCATCACATTTTCTACACTACCAAAATATGAAAGCAAATTCTTGGCTGCCACTGGACCGACATCAGTAACAGCAGACACGATATATTCTCGCTGTCTGTCGATCCCCATATGGGACCGCTTCCCATGAACACTGATACTACGACCATCCTTATTCTGTTCCTTGAGTGCCACTAATAGGAGATGCTGAGCAGTCTCAACTGCGGTAAGCGAATATAGTATTGGCACACGAAGACTGACGGTTATAGCGTTTAGCATACCTCTTATTGCCTGGACATTGACTCTTCTTGTGGTGAAGAACGGGTCACCGCCTTCGATTATTAACACCGGTCTATGGTATGCCTGCGCAAGATCATACAGTTGCTCGAAAAGCTTCTTCTCATCAAGCCATGAAGAGAATAGGTCATCCATAGTCTTCCTTTCAAAGGCTATCCTGTCCGAAACAACATAATCACCTACAAGGAGAGTCTTGAAGGTCAGCTTGACTCCCAGTCTCTCCAGGGTCTTAGCCACCGGACTTCTTAACTCTCGGTGATCGACAACAATCTCAGGCATCTTTGTCGGTGTATCAGCCATTGCGCCTCTTAAGATACAGACCTTCGAATCTCCTATCTAGTCTGGCAAGGATTAGGCTCAAATCATCTATTGCAGCCGCCACCTCTGCAAAATCCAAACCTTCTCGCTCAAGGTCATCTAACCTTATTGTAATAAGTTCCGCCCTCCACTCTTCTAACTGGCGTAGCTCGTTATCCCTTTGAACGCCAGGTTGACTGAGAACACTGTTATCGTTCTTTAGTGCCTCAATCCGCGCCCGAATCTCCTGCAGTTCTAATGAGTTCATATAATCCTATGCCAGCACTACTTGAATATACTTTTCTAATTAGACCGTGGGAGGCAAAGGAGATTACATGTGTCCGGCTTCCTTCATACTGAAGTGCCTGCCGTCTCCGATAATGACGTGGTCGAGCACTGTTATACCCATAATATTCCCCGTTTCAGAGAGCTTCTTGGTGATCTCGATATCCTCCCGGCTGGGTGTTGGGTCACCTGACGGGTGGTTATGCGCTACGATTATGCTCGCGGCGGAATTAGCAAGAGCTTCCCGAAACACCTCACGCGGATGTACAACATTTGCATTCAGGCTGCCGATCGAGATTGTGGTTTCTCGGATTACCTGGTTCTTTGTATCCAGACACAACTCTATGAACGACTCCTTCTTGTTCTCTCGCATATACGGGTACAGCCTCCTGTAGACGTCTTCCGGGCTGCTTATCTTGTACTTTGGCTCTGGCTTGTAGTTCTCAAGCCGTCTTGATATCTCAAAGCAGGCCGCTATCTGCGCTGCCTTTGCGCCCTTTATCCCTGGGATATCTGAAAGCTCTTTGACTGATGCTACAGATAATCTCCGAAGGTCAAATCTTCTCAAAATATTATGACCTATGCTCAGCGCGGAATTATTCCTTGTGCCGCTGTTGATCAATGTAGCTAACAGTTCCCCGTCACTCAGGGCTTGCACTCCTTTTGTCTCAATTCTCATTCTGGGTGATTGCCAGTTTTCATAGCTTTCGCTCATATTACCTCATGTTTAAAACCAAAACACCTAATTCAATTCGCACTTTACAGCCGTAGTATGCATTGCAACCACGGCTTATCGTCTCTTAATCCTGGAGAGTCGGAGCTATCCCCTTATCATATACCCAAACGTGAACGGATTCAGGCCATTAAACTGTGCAGGATTCGTCTCAGCCATATACCTGATCAAATCAAGTGGTGTGCTCTCGATCTTTCTACCCTTTTTCTGGAGATCATGCTTATGAAACTCAAAAAAATCCATAGCCTCGCGGTGCGAAGTAAAAAGAATATACTGTCCAAACAAAGACATGGCTTTACAACCCCCTCATGATCTGTCTGTAAAACCTACCGCTGTCGCATTTGACAGTTACTGGCATGCGCGTGTTACCTTCATATCTTACTGATTCCCGGTCATGATTCCCTGGAACCTTCCTGAACGTTGCTCTACAATCAGAGCAACTATACTCAAACAACTCATCGAAATCCGACAGCCTGTAGGCACCAATTACTTGAATATACTCAGTTCTCAGCGCCTCAACAGCTTGTATCACGTCCCGAAGAACCTTATCCTTCTTCTTAACTGCACACGCCTTTGCTTCATCGACGGTCTTGAAATAACCCAAAGCCGTGCAACTACTTGGTAGTTTCAATAAGGGCTCACGAAATACACAATCAACACAAACCGATGTAGTATACTTGTTTACAGGTTTATTATTCTCGTGTACCAGTAAGCGAATCTTGAGATAATCATCGTGATATACCCAATCCTGCCATTCCCCGGCTGGAATCCACATACCTTCTTTCAATTCAGCAGGCTTGAACGTCTCCTGAACTTCCAGGAACTGAACCATTCTTTTGACACTCTCCCTTTGTGATACTAGGGGTGCTGTCTGTCTTTTCGTTTCTTCTTCGATCACCTTTTCCCTGAGTTCAAGATCGTGGCGTAAATCATATTCTTCTTTGTCTAACTGGTCGCGCTTAGCATGGATAATGTCCCAAATCTTACTTCGTTCCTCTTGTACGGCCTCTTTCCTGGTATCTGCTCCATCCTTAATCCGCTGTATTCTCTGTCCATTCTCCTTGTACTCCTTTACCAGCTCATCGCTACTCATTTCTCCTGCCCTCCATCTCAGTTTGCTCTGTCCTTTTGAGTATCTGTTTTTCCAACATATCCAGAAACTCAGACACATCCGAGTCAGGGCTTACGGGAGTCTCTGGGTGGTTGAACCCATTCACTGCTCCGACAGAGTTCGGCGGATAGTCCTTAGTAGACACACTCTCATCAACAACTCTCAACTCGCCCTTGTCCAGATCTCCTGGGCAGAATGTGATCGATAAACAATTATCGTCTTCAAACAGATGCTTCTCATCCACACTTTGCTTATAGAAGTGGATACTTACATGCGCTCCCAGCCCAAACGGACCAAGAATCTCATAATACCGATCCGGGTAGGCTTTGACCAGCTCCTCGGCTATCGGCTTGATGAGAGACTTTACCCAGTTGGGAGACGGTACCTCATCGAACTCCTTCTGAAGGCGTCTTATCTCCTGTCTTAGTCCGTCGTACTCTTGATTCTCCCGAATATACGGGTCTTGTATTTCTGAAATCCTCATTCTCATACCTCCACTTGATCATCATCAACAAAATCCTCCAGCCGCTCAAGAATACTCTCAGCCTTCTCCCGCCCTGCCTTCCTGTATGCTTCAGCATCGTCAGGATGAAACGACCTAATTTCCGTAAGGTCATTAGCTAACTGCTCGGCATCCTCCCATGTATCAAGAATAGCCTTCTGCAGGTAATCGAACTGCTTGTTTAGCGTATTCCACTCTTCTGCAGACAAGGTGATGCTCTTTCCCTCAATCCCAAAGCCAATCTCTCCAGAACGTGTATTATATTCTCGAAACGAGCTGATTATATAATCAAGCGCTGACCAGAACTTCTTCCCTGGATTCTGTATTTTGATAGCTTCCGCTGGGCGCTTCTCTTCGTTCATTTTTCTACCCCCAGGCTATGTCTATCTTGCCGTTCTTTTCTAATTCTTTCAGGATATACTCTACGCTGTCCGCTTCATCCGGGTTGGCCTTCGCATAACTCTTTAGCCTATCTATCCGATAATTATCATCCATCGATAGATGCATTCGGGTCGGCGTGACATCGCTGGCAATCGAATCCAGAAAATCCGCGAACTCTGAAGTGATACTACCAAAGTATGTATACTCCACTTTACTCAATGTTATTGACATATTATACCTCCGAATCCGACAAACTACTCTTTCCAGTTCCAAACAGCGTTACCTGTCGAAGGAACGATCCCTTTACCTTCTAGTATCTTACACCGTCTGCCAAGTTCGATAGCCTGCTTCTTTGCAGAGTCTTGATAAGCCAACCTGAGTGTAAAATTCTCTACCTTATTACCCTTCCAATAGACGAAGCCCTCATGGTCTATTACCATATGCTCTACACCATGGAACCACGGGCGCTTATAAATTCCCTTCACAACTTCCAGATAAAGACCTTCGAACGCATCCTTTCCCACATTGTTTAAGTGCCCGTTCACCGCAAGCTCGACCAATCCCAAAAGCTTTGGATCCAATTCATCTCCGTCTCGTGTCTTTTCCAGTATTACTATCGCCTTGTCGATGTCTGTGAGCTCTTTAGCCATTATTCCTCCTTCTCATCTTCATCTTTTTGATCCTCTACGAACATGTTGTACTGATCATCAAGGAATCCAGTCAGAGCGTCCTCAATATACAGATAGAAGTCTTCAGCCTGCTTATCAAAGTCTGGACTCCGCTTGACTGACATCCCACCACGTTCCATTCGGTCTATTAGGGCATTCCTTATCGACGCTTTGTTGAGCAAGACACCGCGATCATGGTGTTCTGCAAAGACTACCTCTGCTTGCTCCAGAATAATCTCGTCATCACCGTTCTGTTCCTCAATCAGTTCCCCATAAGCCTTTATTATCTTCTTGTCGGCAGCCTCTCTTGCTTTATCCCATTCTGGGAAGATCTTTATCTCATGGACTATCCCTTGAAACAGATGCACAACTGCATACATTTCTTTTGTCATATTATGCCTCCGCTGCGATGGGTTCGAGTGTTTTAACCGTCCTGACACACGGTACCTCCTTTTCCACTACATTGTAGTTATCAATCACATATCTGAACTCAGCAATGCAGTCTTCTACCATCTTGTCGAACTCTTTAATCAGCTCATATCTTCTTTGTATCTCATTATCCTCCCAGTCACCGAAGTCTGCATCCATGTCTACATTTTTCCCTGGAGTGCAGTATACCTGCTTGTGGGTGCTGTATGCTATCCCCATTTCCTTTGCTTCCTTATGACTATACCAGCGCCCGAACCTATCTGAATAGTCTCTCTTGTCGTCAGGGTCGTCTGGTTTGAAATCGAAGTTCCTCTTGATCTTGCATCCTCCCTGATACATAACGATGTATCCTCCGGATCTTCCATTGAAGCCAGCCTGCCACTGGTAGTCATGCTCCTCAGCGAACTCTCTTATGCGGTCGGTGATGTTCTCATACGTCGCCCTTAGTTCCAAAAGCTCGTATGCCTTTTTCTCCTGATCCCGTGTTAAACCGAGTTTATGTATCTTCACATTCTTTGCATAGCTTGTTGAATTGTTCCACGAGTTCATCGTGTTGTACCTGAAGTGTTTCCCCAGGAAAGCGATCATCTCTTCTCTTGATGGTTGTGTAGCGTCCGCTACGTCATTTGTTTCACTCATAACGAATCTCCTCTATCTCTTCTTTTATCCCCTGTAAATCAGGTTTCCATTATCGGCATCATTAGACCGATCTCAGAGAGGTAGCTGCCTATCTCTGAGTGAGACACTTTTCCTGTTGACGATACCTCCAACAGCAAATCAGCTCTCTGAATTGGGCATCCTGGTGGAATCCCCACAGAATCAACACCTCTCCCAGACAACCACATCTTGAATTCCACTCCTGTCATAAGCAGTGGATTATCAACACGCTCTGGGCAATCTTCTTCGTCATACATTTTTCACTTCCTGTTGATCTGCCCCCAGAACACCGTATCACCCTTATATTTCTCCCGGTTGAGGAGCATCATTATCTTACTAATGAATATCTGCTCCTGCTGTCCGAGCACAATCCTCACATTGTTATACATGAGATTCATCGGCTTTATCTGATGATTTCTGGGTACAATGCATAGAAACGCCAAATTGCTGGAAACAGGCTTCGCATCCTTACTGTCATCTGGGGGCAATATACGGTAAGCGTTGCCATTCTGAGCCACAAAGAACTCCTTGTCCACAACATATCCATTCAGCCCGTCTATTGTTGCTGAAACGACCCTTTGCCCGAGGGCAACCATAAATAACTCAAGGAACTCGCTCTTTTGACGTTTTGAATACAGATCGTCGAAAAGCTTGATGAAAGGTTTGAAATCCTGCTCAGAATAAGCCTTCAAGATAGCTTCGCATACCAGTTTATCCGCATCAGGGGTCGTATGGACGAGCATCCCGTCATACTCTAGACAGAATACATATTCCTGAGTGGTCGGGGATATCAAACAGTTATCACCAATGTGTATCCTGGTATGGCTTCTTCCGACCATACCCTCAAACGAGCCCTTCATCACATATTTCAGGGTGTTAAAGGTGTTCGCCGGTATCAGTCTTGTAGTATCCGTTCCGTCTTCTCTGTGCTCAAGCAATAATATGGCGTTAGGGGTGATGTTCAAAACCCTGGTAAATCGATCTTCCACAATCTACACCGCCCCGAAGAACTGTCCCAGCACTTCTGGCCTGGCTGATCTGCTTTTATGATTCACTGTCTCAAGCCTGAACTTAACCACCATATCAATAATCCTTATCAGTTCACGAGACGGAACATCAACTATTGACACGATCGCCTCCTGATCCTTCAGGTCTTCCAGCATGAGTTTGGAATATATTAGCAAAGCCGTCTTATCAGGAGTATTTCCTGTTTTGATGTTGTAAAAACCCAGGACCTCTGCCAGCTTTACTGAACCCACGACCTTCTTCTTTTGTGCATTGGTTTCAACATCCAGTTTATTATAATGAAGCACAGCCGCTACCTTGAAATAATCCCCATCTGTTAGAGGAACATACGTCACATCATCACGACTTCTAAGAGCATTTGTTAGCCTCAGGCCAGCCTCTTTACCCACAGAATGAAAAACGCAAGACTTCTCCGTTACAAGGTCACCTATTGGGATCTTTCCTTTGCTGGTAGCCAATGTCTGTCTCTTTGCCCAGGCCACATAATCCTGGATCGGGAGTATTTCTGAGTTCCCTGTCAGCCACTGAATTTGTGACCTTGTTGCCTTAAACAACTTGACATGACAGGTATGCATAGGCGCTTCAAGCAGGCTGATATACTCGCTTATGTTCTCACTCGCAGGAAACGCTACTGCTTTGCCTCTCTCAAGTTCGGCCACTTTACTGATATGTGTCGAATCCGAGCTTCTCTTAGTCTGCTTATTCCAGCTATAACCGGATGTCACATCCACAGTATGGATAATTACCTGATCATTCGACTTCTCTATCTTCTCTAGCTCGACCTCCGACAGGTCCCGGAAAATGGGGATGTTCTCTTTCAAAGCAAGCGGTATTGCGGATAGCGCCGGGGAAAGCAAGACTACATCACCTCTGTGTTGTGCGGTCGTGCACCGGGTTCTCATGGAAGCTGATCTCTTTGCGTTAACTGGTGCTATGTATACCTGATGCCCTGCTGCATCAATGACCTCTTCGATAGCCTCATGCATCGTATCCTTCCCGCCAGAGTTATAGTGCCTGCGTCTGATTGATGAAGTGCCCCATTCTTCAACACGGTGGAATAGACCGTCAAGAATAGACATTGTAGCAGGAGGTATGTGTTCCTTGAACCCGTTACTGTGATACAATCCCTTCCAGACTGCTTTCTGTGTAGTAGTCAGAGAGAAAAAGTCCTTATACGATTCTATCCTGCCTATTCCTTCGAAACTCCGTGGTTCTAATGGCTCACCTTTCTTACGGCTATATAGCGACTCGCCAAGAAGTGCTGGGAGTCGTTCGACTATGTCAGAGTTGAGTTTCTGGATAAAAGCTGCTTTAGAGGACTCTTCAAACCTTTCTCTGTCCGGCGTGGGCATAGGTAGCCAATCGGGACCTGTCTCTGACTTTATTCTAACGAACGCCTTTGTAAACAATTCAGTTACAACGTCTTCCGTAGGCATGCTGATCAGTAAAAGAGATGCAACCCCGTCCGTGTTGCTTCTACTGGTCAAGTTCCCGTCAGTAACATTAACCTGTATCAAACCCCAGAATTCGTAATGCTCTGTGTCAAAATGGAGCTTGATATACTCCGTGGCATTCTCATCAGCCCTGTAGCCAGTTCGTGAAGTATTGAGGTCTTTGATCTTCTTATTCAAGACTACCATCGGTGATAAACCTGATATTACGGTAGGTCCAGAGGGCGTGAGGACGATCTCTGCAGGAACGATTACGCCATAATGTCTTGAGTTATCGGGATTAGGAACCTTTACCGGACTTCCTGATATCGTGAATCTCACCGGGATTCTCACATACCTTGAAAACTCACCTATAGCCTTGACAACGTCCAGCTTGTTGAAGCCAGAATCGTGAATGAACGTAAAGGATGTACCGTAGCCTCTTTCCTCATGAGGCAAAACGTCAAACCCGACCTTACGGGCATACATTTTATAACATTCATCCGTCTCTCTGCTCTTGGTGTGAATAACCATACTGCCCTTATCACCGACGAGCATAACGAATGACTTTGCACCTAAGCCGAACATCCCTGAAACAGACGGATCAGAAGCGTTCCTTGACCTGCCAAAGTACCGGAATACCTCCATAAACATTTTCTTTGATAACCCGATACCGTTGTCCTCGATTATAAGGAGACACTGCTCCGGGTTATATTCCACCCTTATCTCTGGGACATAGTTTGGGTCAAGCTTATGCGTAGACATGCAGGCGCTTTCTGCATTTGCGATATATTCTCGTATCGTTGACTTCCAGCTTTTATATATCCTGGAAAGCTGATCCATAACCACCCCATACTCTATCTCATAGGGGATAAAACCAGAATCGAAGTCGGTCACCATCTCCAGCTTTATTGGGCTCTGTGTATCTGCAACAGAGCGTGGTGTTTTCCATAACGGCGCTGTTACGGGCACAGACACCGCAAGAACGGCAGCTACGCTATCTCCATTATTTTCTAACATCATTTCACCTTCCAACTTGTTATCAAAAAAAAATGATGGGTTTATCCTCCCATCATAGGTTGTACAGTTACCATCTGACCTGAGTAATCTGTAAGGAAACAAGAGTTTGCACTCACAAGATCCTCGGCATGAACCGCGACCGGTTCGCCATTATCCATAACGATCGGCAGTCCCATTTGCGGGAAGTCCATGCCAAGTTGCGAAGCGAGCATCGCTGCGGACAGTCTCTCCTGCTTTATCTCATCCCTACCTGTTATCAAGGCCGGTGTCTTTACTACTCCCTTCTGGGGAGCATTGGAAACTAATTGTTGCATATCTTTCAGATCCCTCCAATTCGGTCTACTTGAAAAAGTGTTTCCGTTGTAAGTTTAGTCTCGGAACCATTTCAGTACCCATTTCTGCATGACTGAATGAACGACCAGGTCTCATAACGCAAACGCTGACTCTTTGATTGAGGCGCGGATAATGGCTTCGCACATGCGCTTATCTTTGCGTGCGAATCTTGCCTGTGTTCTGACTGCCTTTATCCAGCGCAGACCTTCTTTTTTGATGGAGAATACAGATGCTATGCACGAAGTTGCGGTTGTAGTCACAGATCATGTTTTGTCCTGAGCAAAGCTTATTTATAATAGAACGTATGAACGCATGTACATATGTTAAATGGAGATTTGACTACAGCAAAAAAGTATTTCTTCAGCGCATTGAGCGACGAAACCAGGCTTTCAATACTCTATGCATTGAAAGAGAACGGCGGAATGTGCGTGAATGATATCTGCGAGGCGACAGGAAAAGATCAGAGTCTGATCTCGCACCATA
>Ga0209429_10002758_pt1 | contig 10226 bp, 12 predicted proteins | sample BarGraNGADG00212_3_FD_184493 | JGI IMG/M metagenome (GOLD analysis project Ga0209429, IMG submission 184493) | Arctic peat soil microbial communities from Barrow, Alaska - Barrow Graham LP Ref core NGADG0004-212 (SPAdes) (version 2) | ecosystem: Environmental > Terrestrial > Soil > Wetlands >... | reverse complement strand
CCGGTTACCCTTCCCTTTTGTCCATCATGCTCTTCCTTGGCGGCGTCATGCTTCTTGCACTGGGAATCCTCGGAGAATACATGGCCCGTACGTATATGGAAGTAAAACAGAGACCGATCTATATTGTACGCAGGAAAAAGTAAGAGCGATACATTCTCCCGGGCGACTTCCTCGGGGGAAGCAATGATGCTTTTCTCACTCGGTCAGGTCCTCGGATTGCTTTGCAATCCTGCGGAATCTACTCGAAAAGCATCATTGCTTCCCAGTTAGGCGTCCTGCGGACGCTAAGGAAGATCGACATTCTCGGATTGCTATGCAATCCGAGAATGTCGATCGGGAGAATATATCGCTTTTTTGTTATTGGTTGCTGCGAAAGGGTAGTGCGTACTAAGGATCCAAGCTAACGTAAAAACCTGTCATGCAGTTATGTAAATTATCACTTTAAAAGACTTCCGTATTCTGTCGATCCATGAGCTATATGATAGACATATACTATGTCACCAAGCAGTCGGTAAATACATACATATTTATCGCAAACAAGCATTCGATAGTCTTGGCTTTTAAGCTCTGTATCTGGCACATAAGGGCAGGAAAGCGGAAATTCCTCAAGCCGTTCTAATGCATTTAGTATTCTGTTGGTTATTTTCTTTGCTGAAATTTGTCCTACCATTAACAAATGATACTCCGCAATTTCTTCAAGCTCATTCCAGGCAGGAGCAAGTATTTCTACCTTACACTGTGGCATTATACTTTTCCTCAATGCGTTTTCGTGCTTCTCCTAATGAAACAGTTGGCTCACCCGACAGTCTTGCTCCCTCGGCAGCCATTATTTTTGAACGCAATTTCAAAATTTGCTCCCTTTTTTCAAAAGCCTCTATGCTCATAACAACAATGTCGCCCTCACCATTTTTAGTTATATAAATAGGCTCTTCTACCTCATGAGCAAGCGCGGAGATTGTTCCGTAGTCATTTCTAAGTGCAGTTGAAGACTTAATTATCATATTCTCACCTCGCATTAATTTCCCTGCCATTATTTTGCTATTATTATATGATAATTCTGCAATGATGCCAATAGATTCTCAAGAAATTTTTTAATGAAACTTTAAGTGGTATAACGTCATCAATAAAAATAATGATGCTTGTCTCGCTCGGTCAGGCGTCCTGCGGGCGCTAAGGAACTTTAATGCTTCTATTTTGAAATTGAAATTATTCCGGCGCAGTGTGAGATCGGAAAAAATTCAGGTTTCCCAAAAGGTATGCTTTTCACTATCTCACTGTATATAATGTATATTTCGTCGTCATCCCATGATGTGCCGCTTAGGGTTTTGCACGAATCCAGCTTGTCCTGCGTTTCAAAAGCGATATCGCCAATCAGAATTTTGCCGTCTTTTTCCAGATGCTCCCATAATTCATGGATGAACGCAATTTTCTGTTCAAGGCTCAAATGATGCATCGCATAAGTACTTAGAATATAGTCAAATTTCGTGTTTGCAAGTGCATCAGGGAGACCTTTTGTAAAATCATAGCAGTAGAGTTCTGCCCCGGGCATTTTGACCTTGGCTATTTCTATCATTTTTGAAGAAAAATCTATGCCATAGATATTGTATCCGTCATTATAGAGTCTTGTGGTCAATGTACCTGTGCCGAAACCAATATCAAGAACTGTTCCGGCAGCCTTTTCATGCACCCGGTTATAGATACCGTTCAGAACATCCTTATAGCCTGCAAAAGGATACTGGTCGAGTCTTCGCATATGCCCACACTCTTGTCATAATTATTCGCCCATATATCAAAGCCCTTATCATCAAGCATATCGAACCTCCTGATTTGTGTTTGCATGTTCAGATTATAAGCAAAACAAATCCGCAAAACTTTTGGGCAGACGATCGATTCCTTTGAACTCATCAACGGAAACAGACTTTATTGTCTCTTTTATTTCGGGATCGACGCTGGAAATACACATCTGCTGGACTCCGCCGATACTTTTGCAGTTATCTTCAATTAAGATAGTTGGCCTTAGCTCCTCAACGACATCCTTATACTGCTGCTTCTGGCTGCGATAATATACCCGGGTCCCTGGAAATCCGTATCGCGTCAATAAGTCGGCCATCTCCCGGACGTTTTTCTTCCTGCGGGATGTGCAGTATACAATTTCTGCTCCCTGTTCCTTCCATCCGGAAATCATCTCCACACAATTTCCGATCGGAACATATGAATTCGTATCATATAAGCCGAGTACGGCTTTCGGTTTCAATATCGTTCCTTCTGCGAAAATCATAATTGTATTCTCACAGGCTTGCTGTTCTGACAATTCAATATAAGACATTCTTTCCACTTCCTTTACTATTAATAATTACCAGATGCGTTATCATTATGTCAGATCATGCAGTCTTTTCATGAATCGGCGGGTGATGTCTGCCTCTTCTCTGCAGTCCATCATCCCGAGTCGGATAGCCGGCTTTATTTTCCCGTGGAAATCGCTTCCCATTGTCTTGAGCACATGAAGTTCATCCGCTTTTTGACTGAAAAATGCGGTTGAAGCCTCATCATGATAACTGCTGTAGACCTCGATTCCATCCATGCCAAAGCCGATTATTTCTGACAGTATTTGCTGATTCTGTCCGATATTTATACCCGGGTGTGCAAGGACAGCCAATCCGCCCGATCCTTTGATCAGTTGAATGGCATGCTGCAGGTCAATATACTCGAACTGCACCGCGGCAGGTTTGCCCTGCGAACAGAAATCCCAGTAAAAGTTCACATACGGATTGTCGCTGCGGCTTCCGCCTTTGCGGTAAGGTGCAAGAAGAGTATTGCTGCGGTTTCTCACATCTTCCAGAGCAACTTCCGCGATCATCTCAGCTGTGACAACTCCGTCAACGGCAAGATCCCATGCTTTTTGCTCTTCAAAAAGAATTCCCAGATCCTGAATGCACTGCATAATTATAGAAGAAGCATCCTGCTCCTGTCTGAGGATATCCTTTTCGATTTCAGCAAATTCAGCAACTCGCGGGTCGATACCATATCCGAGGACATGCATGTTCGTGGCGTTCAAATGACAGTCAAGCTCGATTGCGCTGATGCATTCGATCCCTAACCTGTTTGCTGCCTCGCAGGCCTCCGCAATTCCCCTCACGGAATTGTGATCGGTTAATGCCACCGCTTCTAACCCGCTCTGCCGGCACAGATTCATCAGCACAGAAGGAGTATACTCTCCATCATTGCTGAAATTGGAATGCATATGTAGATCTATCTTATTTGTCATACTAAGCCTTCTTTATTTACTTTTGTAAGTGTATCACTCTTTGCATTTTATGTCCTTGAAAAAGAGCATGTGTTTCCAGATGATTTCCGCAGGACTATAGTAGTCCCGGGGATTTATCTAAAGAAAAACATGCCCTTACCGATCTTCTTAACTGTGCTTTTGTCTCGAATACAAGCAGACGTCTCGGGTGACAACCCAAAGCAATCAAAAAGATTTACATTTCCACTGTCATCTTTTTGATTTTCTGATCTTCCACGGGACGGTCCTGACGGCCTGTTTTGGCGGAGGCTATCTGATCCACAACATCAAGGCCTTCGGTGACTTGCCCGAACGCTGCGTACTGGCCATCAAGGTGGCCGGAGTCCTTATGCATGATGAAGAATTGGCTGCCTGCTGAATCCGGGGACTGCGAGCGAGCCATGGATAGGACGCCGCGGGCGTGCTTAAGGGAATTCGGAACACCGTTCCCGGAGAACTCGCCTTTGATCTGATAACCGGGACCGCCCATTCCTGTACCGTCCGGGCAGCCGCCCTGGATCATAAATCCCGGAATGACTCTGTGGAATATCAGTCCGTCATAGAAACCCTTCTGGATCAGATCGATATAGTTCTTTACGCTGATCGGGGCAATGTCTTCATAAAGTTCGGCACGAATGATGCCGCCCTTTTCCATTTCAATTGTTACTACCGGATGTGCCATAGTTATTCTTGCAGCCTGTTTTTTCAGGAACTTTTCTCAAAGCCCGGCTGCTTCCTCCTTTTTTATCATTTAGTCCTTCTATTATACAACTTTAAGGTACAATCAGCCATTTTCATGCTGATGCAGGATTTCGTTGCGGACATTCCAGAGATTAACAGACAAATCAACATAGTATGTCTGCGGGTTTTCAAAGCGTTTGACGGATTCCCAAAGGGATTCCACCTCATGCTCGCAGTACTCCCGCATCTCTTCAATGGAAGGTTGTTTGTAGACACATTTGCCTCCGATAAAAACGGGACTAAGAAGCTTACGCACAGTAAAGTTCGCAAGAATTTTTCTCTTCCAGGTCTGTATCGGGTCAAAGATTTCGTATGGCTGTGTTTCGTTGATTATTTCGCCGACGATTGTAATTACATCTGCAATCGCTTTACCGGTAGTCCTGTCATAAAACCGGAAGATTTCTTTGTTGCAGGGTGTGGTCACTTTGCCGAAATTTTCGGATATCTTCATTTTGGGAATAATCGTGCTGTTTTTCTCAATCGCAGAAAGCTTGTACACTCCGCCGAAAACAGGTTCTGCACGGGATGTGATCAGACGTTCGCCTACTCCGAAGGAATCGATGCAGGCACCCTGAAGAATCAGATCGCGAATCAGATATTCATCCAGAGCGTTGCTGACAGTAATCCGGCAGTCGGTCAATCCGGCCTCGTCAAGTACCCGGCGGGCCTCCTGTGTCAGATAGGTAAGATCCCCGCTGTCAATGCGAATACCGCGCAGACGCTCTCCCATGGGCGCGAGAACTTCCTGGGCCACTCGAATCGCGTTGGGAATACCTGATTTAAGGACATTATATGTATCAACTAAGAGTAAAGTCTTTTGGGGATAGGAAAGTGCATACGCCTTGAAGGCTTCATACTCACTGTCGAAAAGCTGCACCCAGCTGTGAGCCATTGTTCCCGACAGGGGAATACCGAAGTGCTGGCCGCAAATCGTGCATGATGTACTCGAAACGCCCGCAATATAGGCGGCCCGGGCGCCGAGAACAGAGGCGTCATACCCCTGCGCACGCCTTGCACCGAATTCCATAACCGGACGTCCTTTAGCGGCCCTTACTATTCGTGCTGTTTTGGTCGCGATGAGACTCTGATGATTAATCGTTACCAGAAGCATCGTTTCTATCATCTGCGCCTGCATTACAGGACCTCTGACCTTGACCAGCGGTTCTCCGGGAAATATCGGTGTTCCTTCCGGAATTGCCCACACATCACAGGTGAATTTGAAATCGGCCAGAAAATTGAGAAATCCTTCTTCAAAAGCATACGAATCACGCAGGAAGGCTATATCGTCCTGTGTGAAGTGAAGATCTTTCAGATAATCAACCATCTGCTCTACACCGGCCATAATAGCATATCCGCCCTGTTCGGGTACCTGACGGAAAAATAAATCAAAATATGCGATTTGTTCGGAAAGCCCCTGGTCAAGGTAACCCTTGCCCATTGTAAGTTCATAAAAATCCGTGAGCATACTCATATTCGTGCGGCTGTTCCAATTCATTCCTGATATCATTCTTTTCTCCCCCTTTTCGGGTGTTCATATTACATAAGATTATGCGTTTTTCGAATTGGGTTGTAAATGAATAACAGCATATGCTTTTGTCAAAAAGGGTCGGGATGATAAAATACTTTTTCCAGGGTAAGTCCTTTGGCCGGCATGGTCTTGCCCGACAGGCGGCGGTCCTGACCCGTAAGGATCGTGCCGATCTCTGCAGGATCTAGTTTCCCCTGACCGGCATAGACGATCGTGCCTGCCAGAATCCGGACCATATTGTAAAGAAATGACTTGCCTCGTACTATGATTTCAATCATGGGGCTGTTTTCATGCGTAACAACCAGAATGCTTTCCATATTGCGGACGGGGTTCACGGGACGTCCCCCCTGCGCACAGAAAGCGGAAAAATCATGTTCACCCTCAAGCTGTTTTGCAGCCTCCCTCATCGCTTCGATACTCAGGTGTCCCGGCACATGAACGACATAACGCCTGTCGATTGATGTCCGAATGGATGCGTTCCAGATCCGGTACACATATTCCTTGCCCAGGCAGTGGAAACGGGCATGGAATGCATCGGTAACAAGAGCTGCTGCACGCACAGTGACATCTTCAGGCAGGAGGGAATTCATCGCAAGCGGAAGCTTGTCAGGCGGAATCAGAAAAGGGACACTTACATGTGACACATGTCCTCTTGCGTGGACTCCGGAATCTGTCCGGCTGCATCCGTATATCAAAACAGGACACCCATATATTGCAGCAAGAACTTCTTCAAGTACCTGCTGCACTGAGCGTCCGTTGTTTTGCCGTTGAAAGCCTACAAAATCGGTTCCGTCATATTCGGTCAGAATTGCCATTTTAAAAGATGCATTCTCATCAGATATCAAAAGGAGCCTGCCTTCCTGTGTCCATATCAGCCGGCAAGATGATCATCCAGGCACGCCTTGCCCATCATTGCAGCACCGACAATACCTGCGTCATTACCCATTTTGGCAAGACGGATTTCCGTCCTGCGCACACCGGGTCCGAAATACGGCTTATTCATCGTCTTCTCGCGAAGAGGAATCAGAAGCGGATCGCCTTCATTGCATACACCGCCGCCTATGACCAGTATTTCAGGCATATAAGCATTAATTACATTAGCAAGTCCATCGGAAAGATACTCTATATATGTCTCTACAACCTGTGCGGCTACACTGTCGCCCATCCGCATTGCGTCAAAAGCAATTTTGGCATTGACCTTACCATCCTTCCCTGCAACCAGTTCATTTATTTTGGAGGATGGATTTGCTGCCGCGGCCTCTTTGGTCATACGGATAAGAGCCGAAGCTGATCCGTAGACTTCGAAACAGCCTTTGCGGCCGCAGGTACAGGGCACGCCGCCTGCTACAAGGGTCGTGTGTCCGAATTCTGCACCAGCCTGATTAAAGCCCGAAAAAATACGGTTATTAATTATCACACCACTTCCGATACCTGTTCCCAGTGTAATAGTAACGGAATCTGCCGCACCCTTGGCAGCACCGGCAACACTCTCCGCCATGGCCGCGCAGTTGGCATCATTATTAATGTACACAGGAAGATCAATGATCCCATGAATGATCTTTCGCATCGGTGTCATATTAAACGGAAGGTTATTCGAGTACACAAGATAACCGGTCTTATTGTCCGGTGTTCCGGGAGATCCGATTCCAATTGCTTTCATATCCGGTTTGGAAAGTCCTGCCTCAGCAATAACTTCTGCTGCGAGTCTGCCCATATCGGATACAATATCTTCCATCGGCCTGTCCGCATTTGTCTTGATGCTCTTTTTGTTCAGAATCACACCTTCCGATGTCACAACTCCCGCCTTGATGTTCGTTCCTCCAAGGTCGATTCCTACATAATACTGCATAGGTTATTCCTCTCTATACGAGCTATTCTTACATTTGTCCTGCCCCCGTACCCCAATAAAGTTGTACTATTTGCAAACAAATACAATTATACAAATTTTATCTTATTTTTACATAGAAATCTATAAGAATTAACAGGAAAGCGAGACAGGATAGGGATATAAGCCAGAAAACATCTTTCCCGCGCATGTGCAGCACGTGCAGCTTGGTCCTGCCCTCTCCGCCGCGATAGCATCTGGCATCCATAGCGATCGCAAGTTCCTCTGCACGTTTGAACGCACTGACAAAAAGCGGTACGAGAACCGACACATATCCTTTTGCGCGTGCAAAAACGTTGCCGGTATCATATTCTGCACCTCTTGATGCCTGTGCTTTCATAATTTTATCCGTTTCCTCGACAAGCGTAGGTACAAACCGCAGAGCAATCGACATCATCATCGCCATCTCATGCACCGGTACGCGGATTTTTTTGAGAGGACCGAAAAGACTTTCAAGCGAATCCGCCATCAGTAACGGCGTTGTTGTCAGTGTCAGAAGGATACTTGTACTTACAATCAGTAGGAACAGCCGCAAAGCCATCAATCCTGCTTTGAGTATGCCATCGTCCGTAATCTTGAATATGCCCCATTCCAGAATGGAATTCCCTGTCCGGATTGTCAGGATATTGAGGACAAGCACAAAAAGCAGCAGAAAAACGATGGGCCTTACGGAATCCAGTATTGTACCGATAGGTATGGCCGACAGAAGGCAAAGAAAAGCTACAACAATAAAAGTCGCAAGAATCCCTGTTGCTGATGTCATCATAAATACAACAATCATATAAAGGAAACACAGAACAATCTTAACCCTAGGGTCAAGACGATGCAGAATAGAGTCCCCCTGATAATAGCGCCCGATCGAAACATCCTTCATCATAGGCTGCCTCCCGTGGCCGCAGCCCTGATCAATTCATCTGCCGCTTCTCCCACACGAAAGAAGCATGGATTAATGGCCGGATATTCATTCTGCAGTTCCGTAAGGCACAGAACGGTCTCCGGTGCGACAAGTCCGAGTTCACGGATTGTACCCCTGTCCGAGAAAAGCTCCTGCGGAGTCGTCAGCGCACAGACCTTGCCGTGCTTTAAGACTAGAATACGATCTGCATATCGTGCTGCTTCGTCCATATTATGGGATACAATAATGATAGTTTTACCTTGCTTTTTAAGCTTTTCTGCATAACTCAGAATTTCTCTTCTTCCGGTCGGATCCAATCCGGCAGCCGGTTCATCCAACACAAGAATATCCGGATCCATAGCAACAACGCCTGCAAAAGCTACGCGTCGTTTCTGACCGCCGGATAACTCGAAAGGCGACCTTTTCAAAAATGTCTCATCCAGTCCGACGAGCACAATGGACTCCTGCACTCGAAGTTTGATTTCCTCCGCCGACAGGCCCATTTTGGATGGTCCAAAAGCAATATCTTTTTCGACAGTCTCCTCAAACAACTGATATTCCGGATATTGAAAAAGAAGGCCGACGGTACGTCTGATCTGACGAACATCTGCGTTCTTTCTTGTATTCAAAGGTACTGCGCCCTCTTTCGGGAAAATCACAATCTCTCCCTCTTTGGGACGCAGCAGACCGTTCAAGTGCGAAATCAGAGTGGTTTTTCCCGAACCGCTGTGGCCGATTACGGCGAATATTTCTCCTTCGTTTACCGAAAATGACACATCCGACAATGAAGGCTCACTCTTTTTGTCATATGTATGGTTGAGATGGGAGACCTCCAGGACGACTCTGCTCTCCGAAGGAAGGGCAACAGGGCACGCAGACAAAATGACAGCCGAAAATGTACCTTCCGCCACCTGGCTTAGCATTCTCCTGATACCCTCCAGTGCCGATGCACGGGAGAACAAAATCTGCCTCTCCATAGGAATACCCAGGCGGGCCGAGACCTCATAGGCCAATTCGGCAAAAACAGGAACATCCAGGCCAAGCCCCCTGACCTTCTGTACCTGGCTGAATATTTCACCGGGGGTGCCGGACATGGCAAGCTTTCCATGATCAAGAACATATACATAATCCGCAAGGCAGGCTTCCGACATGTCATGTGTTATATGAAGAACTGTCATTTTTTTCTCTTTAACCAATCGATCAACAACAGCAAGAAATTCGTCCCTGCTGACAGGGTCAAGCATAGATGTGGATTCATCCAGCAAAAGAATCTGCGGCTGCATCGCCAGAATGCCGGCTATGGCAAGCTTCTGTTTCTGCCCGCCCGAAAGCTGGGAAGGCTGTCTTTTGGCCAGATCCGAAAGTCCAACATACCTAAGAGCTTCATCTACACGTATTCTGATTTCAGCAGAAGGAACCCCTAAGTTCTCGGGTCCGAAAGCCACGTCTTCTTCCACTGTTGTTCCTACTATCTGATTGTCGGGATTCTGAAAAACCATTCCGCAGGAACGGCGTATATACCAGAAAGACAAATCATCACCGGTATTTCTTCCCAAAACAAAAACGGCCCCCGACTGCGGCATTTCAAGCACATTTATGAGCTTGGCCATAGTCGATTTGCCGGATCCGTTTCTTCCCAGAAGCGCAGCGTGTGTCCCTCTTTTAATAATCAGGGACACTCCGGAAAGAGCCGCAACCGAACCTGTCTCCGAATGCATATAGGAGAACGAAACTTTTTCCAGAAGAACATCCGGAAGAATCTTTTCGGTTATATGCAATTCAATATCTTTGTCATCCATCCTTTTTCTCCAAAAGAAAAGGGCGCGGTACGCATGAGCACACCGTCACCCTTTTTAAACTTCTTTACCCAGCAATTGCTGAAGTGAAAACTATT
>Ga0209429_10002750_pt1 | contig 10237 bp, 7 predicted proteins | sample BarGraNGADG00212_3_FD_184493 | JGI IMG/M metagenome (GOLD analysis project Ga0209429, IMG submission 184493) | Arctic peat soil microbial communities from Barrow, Alaska - Barrow Graham LP Ref core NGADG0004-212 (SPAdes) (version 2) | ecosystem: Environmental > Terrestrial > Soil > Wetlands >... | reverse complement strand
GAAGAGCAATTGATGACTCGAGCGGTCTTTCAAGGAATGAGAGGAATAGAATAAGAATACCTGCCATTATGTATATTATTTGAGTGAACGGGAATCCCCTTAACCGCAGTGCCCCTGGATTATTTTTCCTGAGTTTCCAGACACCTGCCACTGTCAGAACAGGAAAAATCCCAAGTGCGAATCCCATATAGGTAAGCACCTGTTCAAATGTTCCCGACAGGACCAAAACAACGGCTATTATGCTTTGCAGTAAAATCGAGTTGGAAGGCACCTGGTATTTTTCGTGGATATGGGAAACTGATTTAAAAAACAATCCGTCTTTAGCCATTGAATAATAGACTCTTGGTCCGATTATTAAGAAAGCGCTCAGGGATGAGAAAAGAGCAAATGCGATAAGCAGAGAGAAAAGCACATCTGCCGGTTTTCCGAAAAGATTACCCATCGCAAGTCCACCGACAGAAATGACCCCTTTCATGTCGGCTGGACTAATTCCGTAAATATATAACAGGTTGATAGCAATATAAAGTATTATGACAATGCCTGTGCCGTACAATAGCGATCGGGGAAGTACTTTTGAAGGATTCTTTATTTCTCCGCCAATATATGTTGAGGCATTCCATCCGCTGTATGCGAACATGATCCACATCAACGAAAGTCCAATGGTTTTCCAGCCAGTAATACCTGCAGGGAGCTTACTCCCTTCATTTAAGTTACTGAAATCTCCTTTTCCTGAAGCGAATCCTGCAATAAGAAGGATCAGTATAAGAGCTATCTTAAGAATTGTAAGGACATTTTGGATTCTTGCTCCATATTTAATTCCACGATAATGGATAAAGGTGAATATCAGTATTATTCCCACTGCAAGAAGTTTTCCGGTTATTACCGGATTTATGATCCCTGACTTATCGAGCCACTCAGGCAAACCGGGTACTGCCCTGCAGAAATATTCACTGAACCCGAGAGCCGAAGCTGCAATTGGAGCAGAGAAACCAACCATGAAGGAGACCCAGCCGCTTAGAAATCCGAACATTGGATTGTAAAGCTTCGAAAGGAAAAGATACTCACCACCTGCCCCTGGCATAGCCGCACCAAGCTCACCGTACGAAAGAGCGCCGCAGATAGCAATTATTCCTCCCACTCCCCATAAAACCAACATCAGGAGAGGATCGTTTAAACCAGCCAAAAGAAGCCCCGAGGTAGTAAATATCCCGGCGCCGATCATATTGGCTACAACAATGTTTGTAGCAGGGAAGAGTCCAAGCTTCCTCCGGAGTTTATCTTCCGTCATAACCGGCTCTATTTTTCAGCTCTTTTATAACTTATTGATACCCCGCCGCCTGAACTGTTTACCATAGTCTCGTAATTCTTCAGGCTTCTTATATAATCGAGAAAAACACCCTGCCCGTTGTTCCCTCCCCTGCCACTAATATTGTGAGCTGTAAAACAACCGCCAACTATCAGTTTGGGATCGACATCAATAAAATAGTTTTTATACCAGTCTTTATCAGCATCGCTGAATACAAAATCAAAAGGCCCTTTTAACTCTTTTACAAGAGCATGTGCATCGGCAAGCCTGGCATCAATATAGCCCGATAAACCTGCCTGCCTGAAGTTTTCGACTGCAGTTTTATGCCTTCCTTCATCAATATCAATAGTGATCAGCTTTCCCCCGGTTTTACTCAGCGCCCAGGCAATCCATATCCCTGAATGACCTGTCGATGTTCCGATTTCAAGGGCAGTTTTATAGTTGTTTTTAACTATGATATCAAAGAGTAACTGTCCGTCAACTGAAGGGACATTCATGTCATACCATTGCCTTGAATGGGCTGAAAGGTAATTTTTGACTTTTTCATCAAGAGCGGGATTTGATTTCAAATCCTGAGCTTTAATCGACCCTGAAAACAGTGATACTGTAATCAATACGCTTATAATGCAACCTGATAACGTCCGGAATTTCATCTTCTTAATGTATTGGTAAATAAATAGGACCTGTATTAATTGACAGTTAATATAATGATTTTATTCCCGATTGATCCGGAGTATCCTGATATTGATTTATTTAATAACTTTCCTGCTGGTTTAGTTTAATGAACCAATTTAAAGCAGAAGTACAATGAAAAATATCAGGGAGAAAATTCCTGCAGAAGTCATAATTACTTGTCTGGCACTGTTTAGCATTGCAATCCATCTGCTGACAGCCGGGAATCTTGAATATCACAGAGATGAGCTTCTCTATTTCTCTCTTGGCCAGCATCCCGCTTTTGGTTATGCCACTGTTCCTCCTCTCATTGGTTGGATGGCCTGGCTGATACAGAATATTTTGGGTTATTCGTTATTTGCAGTAAGGCTGGTTCCTTCAATTTTAAGTGGTGTTATGGTTTTCCTGGTCTCAGAGATAGCAAAAGAACTTGGTGGCAGTAAATATGCGCGTGTACTGGCAGGTATAGGCTTTATAATTTCAATATTTGCAATGAGGACTTTCGGATTATTTCAACCGGTGCACACCGATGTGTTTTTTTGGACTCTGTCTATTTACCTTATCATCAGATATATAAATACCTCATTGGGTGAATATCTGATTTATCTGGGATTAGTTGCGGGGTTATCATTTCTGAATAAATATATGATCGGTTTATTGTTCTTCTGTCTGTTTGTTGTCATTCCATTCACGCAGCACAGGAGAGTTTTTACAGAAAAGAAATTCTGGTTTGGTATACTTATAGGCTTACTGATATTTCTCCCAAACATTATATGGCAGATCGTTAACGGATTACCTGTGATATGGCATTTTTCAGAGCTTGCAAGAACTCAGTTGAACAATGTTAACAGGGAAACTTTTCTTTTTGAACAGATAATGATGCCAGGTGCATCATCCGTGCTCACCGTTGCCGGATTATTTTACTTGTTTCTGAATAAAAATGTAAGAAAATTCAGATTTCTCGGTATAGTCACCATTCTTGTAATTGCTATTCTTTTAATTCTTAGGGGAAAGAGCTACTATACAATGGGAGTATTCCCTTTTCTTATTGCAGCCGGGTCTGTATCTTACGCTAGCCTTTTAAAGAAACCCTGGTTAAAAGTACTCTTACCGGTCATGCTTATTCTTTTAACAATCCCAATGGTGCCAATTGGTATACCTGTATTTAAAACCGATGGCCTTGTGAAATATTTCAGGGATTTGGATACGGGAAGAAGGTTTGAGGATAATTCAATTCATTCATTGCCACAGGACTATGCAGACATGCTGGGTTGGGAAGAGCTGACGATGATTACAAATAAGGCATGGCAGATGATCCCGGATAAAAAGGCAGCTTTTATTTATTGCGAAAATTATGGTCAGGCAGGTGCAATTACAATTATCGGGAAAAAATACGGACTCCCCGCTGCTGTATGTTTCAGTGAAAGTTTCCGTTACTGGGTGCCTAATGAGTTTAATCCCGATATTACTTCATTCATCTATATAAACGATGAGCTTGGAGAAGATGTAAAAACGATTTTCAGTAAGATTACATATATCGGCGCTATTACCAATAGGGATGCACGTGAATTTGGCACCAAAGTTTACCTCTGCGAAGAGCCGGTTGGAAGTTTTAATAAGGGTTGGAGAGAACTGCTTCAACAACTTAACAAGAAATGATTTTTAATTTTCCGGGATAATAATTTTCTGATTTCATCTCATTTTGTTTGTTTTCAGCATTCCTGTATTCAATCTTAAAACATAGTATATTTGTAAATATCCGGATGGGGAATAAATTAAAAATTGCACCTATGATAATCATGAAGAAAATTCTGAAAGCCTTTTTAATACTTTTCATAATAGTTTTGATTGGTTTTATTGGCATTATAGTATATGCCCTTATTTCCGATTATAAACCTGCTGAACAAGAATCTATTGCTGTTAATGAAAAACCTGTCATCATGAGTGATTCAGCTGAATTATCACTTCTGACATGGAATATCGGATACTGTGGACTGGATAAGGAGATGGATTTCTTCTACGACGGTGGTACGAAAGTAATTACTCCTGAGGTGAATTTTGTTAAGAACTTTTCTTCAGTTTTGACTTTTTTGAGGAGCAATGATAGTATCGATTTTATTTTTCTTCAGGAAGTTGACAGGAAAAGTAAACGAAGTTATGGGTTTGATCAATATAGTACGATTGCCGAACATTTGAAAATATTTTCGGGTTATTTTGCAACAAACTACAAGGTTTTCTTTGTCCCGGTGCCACTTTCATCACCGATGGGAAGTGTTTTTTCAGGAATAGCAACTTTGAGCAAACCCGGAGCTTCATCATCGATAAGGTATGCTTTCCCCGGGGAATATGGATTTCCAAAACAACTCTTTATGCTCGACAGGTGTTTCCTGGTAAACCGTTATCCGTTGACGAACGGGAAGGAATTAATAGTAATTAACACTCATAATGAAGCATTTGATACAGGTGATATCCGCAAAGCCCAGATGGAGTATTTAAAGAACTTCATTCTTAATGAATATAAGAATGGTAATTATATTATTGCCGGTGGTGACTGGAATCAGTCCCCTCCTGACTTTAAACCGGAGTTTTCCGGTGACCTGGTTAACAGTTCTCAGATGGTTATGTCATCCGATTATCTCCCAGCGGATTGGAAGTGGGTTTACGACAATAAAACACCCTCAAACAGATCTGTGATTGCAGCATATGACCCTGCAACAACAACTACCACTGTAATCGATTTTTTTCTTCTCTCACCGAATATTGAAAGCGCCTCAGTAAAATGTATTAATCTTAATTTTGAAAACTCAGATCATAACCCCGTATTTATTAAGGTAAAGTTGAAATAAATGAGTTCTGTTTTTATGAATTGTTGGTTCTTTTAATATTGATCTGATCTTTAAGGGTTCCCTTTATCTATTTTATCGTCAGTATTAATTATTTTCTGAAAAAAATGTAAAAATATTTGCATTTTATTTTCAGAATATTATATATTTGCAATATATAAGAGACTTAAATATTAAATAATCATGATATCATCTGAATTATTAAAAGGTTCATTAAAGACAATTGTTCTGAAAGTACTTGAGGAGAATGGCCGTATGTATGGCTATGAGATCACACGGAAAGTGGAGGAGATCACCAGCGGAAAGATAATACTTACTTATGGCGCCCTTTACCCTGTGCTTCATAAGCTTGAAGACGAAGGAGTTCTGGTAACAGAATCAGAGAACTATAATAACCGGATACGTATCTATTATGAACTGACTCCGCGGGGGAGATCCGTTGTAACAGAAAAGCTAAATGAAATGAACGATTTTATTGAGACCCTTCGCCGTATTGTTGAACCCAAACCAGGATTAAAGCATGCCTGAACTGAACCTTTATCATATTGACCAGATAACAAAGGATATCCGGATGCAGGAGATAGGATTTTCCCATCTCTTTCATGACCTGGTAGATCATATCTGCTGTGATGTAGAATATGAGATGCAGCAGGGAATGAGTTTTGAAGAAGCTTACCGGAGAGTAAAAACAAAGATTGGTTTCAGGGGGCTCAAAAAAATTCAGGAAGAGACACTTTATGCCGTTGATACTAAATACAGAAATATGAAAAACCTGATGAAAATTTCCGGTGTTGCCGGAACAGTGATGCTTGGATTTGCAGTAATTTTTAAGATACAGCATCTTCCGGGTGCCGGTATTCTTCTATCTCTGGGAGCGTTGGTTCTGGCATTTTTATTTCTGCCTTCAGCTCTCGTTGTTCTTTGGAAGGAGACAAAAAGCGGGAAAAAACTGGTTCTCTTTATTTCAGCCTTTCTTGCGGGAGCATCCTTCATTTTTGGTATGCTTTTTAAGATTCAGCACTGGCCTGGTGCGAGCACTGTGATCAGTGTGGGAATTTTTACAGGCGTCTTCCTTCTTATTCCGTCAATTCTGATGTACTTGTTTAGCGACCAGGGAAAAAAGCACAAGCGGTTCATTTATGTTACAGGAGCCGTTTCATTAATGATCTATATCACCGGTTTCTGGTTCAGGATAATGCACTGGCCATTGGCTGGCTTATTTATAATTCTGGGTTCTTTTATTCTCTTCTATATTGCTTTCCCCTTGTTTACTTATTTTCAATGGAAGGAAGAGTCCTATATAAATGCCCGTTTCATCTTTATGGTCATTGCCCCATTGCTTTTCATTATGCCCGGTGCATTAGTGAACCTTAATCTCGAACGTACATATGAAGAGGGATTCTTTATAAGGCAGGAGAAGCAGGAAACTCTGATAAAACTTCAGGAATATAGTAACAACAGATTACTAATACTTTACAGTGATTCTGCAGTATTTCCACAAATGAAAACCATTCATTCGGCAACAAATGAACTTCTTGGTACAATCAGTCTTATTGAACAAAATATGGTGGAAATTGCTGAAGGACCAGCCGGAAAACCATCAACAGTTCTTGCAGAATTATCAGGGAAATATGATATGAAACCTATTGATTACAGAACACTTCAGCAGCCATTCAATCCCGCTCCGGCTTCAATTATGCTTCTTCCCGGGAGTAAAGCAAGAGATATACTTGAAGAAAAACTTGCCCGGTATAAAGAGATGCTCCCACAGCAATCAGGAATTGACCTGATTAAAGCTTATGAACCGCTTCTTCGCACCGCGGATTATCTTCCTGACGGTAATACTCCTTTAAGAGACCTTAAACTCATGCCAAATATTACCGGCCTGTTACTTCTGAAAAGCGGAATTCTGATAACTGAATCAGCTGCCCTTAAACAGGTTGTATCGGAAAATTAATGAACTTCAATTTATAAAATTATGAAACAAAAATTATATATCCTCGGATTAGTCTCATCACTGGTACTTATTACAGGTACCATATTCAAGCTGAGCCATTGGCCTGCAGCCGGTATATTATTGTCACTCGCAACATTTTTACTTCTGGCCATGTTTCTTCCCGCAGCGCTTATAAACCATTATTCAGCTAATGGAAACACCCAAAACCGGGCATTGTACATTGTTACCTGGTTGACCTGCTTTGTTGTATTTACTGCAATGCTTTTTAAAATAATGCATTGGCCGGGGGCTGGAATTGCATTATTTATTGCGCTTCCTTTTCCTTTTATTGTGTTTCTCCCGGTCTGGCTTTATATAACATCGAAAATAAAAAACTTCGACATTAACAACACAATCTATATTCTCTTTTTGCTGGTACTTCAGGCAGTATTCTCAGCACTCCTGTCACTGAACGTTTCGAAGGACAAGATTGATGCGAGCCTTGGGCTTTCATTACACCTTTCTTCTTTAAATACAATAATAGAGGACCTCCCTGCCGCCGGCACTTATTCATCTTCCGGCGCAGATATATCTCCTGTTATCCGTTCGGCAGATGAGCTTCTGAAAAGGATTGAAGAGTGCAGGCAATTACTTTACGATAGAACGGATATCACGAAGGAAACAGGGAACAAACGAATTACCGGAAACAGATATCTGGATTCAAGATCAGTTGCCCGAGATGTCCTACTGCTCACCAATAAGCCGACTCCTGCTGAGAAACTCGATACTTCGCTGAAGACTTTTGTTGAAGAACTTGGGAAGATCCCGGGTTCAGAGGACCTTGGTAAACAAGCTTCAGAATTATTTGGTCTGAATGAAGTAAACGGCCAGGGTATCAGCTGGTCAGAAAAACTGTTTTCTGATAACTATTTTTCATGGGTATTGATCAGCCTCGATGCCACAGAAAATTTTGTGAGAGTAATTAAACAGGAAGTATCGCAGTAAAAAAAATCGAATATTTTCTCGATTTATTCAAATTTTGTTGTCATGTATAGATCAAAATTTCCTAACTTGTAGGGATAATAACCTGATTAAACTTAACAAGTTAGAAAATGAGAATCCTGATTACCGGATTTGTTGTGTTCTGATCTGGCCTTTCTCTTCACATTGATAAGATAAATAACCTGATTAAAGGATAATGTAAGTAATCTGAATGAAAAGTTTATTTTTTGTTTTCCGGATTTGGTTTTATAACTTTAAAGAATTAATGCAATAATTATTCAATCGGCATTCAACTAATAATTCAATTCAATGAAAACTTCAAGGAGAAACTTTGTTAAAACCAGCGCCATGATTACCTTAGGCACAGTGTTGTTCCCAGGATCAGCATTTGGTGCTAAAAGGAAAAAAGGATTGGTTGGCCTGCAGTTATATTCTGTGCGTGCAGAGATGTCTAAGGATCCGTTAGGATCACTGACCCAGCTTTCCAAAATGGGATATGTATACGTTGAGCATGCTAATTATGTAAACCGTAAATTTTATGGTTATACAGCCCCTGAATTCAGGAAAGTGCTTGATGACCTGGGACTGAAAATGATCAGCGGTCATACCGTTATGGGACGGCAACATTGGGATGCTGCAAAAAATGATTTTTCCGATAGCTGGAAACAGACTGTGGATGATGCTGCCACACTTGGTCAGAAATGGGTTATAAGCCCTTCGATGGATGGCAGTATGAGGAAAACCTATGATGATTTCAAACGTTACATGGATATTTTTAACAAAAGTGGTGAATTATGCAAAAAATCGGGTATGAAGTTCGGTTACCATAACCACGATTTTGAGTTCAGCGAAAAACTCAATAATGAAAAGCTTTTTGATATTATGATGAAGAGTATCGACCCGGATCTTGTTGCAATGCAATTGGATATAGGGAATCTTTACAACGGTGGTGCAGTGGCCCTTGACGTTATGAATCAATTCCCCGGCAGGTTCGAGATTATTCATGTAAAGGATGAAATACCGGCAACCAGTGGAAATGAGAAATATATAAGTACTGTCCTCGGTGAAGGAATCGTTAACACAAAACAGGTTGTGGATCTTGCCACAAAAAAGGGAGGCACTACCTGCTACATTATTGAACAGGAGTCATATCAGAACAAAACACCAATGGAGAGCGTTAATGCCGACCTCAAAATTATGAAAAAGTGGGGCTACTAACCTGAACAGAGCCTGTCACTTTTTTAATATATCGAGTCTGAATGTTTTTATCTGCCATGGGTTGAACATTAATGATGAACCCCTGGATATTTGTTCTTTACCATTGAGATCAACTTCAGTAAAGCTGCCACTTCCCAACAGGTAATTTAGCTGCAACTCATCTTTTGTGCCTTGTGATTCATAGAACCGGATAAAGGATTTGCCTCCTTGTGTGTAAAGTGCCGATAATGTAATTCCGGCATTTGCTATTTGGAATGGTTGGATCTGATCTCCCGATTTTCCATTTCCTCTTTCTGAGCTTATTGCTAAGCAGGGGAAGTTATATTCAAGTGCTTTATGGTGCAACCCTGCATCCCCCAATCTTCCTTCAAATGGATATATTGCAAATTCATATTTAAATTCGCCTTTAAGCATCACAGTTTTCCATACATAATACATTGAGTATGCAAGAGGTAATGAAAAACTCTTGTCCTGTTCGTACACCGAACCCATGGTTCCCCGGTTGAAAATTGCCATCCCCTTATGCCCATCAGCAACGGCTGTCCAGTAGTTACCCTCGATATATTTATCTTCGGTTTCAGCAACCGTAAAAGGGAGGTCGCGAATACCCGTAGTGCCGATACCCAGGTCGGGGAATAATTTGAATCTCAGTTTCTCTTCATGCAGAAAAGCTGATGTAATTTCTCTCTTGTTATCACTAAGCCGTCCGATTTTTTCATCATTGAAAATGAATTTTGCATTGAAGTCAATTCCGGGTGAATTGCTGTTTAGCTTCATCTCAAGCCGGTAAGGAATCGGTCCTATGTTCCCGTTTTCGTGTAATATGATCTGATTACCACTGACAGATAAAGAGTCCAGATCCCATTTACCGGAAGATTCAAGTGCCTCGCCGTTTATTACACCAGCAAAATATGCGTTCCTTCTGTTTAACAACATTTGTTTGTTTGTCGAACGGCTCATTATATTTGAAATTCCACCGTTTTTGTTCAGGGTTATTATCCAGTAAGGAGTGGTGATACGGAAATTATCTTTATCAATACCGACAATCATTTCCGGTTGCTCTTGCTGTTTCGCTTTTACAACTTTGAATGACTGAAGCGCCAAAGCAGGGATATCAACCTGCAGCATAAGCTCCATCCTGATAGTTTTCTGTTTAATCAGATGCTCGGTTTTGATAATTTCGAAAGGGACAGATTTATCTCCTTTTTGTATTGCAATGTTTTTGGCATTATCAGGTAATACAAGTGTCACATTAATCCA
>Ga0209429_10002748_pt1 | contig 10239 bp, 8 predicted proteins | sample BarGraNGADG00212_3_FD_184493 | JGI IMG/M metagenome (GOLD analysis project Ga0209429, IMG submission 184493) | Arctic peat soil microbial communities from Barrow, Alaska - Barrow Graham LP Ref core NGADG0004-212 (SPAdes) (version 2) | ecosystem: Environmental > Terrestrial > Soil > Wetlands >... | reverse complement strand
CCGCTCCGAGCGATTCAACCGTTCGCCCAGAAGGGGTCGCGCAACGAAAGGGGCCAGCAAGGGCTGGAGGCCGATAAAGAGCATCGCGTTGGCAATGGTCGTATGCTGGAGAGCCCAGGCCCAGGTGGCGAAATGCAATCCGAGAAAGCTGCCGGCGAGTGAGGAACCAAAGGAAAAGACGGGCGGCCGCCGCTGTTTGCGCCATTCCATGAACCACCAGGGAAAAAGCACCAGGGCGGCTCCCAAGACGCGCCAGAATCCGATGCTGGTGGCGGGAATCCGGCAGTAGCGCGTAAGGATCACCGCGCTGCTGGTCAGGACGGTGATGGCCAACCACACCGAGACCGTGTGGTGCCGGTGCAGGCGCGCGATGGATCCAGGAAGGTTCTTCATACAGACACTCACTTACGTCGGCCAACAGTATTATCATGCTGCAAACCATGCACGCCAAAATGCACAGGTGACTTTTCTAACACCGGCGGTTACCATGGTTTTCTCTGACTTTCTATCAATGGACTAATGACCTGTCCCTTCGTTTCGCCAATTGGGCCGATTGTCAGCCTGCTTTCCTTTTTCCCGGCTTGACCTCGACAACCGGGGGACGATTTCAACACCTTGCGGGCGTAGCGGCGTCTCGGCAGAGCGCCGCATTCTTTGCCCGAAACCGGGAAGCGGGCGGCGCGATGGAGAATGGATTGCCCAACGCTTGCAGATGGGCTGTCGGCATACGATGGCGAATGGTTTGAAAAGGTAGTCATTGTCTACCATGGCCGGGACCCCTTAGACGCCTTTGTGAGAGAATACCATTATTCACGGCCTGACCCCGTTCAGGCATGACGCCATTTGATCGGTTGCCGCAATTCCATTTTCACGTCATCCCACGGTGCGCAGGCGACGTGGCCGATCCCTGCGGCGGCGTGCGGTGGGTCATCCCGGCCAAGGCGCGATACTGGTTGCAAACACCATGAACGCGCCGATTTGCATCACTGCAATTGTCAATTATATGGATACGACCCCATTGCCTTCTTCATTTCAACACCTTGCGGGCGTAGCGGCGACTCGGCAGAGCGCCGCATTTTTTGCCCGAAATCGGGAAGTTGGCAGCGTGATTGAGAATGGATTGCTCAACGCTGCCAATTGGGTTGTCGGCATATGGTGGCAAAGGATTTGATAAGGAACTCATTGTCTGCGATAGCCGGAACTGATCCCTCTGGCGCTACAACGCCAAGCCTAATGTCTCATGTCCAGACGTGACCCCAATGCCCTTGCAGAATGACGGAACCGAAGCCTTGAAGACCGTCATTTAAACCGATTTTGCCCCGCGCTCGCAAAAAAATCATCGAATTTCCTCGAAGATTCACATGGTCAGGCATATTTCGCGCCTTTTTGAGGTTCATTTGTTATTGGCTGTGCGTGCATGAACTACGGAGTTAATAAGCGCGCCGTCGGCGATAGAGTAGCCGGGCGCAAACTCGTCAATCGACCGCAATGCGTGTTCGGAGTGGCGACTTGTGATCTCTGCGCGGTAGCGAACGTTGTCTCGACACGTCTCGACTGCCTCGGGCGTGCGGCAGTCTAAGCAGTGCCACTCGATGGAAAGTTGTGGGACAAGTTCTCCGAGTATCTCGGCGACGTCCTGCCGGAATTTGCGCTCGCAGAGGCGAATGTCTGCGATGACGCATGGTTCGGAACGTCTCAATGCAGTGACAATGTCCACGAAGTGGCGAGAGAACGGTAATTCGCAGTTGTCGCGTATGGAGTCCTTCATGAAGTCATCGAACACGAGATGCCCGGCGGCTCGGTACGTGTCCAGATGGGTGGACTTGCCGGAGCCAGGAAGGCCATACCAAACAACAAGCGTGCTCATAGGTGTTAATCCAGAGTGCGGCTAAGAACGCCCAACATGATTATTAGGTGCCGTCGGCTTCATTGCTTGGATCTGGAAAATATTTTCTGCAAATTCCTTTGGACTTCCGGCGGAATCCATAAACGAAACCCGGCGGCGGAGTTAATTGCATGGAGATACTGACTAGCTCGTTCCTGAAGTGTCAGGCATCCTTCCGTTGTCAGCGTGAGGTAATTCTGTGCATCAATCGTCACGCCGATGAGATTCGGAAGATACCGCTGCAGACTGTCGCGCTTACCGTAATCCGCGACACATCCGCGGTAATGCACCAAGCAATTCCTGATCAGCAGCAATGGCTCCACAGTTTCTTTCGAGGGTGCCGGAAGTGAGAGAACACAGAGGTACCGCTCGAATTTGTCGAGCATACTCCCCTTTCCCTTGTCTGGGACAAAGGCTGCGCCACGACGAGTTGCTAAGATAAGCTGTCCAAACGCGTGCAGTCGATCCTCAAGCACCATGTAAGTCAGAACAACATGGGCATACCGCAGATAAGTCCCCATGTGAATATCATAACGGTCAACGTGCGATAAAACTAGCTTCCGGAGGTTTCCCTGGTATTTTGATGGATCGGCTGTAATCCCAAAGTGATGGAGTGAAGCGTGCTTATGCGAATTTCGCAATTCGTCCAGCTTCGTCAAGTGGGCGCCGAGCTGCGCGAGCATAACACCGCTGTCGGTGACATATTGATCAATTAGCGATTCTTCGGGCGTCATTGTCTGGGCACCTAACCTTAAGCAGTGTATCCGCCGTTCCCTGGGATGCAAGCATCGAGATTTTCACAACGAAATCTGCAATGTCTAGTTGTGCACTTGTCGTCTTCGAGCCTCCGCTACGCCCGCAAGGGTTTACACGAGTCCCAGCGATAGGAAAAGCCGTTTCCCATTCAGGAACCGGCCTCGAAACCACCGGCTGCACCCGCGCCTCACGGCGAGCGGAGGCGATAGAAACGGCCCGGATAATTCGTCCACTGGGGATCGCTGAAATAGAACGAGTTGCCGCTGAGGGTGTTGGTTTGCAGCGGAGACCAGATGGGATTAGCCAGGTCCGTGCAGGCTTCCACCACGATGACCAAGTTGCTGGTGCCGGTGATGGTGAACCCAAATCGGTTCGTCCACACGCCGAAGCTGGCAACGCTGGTCAGCACCTGCGGATTCCAAAGTACGGCTGGACGCCCGGCAAAGGTCGGACCCCAGCCCGTGGTCCCAGCCAAGTAATAGACGGTCGCGTTGTTGTCTCCTTTGAATGAAGAGGAACTAACGCTGGGGGCGTTACCCTTAAAATAGATGCTGGTCAGGTTTATGCAGTTATAGAATGTCGAGTTCCCTATGTTGGTGACGCTGTTGGGGATCGTGATGATAATCAGGCTGGTGCAGCCGGAGAACACATAGTCCGAGATGCGGGTGACGTTTTTGCCTATCGTGACACTAGCCAGGCTTCGGCAATCGGAAAACGCCCTGACCCCGATATAGGTGACGCTGTCAGGAATCGCGACGCTGGTCAGCCTGATGCAGCCACCGAACGCTAAGGCTCCAATGCCCATGATGGTGTTTGGGATTTGGACGCTGGTCAAGCTTCTGCATAGAGTGAACGCCTCGTTTCCGATGGTGGTGACGCTGTTGGGGATCGTGTAGCTGCCGATTATGCCTCCTGGGCATTGGATGAGCGTGGTCTGGCTCTTGTTGAACAAAACCCCATTTACACTGCAATAGAAGGGATTTTGTGCATCCACCGTGATTACCGCCAGGCTGGTGCAACGATCGAAGGCCGGAGACCCAATGTTGGTGACGCTGCTTGGAATCGTGATGCTGGTCAGGTTAGTGCACAAAGTGAACGCCTCGTTTTCGATGGTGGTGACACTGTTGGGAATCGTGTAGCTGCCGATTTTGCCCCCTGGGCATTGGATGAGCGTGGTCTGGCTCTTGTTGAACAAAACCCCATCCACACTGCAATAGAAGGGGTTGAGCGTATCCACCGTGATTGCTGCCAAGCTGGTACAGTAAAAATACGCACTGGTCCCGATATTGGTGACACTATTGGGGATCGTGATGCTTATCAGGCTGGAGCAGCCATCGAACGCATCGTCCTCAATACTGGTAACGCTATTGGGGATCGTGACGTTAGTCAATTTGTAGCAATCAAGAAATGCCCAATCCCCGATGCTTGTGACACTATTGCCTATCGTAATACTAGCCAAGTTGGTGCAGCTGTTGAACGCCCCTTGACCGATACGAGTAGCCCTGTCAGGAATCAAGATACCCGTTAAGTTGGTGCAATGAGAAAACGCCCATTCTCCCAGGTATGTAACGCTGTTTGGAATCGCCACGCTCATCAGTCCACAGTTTTCAAAAGCATGGTCTCCTATGGTGGTCACGCTATTGGGGATGGTGACGCTTGTCAGGTTGTCGCATCCTTCGAACGCACCGGCCCCGATGCTGATGACCGGCAGTCCAGTGATCTTGTCTGGGAGGGTCACCTCACCGCCGGGACCGTTGTATTTGGTGATAGTGATCTTGCCGGCATTGGTCGTATAATTGTATTGGACTTGCGCCACGGCTGGCAGAGCAAACAACAGTAGCGCCAGCAGCCTCGCGGCACAGGCAGTACGCAAACACCCGGCCATCGTCTTCGGGCAGGTAGTTCTCTCAATGGAAGTTCTTGTTTTCATGGCGCTTCAGTCTTCGAAATGACAAGAACTGCCTTTGACACTACCGCGATTGCCGCAGAATTGCTCCTCGTCGGGGTTCATGCGGGAAGCTTGCGCCTTGCCGTTTTCAGTATCAAGCGCCGATTTTTGGGCTTTTCGCGAGCCTTGGGGCGGAGATGATCGCAGCCGCCTCTCTTCCCTGGCTCTGGGGACAGGGGACAGGGACTGCGTTTACCACTTCGCGCTGCCTAAATTACAGCAAGCTGTGGCAGCCGAGGGCAACGAAGACTCGCAAGAGTCGCTGAAAATCCTGGTCGAGGGCAAGCGGTTCCGTGACATTTCAGATCTGCCGCTCGACTTGGCTGTGTGAAGCTCATGCAGGGCTTGGTTAATTTGTTGGATGGCCTACCCAGGGCGGCTCGCGGGTAAGAGCTTGCCCTGGGCTGACGTCTTTCAGGCTGTCAGCCCCGGTCGTTCGCAACACCTCACCGAGTAGCGCATTGGAAAACGGCCTCCTTGTTCTTGAATACAATCCATTCGGTTTCCTCCATCTGGTCCAGTAACTTGCGAACGAACTTCTTCGGGCGAACGCCCGGCGTCCACCAGGATCATGAGCGGCGGCGCGCGATGCGGCGGGCTTGGATGTCCGTATCTTCGGCCTGCAATTCGATCTCCTGGCGTCCACCACGCTGCCGCCACAACTCGCGGAAGCGAACGGAGTTCATGCCCGCAATTTCAGCCGCCCGGCTCAGACTGACTTCGCCGCTGCGGAACATCTCCAAGGCCGCCTCGACGCGATATTGAGGTTTGCTGGCAAAGAAAGTGCCCAAGGCTTCCTGGACCGCGTCGGCTTCGCTGCGAAACATGCCGGATCGGACGGTGGCCCGAAGTTCGCGTTCCAACAAAGTGGCGTTGCTGTTCTTGCTCATGCGGTTAAATTTCTACCAGACGAGCGCGGTTAAGGCAAGTTGGTTGGGAAGGTTTTCTGCGAGTCCCTGTCAACTTCGAGCTTGGATTCGATTTGCTGGACATTGACGAAGAGGCGCTCCTGCTGGCCTTCCAGGAAGCCGACTTATGGCCCGTGCACCCGGTCCATCCGAAACGGCTGTTGAAGGCCTTGCGGTGATGGCCATTTCCTGTTCATACGTCGTCTTCAAGCGCCGGTTCTTCCTGGCGAGCAGGCAGGGCGCGGATTTCCTGGGGGGTGCGCAGCACCCGGCCCTTTGGCAGATGGCTCGACTCCCATGCGCGCAACTGGTCGCAAAACACATGGACATCGTTGCCTGCCTCGACAGCGAGGCGGTCTTTGACGGCCCATATCTCTTCCAAAAGAGGGTTCGTGATCATGGCAGTGAGTCTCCCATCATTTCCAGAGGAGTGCAAACCATGCCAATGCTCTTCACGTCCTGCGGCGTCACGTAGCCGCGGCCTTTCAGGAACGCGTAGGCCTTGGCGGCGAAATGATAAGAATTTCCTTTGACGCTACCGCGGTTGCCGGAGAATTGCTCCTCGTCGGGATTCATGCGGGAAGCTTGCGCCTGGCGGTTTTCAGTTTCAAGCGCCGATTTTCGGGCTTTTCGCGAGCCTTGGGGCGAAGATGAGCGCAGCCGCCCAGCCAGCGGGCGATTGGGCGCAAGTTTTCCGGTCCAAAACGGCTGGCGATGGCCGCAGCAGGGCGCCCTCCGCCGATTCACCGGGCGCTTTTCAAAAAACCAGACGCAACCGGGATGGGCTTTTGACGTATGCCCCGGCGGCCATCGCGGCCCGTCCCCCGAGGGCACCCGCCGGCGATTCAAACGCCAGGGCGAGGCGGCCAGCGTTTCTGGCAGGGCAAAATATTGACATTTTTATAATAATTTGTCTGTCCATTTATATTTTGGAGGTGGTTAACGAGTTCTTACAACACATCTTACAACTCATCCGCCAATAGGGCTATTTACTTGACTCCACCGCCCCCAAGGAGTAGTGTTTTACGCGATGACAGAGGATTTCCGCACACGCTGCTGTGGAACTGGAACGGCGCTTCCGCGACGAATCGGGGTGCCGAGCCTATCGGTTTGCCCTGAGGTGGCCGCAGGGCTTTGTTTGTCCGGCCGGTGGTGGTCGGGGGTTGGTGATACGTCGCGATCTCTGGCGTTGCGTGAACTGCGGTGGGGAACAATATCCTGTTGTAGTCATGATGACATAGCGAGAACCTTCTCAGTAGTCAAACCTATGAAGAATATAACTAAACCAGCCATCTTGACAGCAGTGATGCTGGTCCTGTCCAGTTCAGCCTATGCAGCGTCGATCGGCGCGATCGGCGTGAGCTTTCTCGGCGATACCGACATTAATAATAGTGGCGGCGGCGGAGATACAAGTGGGTGGGTCTTGGCTCCCGCCGACTGGGCAGGAGTTGTTCCGCAGGCCCATTGGAATAACATCAGCACTCCCGGCTGGGGAAGCGATCAAGCACCGCCGGATGGCGTCGGCATTTCCGGTCCTTTGGTCAATTATGCCGGCAACGTGACGGCGGTGGTGCTTCAATGGGTTGCGGGTGATGCCTGGAACAGTAGCTACACCTCCGGTCTCTCCATCCCCGCCAACTCTGGCCCCACCAACAACCCGAACGAAAAGCTGATGAAAGGTGTCAGCAAGCAAGGTGGGCAGCCGGCCATGACCTTCACCTTCACGAACCTGCCCAATGACACTTATGACATTTACGTGTACGGCGCCGTGGACTCCGGCGCAGGGAATTTGGACACGAGCATTGGCACCACGACGACCTACTGGACGGAGCCCCAGTTTTTCAGTGACCCGCCGGGGTTTATGGATGCAACGAGTACCGATCCCAACCTTCGAGCTGCTGGGAATTACGTGCATTTCACCGGAGTGACACCGGCGGACGACGGGACTATTACTATTACCGTTAACGACGCAGGAGCCAGCGCTGCTGGCGTGGGCATCGCGGGGTTGCAGATTGTCTCCTCGGCTGGTTATACCAATCAAGTGCCGGTAGCCATCACCCGCCAGCCCCAACCCGCGACCTTAGTTGTGGGCTGGCCCGCTACGTTCGTAGTGCAGGCCGGCCCGCTCGCGAGTTTCCAGTGGTTCTCGAATAACGTGGCCATCTCCGGGGCGACCAGCGCCAGCTATACCACGCCACCCGTAAGCATGGGTTACCACGGTGCGCAATATAAAGTTAGCGTCCGTAACAACGTCAATTCGGTCACCAGCGATGCGGTGGCTCTTACCGTAGTGAGCGATCCCGGCACACGAGTCGCGTCGATCGGCGCGAGCTTTCTGGGCGATGGTCCGGACGGAACAGCAACATGGCGTTTGACTCTCGCCGACGCAGCCGGAGTTGTGGCACAGACCCATTGGAATAACATCAACACTATTTCAACTGGCAACGCCGGCATTTCCGAGCTGCTCGATAGCGCGGGCAACTTCACGGCGGTGCAGCTTCAATTTGTAGCGAATGATGCCTGGAACAGCGATGGCCCCACCGACACCGCGAACGATAAGCTGATGAAAGGCATCCTCAAGGAAGACGGTGTCGGTTCGAGCATGATCCTAACCTTCACGAACCTGGCGCCTGCCATCTATGACGTTTACGTGTATGGCAACGTGAACGGCGGCCCGGTGGATGTGGACGTGCGTATCGATGGCTTGACGAGCTACGGGACGGAGCCCGCAGCTTTCGATGATGGCACGGGGTTTATTGAGGCAACGAGTTCCGATCCCAACGCTCGAACTGCCGGGAATTACGTCAAGTTCACTGGAACGACACCGGTGAACGGCGCGATTACTGTTACCGCAACCTATCTAAGCGGCAGTGACGGCCTGGGCATCGCGGCGTTGCAGATTGTCTCTTCGGCTGCTTTCCCGACCAATACCGTGCCGGTAGCCGTCACCCGCCAGCCCCAGCCTACGCTCGCAACTACGGGCAGCAACGCTACCTTCGTAGTGCAGGTGACCGGTCCCTTCCCAGGTTTTCAGTGGTTCTCGAATAGCGTTGCAATCCCCGGGGCGACCGGTGCCAGCTACACCACGCCACCCGTAACCGCAGGTGACAACGGTACGAAATACAAAGTTACCGTCAGTAACAACGTCAATTCTGTCACGAGCTACGAAGCGGTTCTTACCGTAGGGACCGATCCGGGCACACGCGTCGCGTCGATTGGCGCGAGCTTTCTGGGCGATGGTCCTGACGGAGCAGCAACGTGGCTATTGAGCAGCGCCGATTGGGCGGGAGTTGTTCCGCAGACCCATTGGAATAACATTAGCAGTACTCCAACTGGCAACGTCGGCATTTCCGCCCCTTTGATGGATAGTGCCAGCAACGGGACGACGGTGCAGCTTCAATTTGTTGCGAATGATGCCTGGAACGGCGATGGCCCCATCGACACCCCGAACGATAAGCTGATGAAAGGCATCATCAAGGCAGGCGGTGTCGGTTCGAGCATGACCTCAACCTTTTGGAACCTGGCCCCTGGCTTTTATGACGTTTACGTGTATGGCAACGTGAACGGCGGCCCGGTGGAGGTGGACGTGAGTATAGGAACCACGACGAACTACTGGACGGAGCCCGCAGCTTTCGATGATGGCACGGGGTTTATTGAGGCAACGAGTTCCGATCCCAACGCTCGTGCTGAGGGGAATTACGTCAAGTTCACCGGAATGACACCGGTGAGCGGCGCGATTACCGTCACCGCAACCTATCTAAGCGGCAGTGACGGACTGGGCATCGCGGCGTTGCAGATTGTCTCTTCGGCTGCTTTCCCGACCCATCCGAGGCTCACGGCCGTCCTGCAGGGCGGCGAGATCGTGATCTCCTGGAATTCCCCTCTCAGCTTCCAGCTCCAGTATCGCACCGATGTAGGCCAGGGAAGCTGGACTAATGAACTCACCCCGACAGTGGTCACTGGAAACCAAGCCACCGTGCGCTTGCCGGCCACCGGCCCCGCCCGGTTCTTCCGTCTCGTGATAAGCAACTAAGCGCCCACGCCGAGGTTACCATGCCGGGCTGGCACCGCTTTTCGAATGCTCGGCCGAGAAAAATGATCCGGCTCACGCCGGATGCTACGAAAAAAGTCTTCAAGCGACCCGGTCCGGATTTCCTGAAATGATTGTTTACCCCATGATTCTGCCACCCATGATTCTGCCAACAGTTTCATCGGTCCAACGGAAGAAGTGGCAGAATCATGGGTGGGAGGGATGAAGCCGCTCTGCGGGGGGTGGCCTTTGGTTTTGGTTGTGGCTTCACCGCGCTGGGGCTTGGCTAACTGCCGGATTCAGGATGAGGGGTAGGAGACGAACGAGGCTCATTTAAATTTCCAGGAGGCCGGCTAAACGGAATATTTGAGCCTCGTCACCTCGTCTCCTACTTTTCATTAAACGGCTGAAATCCTGTTGGCCCAAGAAACGACTTGGGCGCGTGAGGTCAAATGAATCTTACTCGGACCAAGTGTTTAGGCAACACCCAAGTTTGATGCCGGGCGCATCTCCGAATGAGGGCTTCCCAACGTGGGGCGGACCTCCTGGTCCCATGCCGCTAGGATTTCAATGCCGTCATCCTGGAGGGATGGCTGAGAATAGCTGGGACCGTGGCCTGGGGGTGCCAAGTCCCGAAGGGACGGCTGAACTTGTGGTTCTCAGCCGTCCCTTCGGGACTCAACCGTCGATCCGTCCACACCCGGCGTTGAAA
>Ga0209429_10002747_pt1 | contig 10241 bp, 7 predicted proteins | sample BarGraNGADG00212_3_FD_184493 | JGI IMG/M metagenome (GOLD analysis project Ga0209429, IMG submission 184493) | Arctic peat soil microbial communities from Barrow, Alaska - Barrow Graham LP Ref core NGADG0004-212 (SPAdes) (version 2) | ecosystem: Environmental > Terrestrial > Soil > Wetlands >... | reverse complement strand
CCGCCTTATAAAGATCCCAATGGCCAGAATTGTTACTGGTCGCGTGGAAATGGCTGGGTAGTGGCTGCCTTGGTAAGAACAATGGACTTTTTGCCTAAAAATAGTAAATACAAAAAAGAATATGTGAAAACTCTGAAAGAGATGTTCGAAGCACTTGTTCCGCTACAAAGAACTGATGGTTTCTGGAACGTTAGCCTTAAAGACTCAACACATTTTGGCGGAAAAGAGGTTACGGGGACTGCTCTTTTTGTTTATGGAATGGCCTGGGGAATAAATGAAGGGATTATAAGTAAGAAGACTTATCTTCCAGTGGTTGTTAAAGCATGGAATGCACTAATGACAGAATCAGTACATACTAATGGTTTCCTGGGTTACGTGCAGGGAACAGGTAAAGAGCCTAAAGACAGTCAGCCTGTCGGATATGATAATGTTCCGAATTTTGAAGATTTCGGATTAGGATGTTACCTGTTAGCTGGTTCCGAAATGTATAAACTAGGGGTGGCTCTTGGGCCAAAAGTAAAAGAACCCAAAAAGAAAACACCTAAAGCAGCAAGTGAAACACAAGGCAGTCAGAATTTAGATCATAGCAGAGGTGGACGAGGAGGCAGGGGCGGAAGAGGAGGATACCATAGTGGGGAAATGGGTGGTATGAGAAATATGGGAAGATAAAAGTTAAGAATTTTGCTGATAGTAGTTATAGTTAAAGATTTAAATCGAAAATGAAAAGTATATATATTCTTCTGATTCTGGTAATTAATCCTTTCCATTCAGTCTTACCTCAAAAAGTTGTTTCTGGAACTCCGGTAAGACAAATGGAAGCCCTCGACCGCGGGATAGTTGCCCTAAGAAAGGGTGCTGGTGAAGTATTTATCAGCTGGAGGCTTCTGGGAACTGATGCTGAAAAAACGGGTTTCAATCTCTACAGAGGAACTCAAAAGCTAAATAGGAAACCATTGATTCTGACCAGTTTTGTTGATAAAACAACTGATAATGGCCGCTATACTGTTAAAGCAATTCTTAAAGGGAAAGAAGAGATCGCAACTTCGTCATGCGAAGTTTGGCAGCAGAAATTTCTTAGAATACCTCTTAATCGTCCCGTGGGAGGAATAATGGAAAAAGAGGTTGTTTCAACTCGTCCCGATCAGCCAAATCGTTCCCCAGGAAATTCTGCTGATACCAATCGTATCAACAGACCTCCGCAGGACAGACGGCAATATACTTATGCTCCTGGTGATGCAAGTGTTGCTGATCTTGATGGTGATGGTCAATATGAAATAGTACTGAAATGGGATCCATCAAATGCACGCGACAATGCCCAGGATGGCTATACAGCAGATGTTATTATTGATGCTTACGAGCTTGATGGCAGGCAGTTGTGGCGAATAGATCTTGGTAAAAATATAAGAGCAGGAGCTCATTATACACAGTTAATGGTGTACGATCTTGACGGTGATGGAAAAGCAGAAGTGGCATGCAAAACTGCCGATGGAACAGTTGATGGGAAGGGCAAGGTGATTGGCGATGCAAATGCAAATTATGTAAATGAAAAGGGAAAAATTGTATCTGGTCCTGAGTTTCTGACCGTATTCAATGGCCTGACAGGAGAAGCAATGAAAACTGTCGATTATATCCCTGGCAGGGGAGATCAGTGCGCCTGGGGAAATAATGAATGTAATGGCAACCGGGTTGACAGGTTCCTTGCCTGCATTGCTTATCTCGACGGTATTCATCCAAGTCTTGTGATGTGCAGAGGATATTATGGCAGACTTACAATATGTGCATGGGACTGGCAGAAAAGTGAGCTGAAGCAAAGATGGTTCTTCGATTCTGATAAAGGACATCCCGAATATATGGGACAGGGCAATCATAACCTGAGCGTGGCTGACATCGATAATGACGGGAAGGACGAAATAGTTTATGGATCAAGTGCTTATGATGATAACGGAGAGCCAATGTATACTACTGGAATGGGACATGGAGATGCAATGCATCTTTCTGATCTTGATCCTGATATCCCGGGACTGGAAGTGTGGGCTGTGAAGGAAACAGGAGGAAGGGGAGGAGGGCTTCAAAGCGCTGCAACAGGCAAAATTCTTTTCACTGTTCCCGGACCGGGTGATACCGGTAGGGGTCTTGCTGCTGATATTTATCCAAATCACAGAGGATTCGAAATGTGGTCATCAACATCAAAAGGAATTTATACTGCTAAGGGGGAAAAGATAACTGATGCAATGCCTTCAGTAAATTTCAGAATCTACTGGGACGGAGATCTGCAGGACGAATTGCTCGACAAATCATTTATCGACGACTGGGATTATATCAACCATAAACCTGTACGACTTCTGGATGCATCTCTTGATGGAGGTTCTTCGATAAACGGTACAAAAGCTACTCCGGTTATCAGTGCCGACATACTTGGGGACTGGCGCGAAGAGGTTATTTTCCGGGGGAGCGATAATGCCTCTCTACTATTATATTCAACCACAATACCAACCGATTACAGATTAGTTACTCTGATGCACGATCCGGTTTACAGATTAGGTGTTGCCTGGCAGAATGTTGTTTATAATCAACCTCCGCATCTGGGATATTATATCGGGGATGGATTGAAGAAAACCAAATAATCATAGTAGAGACGCACAATTTGTGCGTCTCTACCATTCAATAATAATTATATGAAAACAAAAATCGGTTTAGTAATTGTTTCCCTGGTACTGGTTATTTCCTGTACCCAGACCCAAACCCCGAAACAGAACCCCAGCCTTAAAGAGGCCATCCCATCATCAGTTAATATATCAGAGGAACGGCTATTACGCATCGATAATATGCTTAAGCAGGGCATCGATAGCGGATGGATAGCAGGTGCTGTAGGCTTCATTGCCCGTGACGGAAACATTGTTTACGACAAAGCATTTGGTGTAAGTGATATTGAAAAAAAGTCCCTGATGAGGAGGGATGATATCTTTCGTATTGCATCACAAACTAAGGCAATAACAAGTGTTGCTGTAATGATGCTATTTGAAGAAGGGAAATTTCTTCTCGATGACCCAATCTCAAAGTATATACCTGAATTTGCGCATCCTGTTGTTTTGGATAAATTCAATGAGAAGGATACTACTTATACTACCATCCCAGCTAACCGTGAGATTACGATAAGAGATCTTTTAACCCATACTTCCGGTATCGAATACGCAGGTATCGGCTCAAAGACAATGAGATCTATTTATGCAAAAGGAAAAATACCCGGTGGTTTCGGAGGCAATGATCTACTTGGCGACAAAATCAGGGCACTTGGGAAGTTGCCACTTCTGCATCAGCCCGGAGAAAGATTCACATATGGATTGAATTTGGATGTCCTTGGATATTTCGTTGAGGTGATATCGGGTGAAAGTCTGGATAAATATTTTCACAAACATATATTCGAACCCCTTGGAATGAGCGATACCTACTTTTATTTGCCTTCATCAAAAGCTGACCGGCTGGTAAAAGTAATTACAGAAGATAATAATCATCATCTCAGTAATTTAGCCACTGGATTTGTTAATTACCCACTCACAACCGGTACATATTATTCTGGTGGGGCAGGACTAAGTTCAACAATAAAAGATTATGCCACATTTCTGCAGATGCTTTTGAATGGAGGTGAATATAATGGTAAAAGACTACTGGCAAGACGGACAGTAGAATTAATGACATGTAATCAGATCGGTAATCTTAGTGTAGGAAGAGATAAGTTCGGACTGGGATTTCAGGTTACAACAGAATATGGACAAGCAAGACTTGGTGTATCGGAAGGATCATTCTCCTGGGGCGGATATTTTGGCACAACCTATTGGGCTGATCCAAAGAAACATCTTGTATGCCTGTTGTTCATGCAGCAAAGCCCTCTTAGCCATGGAGAGATACAGGACAAATTCAGGGCGCTGGTTTATCAGGCACTGAACGATTGATTAAGAAGAAATAAGAACAATAGAACAATCGAAATCAGAATGCAGAACTAAACTATACTTATGTTTTCACGATTCGATTGTTCTTCATTCTATACAGGTAAAAAGTATCATTTAGCTACTTATAAGACTACTTTACAATATTCGAAAGTCAAATTATTGAAATACTACCCCTTCATTTTAGCCGGATCTTGCCTGGAATCAAAAATGTCAGTAATATAAATATACTCGCCAATAATTCTATATATAATCTTATAGTTTCCTTCGACAAGCCTGCGATGCTCCAATTTTAGATGTTCCAATAATGGCTCTTTTTGACCTTTTAATGGATGTAACAACAAAGTGTCTGCTGTGTCCAAAATCTTGTCCCGGATTTCTAATACTTTTTGATCCGGGATATCTGTAGCAATAAACTCAAGAACTTCTTCAAGACTTATAAGAGATTGCTCGGTATAAACTAGTTTCATTACCTGCCAACACTTCTTGTTCTTTGTTCGGCTTCCTCCCGTGAAAATACTTTTCCGGAATGAATATCATTCTCCGATTTTTCTGCTCTGCTTGTCAGCTTAGCTTTAAGTATTTCTTCTTCCCGAAGTCTCTCGTACAATTCGTTAATCACTTTTTCATCAGCTTTATCCAGGTGACTATGGATAAAGTCTCTCTTTTCTAACACGTTCATGATTACCATAGATTTATCTTCTGCAAATTTAACGATTTAAAATCAATCTTAGTTCCATCAAAATATGTGGAGTTTTTGAAATACCTTTTGGGAATCAGCAGCATTGTTATTTATCATTGCCAACCTTACTTATAAACTCTAAAAAATCATACTGCGCAAGAGGAATAATCTTTGCTTGGTTATAAATTGTATCCTGTCTAAGTACGGAAGTAGTTACATCTCCAGTTTCTTCATTGATCTTGGATTTTTTTATAATTCGGATAACGACTTCTTTAAACAAGACAATCTCCCCTTTTACATATTTTAGATAAATTGAATAAATATTCCTGTCATCATGAATACCCTTTTGAGTTATTAGAAGTGTATTATTTAGTGCTTTTATATCAAAGCTAGGTAAGCAAATTAGTTTTTCAGATTTATCAATATAGTTTAGGTACTTACTATTTACTCCTAAATAAAAAAGGACTGGTGTTTGAACATTATTTGGCCTGTAAAGTGCTTTATATTTATCAAATACTAATATGGCATCTTTGATTCCATCATTATTGAAATCTAGGAAAATAGTATCTGTGGCAATCCATTTTGAAGTATCTAATGGTATCTTGTCGAAAACATATTGACTTTTAACAAGGTTACAGCTAGACAGAAATAACCAAATAATGAAAGCATTAATTAATGTTTTCATATCGATAGGATCTAAATATTTTTAAACTATATGGCAACATAACTAACAAACTATATCTAATTCATGGGAAGTCAAAATACATCATGAATAACTTTAAATAGAGATTGCTTACTATTTTATCAATATTATTCTACTTCTTACAAAGTACTTTCCGTTCCATTTTATTTCAATGGTATTACCTTCCAACCATTTATTATCCAATATTCCATAATTATCTCCATAATCACTTATTACGCAATATAAAAGATCATTATTAAAAGAATAGGTTGGTGTAATATTGTCCTTAAGTTTATCTATAATCGAATCAGGAGTATTTATATTGAAAAAGTCCTTTAATTGAATATTTAGGGCAGGATAACTAACAGTATCTTTCATCAGTAGTTTCGAACTTAAATAATAATCAAAAATATCAAACTGTTCCTGAGAATTATTACCGGGAACTATTAAGCAATTTGAAAGAACAATTTTATATAATTCATTATTTACTTTGAATGATTTAATATAGTAATTATTGTACGGGCATGAACTACCATAACATCCGGCTATTGAAGATTGAATTAAGATTGAATTATTTATAGAATCTATATCAATTGCGTACTGTAAATTTTCTTTTGTAGAATCAATCCGTATTTGGGTCAACAATTCATATTTAATATCCAATGATATGCCAATAATTGGCAATTTGCGAAAAACATCAATAATGAAAGCTCCTTGTTCTTTTTTTTCCTGACTTTGGTTGCAGGAAATCATTATTACATAAAATATCAGCCACTTATAAATTTTCATACATATAGATAGGTTCGAAATACTAAGAAAAAGTTCACTTATTCGAAAAAAATGCCCAATGAATATCTGGTACCCGAAAATCTTTTAATAATAATTCAGAATTACCTAGTTTTTCTCCATTCAAAATAGGGGCTTTGAAAATCTCATCATTCACACGGTAGTAAACATTCTCATCCTGAACCAATAAAATTTCACTATCTCCCTGACCAGTATTCCATTCCAAATACTTACGAGTTGGCACATTTAATAGATATAAAATACCCGGATAATATACTCCTAAATAATCGGCTCTTATATCAAAAGTTGTACCACTACTAGTCACTTCTCTCTTCCTTACTTCTTTCCCAGGAGATACTCTTGAAAATACTTCTTTATCCTTAACTGCTCCTTTTTCATCCAGAATCAGCCTTATATTTTCATCAACAACTGACCCCGCTAACCAACTCCCAAAGCATCTCATAACTTGGAAATTCCCTTTTAACTTATAACTAAACCAGTGGTCCCCTTTTTTATCTTTTATAATAAGCTTTGTAAATCCTATTTGTTCAGGTTTAGGATCTGATGCTCCCATGCTAACAACAAAGCTATTTTCTGAATTAATTAATATCAAAACCATTTTTTTCATTTTGGGTTGCAAGGAATCAGGTAGTTCCAAAGGAAAAACAGGTCGATCTTCAATTTTTGATGTTTTTGGAATACTTAATTTTCCATCTAAATTATTAGTATATACCATAAGGTAATCTTCCCCTCTCATAACTCCTCCTGACACACCATTCAGTATTACTGACTTATAAACAGATGCGCTAAATGTTTTTTCTTTCAATTCTTTAATGTCTATACCTAAGAAAATATTTTTAGGTATTTCTTTCCTACTATATAGATCAAACACAAAATAATTATTCTGGGGATTTACTAAGTTCCCGTCTATCAATCCATAGTTATCATAACTAATTTTTTGCCAATAGACTTTATCTGATTTATCATAATCTATAATTGCAATTCGCTTTTCATCATTTTCCTTCCATCCATCTTTATAAAATACAACCTTCCTATATTGCGGATATACTTTTATCGCACGTAAATATTCCTTTTCAGAAGAGAGTTTCACTATAGTATCAATAGCTTTATTATTAAGCTTATACAAATAACTATTAAATTGGAACATTCCTCCTAGATCGTCAAATACATGTCCTTGAATCAAATACAAATTTGTATTATTTTGGGAGTAGCATAGCAGAAATGAAAGTATTAATATGATTACACTAATTAGCTTTTTAATCATTTTCTTAAGAATTAAGGATTTCTACTACTTATTGCTTCAACATAATTGTGATTATTACTATTAGTTCTATGCAAGTCCCAATAAGGCCTACTAGTTCCAACTTGTTTTAATACATAATAAAATCCAGGATAACCACCAACCCCTCCAGAACTTCCATTGTAATTTTTAATCCATGAAGCATCTAAGAATGAATGATCATTACCGGTAGGGCTCTTACCCAAATCATAATTGAATTTATCACTATTTGAATGCGTGAAGGTAATATTGCCTTCTAACTGGTTTGAATGACCAAGAACTATGTTATCTGCATTTCTATCATTCCAAGCATCAACTTTATCCATTTCACTTACAAAGTGTTTCTTTACTGAAAGATATTTCTCTCCTTCAATAAATTGCACTCCTCGATGTATATTTGCTCTCCAATCCCATAGCTCTTGAGCACTTGGTCTTAGAGGATTCTCTTGTGTACCTCCAATTAAGTCTAATTGCATCAAGCCCCATCCATGAGGATCCCCATGATTTGGACAACCGACAAAATCTGACCAATTTGGACCATAATTTGTTCCAATATTAAATTGTTTATATCCTGATTCCTGCCGTATCATTCGTGTCAAAAACCAAATATCGTAACCCTGTTGGCTAATATAGTCTTTAATTTCTTGTTCTGTTGGGTTCAATCCCCTAATATAAAATACAAATTGAAATTCTTTATTTCCACTTTTATAGAGTAAAGTCGCTTTCCCTCCTCTTATTTTATCACCAAAGTCAATTCTCCATTTCTCGCCTGCTTTAACCATTTTGAATTCTTTCTCTGGAAAATAATCATCATCATTTCTTATATCCTTTCGATATTCTATTCTAAGCCTAAAAGAGAGATCAGAAGGACTCGAATTTTCTATATCAATTTCTGGCATTTCAGGAGTAGAAGAAATAGTAACATAACCATTTTCCTTTATTAGTTTCCCATTACTTTTTACTTCAAAACTTATACCAGAACCATAAAGGTAATCCTGCAATTTTTCTATTTTACTATCCTCGTCATCAATAATAATTCTGAAAAACTCTTTGTTTTCTTTGAAGTAACCAAATCCATGTTGCTGATCTATTGAACCGTCAATTAAATAATACTGTTGATTATAAAGACTAAACTTTGAAGGATTAAAGTTTAAGTCATTCTTTTCTGGCTTATAAATCAACCTAATTTTTTTATAATCAGTATCTCCTATCTTTAATGAATAAGCAACGAAGGTTTGTTCTTCAGATCTTGCTTGTCCAATTATTTTGGTACTACTCCCATTAATCCGGTCATTTCTTATTTTTTCTAACATCTGCAAAACATTTTTGCAATCATCAAACCACCCTAAACATGGCAAACTCATCGCCCCCTCCTCATCCCTCTCAAACATCCCAAGAACTATCCCCGGATCGTGAATAGCATCCCATTGGTGTTTTACAAGATCTGTGCCGTCAGTGTAGTCCATCAGGTTTTGAGTGCTGGCTTTTGCAATCTGGTACTGTGTATCAAAGGTATGATTTAGATGGAAAATTCCATGCGACAGCTCGTGTGCTATGGTACGACTGAGTGCTTCATCTGCTGCTTTCCCATGACCCACCGCTCCTGTAAACAGATATCCGAATTGTTTGCTTCGCGGCATATCGCCGGTAATATTCTTATCATCACTCTTTTCTAATACAAACAGATACAGGGCTGACGGATCATAATCCTGTCCAATGCGAGCCATAAAGGCATTGTTAAGCTTTTTCATTCCGGGGGTGTACTGACTGAACAAGCCGCTGCCGGTTACATCAAGACTATCGGCCGATGCCGTAAAGTCGCTTTTGTCGGTGCTCACCTGCCAGTCTACTGCAACAGGAAGATAGACCTTGTTGAGCGCTGCTTTTACTTTGGCTTCATCGAGGGAGTTACCGTTTACCGGAACAATCACTACTTTGGGACGCTTCCATGAATAGCTCATAATTTTTAGCTTTCCCAGAAGATATGGCTGTCCCCCTTTGTTGGGATACATTGCGTAAACATCAATACCATCGTTATCTTTACCTGATGGAAGCGTCAGAATATATTCTCCTTTAGTCCCATTTGACTTTGCTAAATACCTCGTGCCTGTTCCGCTCTGGAAAATAATGCTGTCGGGTTTCAGGCTCATATCTTTTAGCACTGCCTTCGCTAATACAACGTCAGTTTCGCCAGCCGGGATTAGCTTAAACGGGATATCATAAAGCGATCCATCTTCCATCTTAATCGTCTTGTATTCCTCTGTAAACAGACTGCTCTTTACGTATTGCGGATTCCTTTTATCAAAGGCATATTTTGTTAAATCAGGTGTTGCTTCGAAAGTAACACTGCCTTTTCCTGAACTAATAACGGAAGGTATTGTAACCTGCTGCTGAGTACCTCCTGCCGGGGCTTTTCCTATCGATGTTGCCTTGCCTGTCTGTGTATTAACACTGTATAGATTCCCTCCCGAGTCCTTAACTGTTAACGATTTGGGCTTATCTTCCAGCTGCTTAGTTATATCCGTATGTATAAGTTCGCCATAGGAGTTAACTACTACAATTTCCTTAGCCGCCGTATCAAGAAGAATTGCCTCCGCATCCGGAATCACTACATCGGTAAGGTATACACTAACTCCGTCTGTTCCAGTTCTTACGTTACCGTTATTTGTTCCTCCCTCAAATACTGCATCAATATCCCAGATTGCGTTATCTCCTCCTTCACGATTATCGGTGAGTAGACGAATAATCCCGTCAGCCAATTGAAAATCTGTGTTAATTAAGATATTTCTAAACTCGCACTTTATTTTCTTATTGGCAAAAAGCGGCACCTGTACAAACCCTCTGCCG
>Ga0209429_10002746_pt1 | contig 10242 bp, 8 predicted proteins | sample BarGraNGADG00212_3_FD_184493 | JGI IMG/M metagenome (GOLD analysis project Ga0209429, IMG submission 184493) | Arctic peat soil microbial communities from Barrow, Alaska - Barrow Graham LP Ref core NGADG0004-212 (SPAdes) (version 2) | ecosystem: Environmental > Terrestrial > Soil > Wetlands >... | reverse complement strand
GACGAAAGCCGTTATGGCGGCTCACACGCTCGGTAATCCTTTCGACCTGCGTGCTGTTACGGAATTCTGTAAGAAACACAAACTGTGGCTTATAGAAGATAACTGCGATGCACTCGGAAGCGTATACGAAATGCCTAAGGGTAAAAAGCTAACCGGTACGATCGGCGATCTGGGAACATCAAGCTTCTATCCTCCTCACCACATGACGATGGGCGAAGGAGGCGCTATCTATACCAACAGTGCGCAACTTCGAAGACTCGTAGAATCATTCCGTGACTGGGGTCGTGACTGCTACTGTGCTTCCGGTAAGGATGATACCTGCCATCACCGTTTTGACGGACAGTACGGGCAGCTGCCTGCGGGATATGATCATAAATATGTATATTCGCATCTGGGATACAACCTTAAGGCAACCGAAATGCAGGCGGCAATCGGCGTTGAACAGCTCAAGAAGATGCCTTCGATTGTTGAAGCGCGCAGACAGAACTGGAAGTACCTAAGAGATCAGCTTGAGCCGCTTTCGGGTGTGTTTGTCCTTCCGGAGGCTACGGAATATTCTGAGCCGAGCTGGTTTGGATTTCTTCTTACGATTAAAGAAGACGCTGGATTTACCAGGGAAGAGATCATACGTGAGATTGAGAGCAAGAACATTCAGACAAGAATGCTTTTTGCAGGTAATTTAATATATCACCCGTGTTTTGACCAGTTTCGTGCATCCGGCGAGGGCTACCGCGTTGTCGGCGAACTCACCAATACGGACCGTATCATGAACCAGACATTCTGGATCGGTGTATATCCGGGCATGGATAAAGATCGTCTTGACCGCATGGTTCAAGTAATTACAGATTTTGTGAAGGAAAGGTAATGTGCTGTTAATGAAGAAATGGATGCAGAAGCTATATGATACGAAAATTTATAAGAAGTACCATCAGTTTTTCAGGTTCTGTCTGGTGGGTGGTACGAACTTTCTGATTTCCCTTATTGTATACAATCTTGTGCTGTGGATATTTGGCTGCTTTCCGGATGGTGAGCAATCCTCGAATTTCCTTGTATCGTTTTTGTTCAGGTATGATTATCAGATAGCGAATATAATTGCATTTGTGATCAGTGTACTCAACGCATATATCTTAAATCGTTTCTGGGTGTTTAAGCTGGAAGCGAAAAAAACAAACCGCGGAGCTATTTTTCGCTTTTTCGCCAGTTATGGTCTGACTTTTTCATTGACCATTTTTCTCGCATGGTTCTGGGTGGAAACCCTGAATATTCCCAAAGGATTAGTGCCGTTCTTAAATGTTCTTGTTACGACGCCTATCAATTTTTCCCTGAGTAAATATTTTGCTTTCCGCGATTACAAAAAACACATTCCGGGAGTGGAACTTCTTCCTTACGATGAGAAAGAAGACGAGAAGGAGGTTGAAAAATGAAACGAGTAGCTGTTATTATGGCCGGCGGCGGCGGAACCCGATTCTGGCCGATGTCCAGGCTGGCTCGCCCCAAACAGTTAATTTCTCTTACCAGCGATAAGGTAATGATTAACGAGACAATCGACCATTACAAGGACGTAGTCACCAGAGAAGATACATTCATTGTTACAAATAGTGAACAGACCACACTTATGTCGGAGCTTCTCTATGCAGATGTGGATCGTTCCCACATCCTTTCTGAACCGATCGGAAGAAACACGGCACCTTGTATTTTATATGCCGCCCTGGTTCTTAAAAAGCTTTACGGTGATGTGCTTATGGCGGTACTTCCTGCTGATCACCATATTTCTGATTTGAAGGAATACAGAAGAATTCTGCGTCTTGCATATGATACAGCAGAGACGACCGAACAGATGGTTACGATCGGTTTATGGCCGGTATGCCCTGCTACCGGTTACGGGTATATCCGTTTTTCAGAAAAACCGGTGCGCGGCAATGGATCGGAAATTTATCGTCTGCAGAGGTTTGTAGAGAAACCGGAACTTTTACGTGCGCAGGAATATGTAAAATCAGGGCGCTATTTGTGGAACAGCGGTATGTTTATCTGGAAAGCATCTGTAATTCTTGCCGCTTTTGAGGAGCATATGCCGGAACTTTTTGAGAAAATGAATTCCATTTATGATACAATCCGGACGCCGGAAGAGCAGGCCGCCATCGATACTCTCTACCCGCAGCTGGAATCTATCTCAATTGATTACGGTATTATGGAGAAGGCGGCAGATGTCAATGTTATTCCCGCAGAGTTCGGTTGGAATGATGTGGGAAGCTGGGATGCACTGAGTGAAATTTTTCCGACAGATGATGACGGCAATGTAATCCGGGCGAAGAATCTTTCGATCGATACCGAGAATTGTATTATCAGCAGTTTGTCCCAGAACCGGTTGATTGCAACAATTGGAGTCAATGACCTGATTATTGTTGATACAGATGATGCGCTGATGATTTGTCACAGGGACCGTGCACAGGACGTTAAGAAGCTGGTTGAGGAATTAAAGAAACAAGGTAGAACAGATCTGGTTTGAATGTTGGATAAAATGGAGAACAGAATGCGGATTGCGATTGATTTAACGGCTACCCCGAAGAGTAAGACAGGTATAGGAAGATACCTTCTGGGACTCCTTGAGGGATTGCAGAAGATGGATCCTGATAATGAGTATTTTCTGTTTGTACATAACGATGATATAGATGGATTCGGAATAACAAACGACCGGTTTCACATGATTCCGGTTCATAGCCGTATCCTTCGCAGAACGTGGATTCGTATCTTGTGGGAGCAGTTTGTATTGCCGTTTCGTTTGCGAAAATATAAAATTGATATTTTACACTGCCCTAATTTCACGATGCCATATGGCGCACGTCTTCTTTGCCGGCATCTGAAAATAATAGGAACCTTCCACGATATGACGTATTTTTTCCTGCCGGAATTTCATGTAGGCTGGAAGCGGGAAATGTTCAAAATGTATATTCACTTAACCGCCGGAAGTGCAGACAAAATTTTGACGATCTCTGAAAATTCTAAAAAAGATATCGCGAAATATTGCAACCTCCGTAATATGAATATCTCAGTAACATGTATGGGTGTGGATCCCAGGTTTTTTAGCGCGAACATGCCTTCACCGGAAGTTCTCGCCAGGTATGGTATTGACGCTCCCTATATTTTTTATGTGGGTACCCTTGAGCCAAGGAAAAACATTGCCGGATTAATTACGGCTTACTGTGATCTTCCAATGGACTTGCGGGAATCATGCAAATTAGTTATCTGCGGTAAAAAGGGCTGGTTATATGATGAAATTTATAAGCGCATGAAGTCAGACGAGGCACTACTTTCCCAGGTTGTTTTTCCGGGGTATGTTGAGGATGCAGATCTTCCCCCATTGATGCATGGAGCGAAAGCAGTCGCATATGTCTCTTTCTATGAAGGGTTTGGGATACCGGTTATCGAAGGTATGGCCAGCGGTGTTGTTACCATTACCTCCTATGGTTCCTCCCTTGAAGAAGTTGCCGGTAACGGAGCGTTGCTGACAAACCCAAATGATCCGTCAACGATTTCCCAAGCTTTGGTCTGGGCTCTGTCTGCAGGACATGAAGAAGAAAAAACGGCACTTATCTGCAGGGGAATTACACAGGCTTCTTCATATACATGGGAGAGGTGTGCCCGGGAGACACTCCTCGCATATGCCGATATAAAAGGAGGTGAGTGTACTGATTTCTGATAACATAGCATTTGTGATTTTGACATGGAATGCAGCAGAATATCTTTCATCCTGCATGGATTCGATACTTTCCCTGTCGGCTATTCAGCTGGAAATACATATTGTGGATAATGGTTCTACTGACGGAACGTGTGCTCTTCTGGAAATCTACCAGACTAAAGAACCTGCACGGGTATTTGTAACGTATTTATCTGAAAATCAGGGCACCACAAAGCCTAGAAATCTTGCGCTAAAAAAAGTATCGGAAGGCATAAAATGGATTTGTATCCTCGATTCCGACACGGTTGTAAATGAGGCAGCAATCGATACCCTTACCATAGCACTTTCCAATCAGCCGAAGGCTATGCTGGCTGCCCCGCGTATGTGGAAGCCAGGTAATGAAGAACAGCTTTCCTGCAAGCATTTTCCTACACTGTCAGGCAAACTGTTAAAAGGTATACCTGTCGCTTCTTTACAGAGGAAGGGAGCAAAGAAAGAGGGTTATTCCTTTTTCCCTGATGCTAATCGAGAGGGAGAGCCGCCGGTATCACAAGACAAGACAGTATATTATGTTGATTATGCCATTTCCGCATGTTGGATGCTGAAGAGAGAAGTATTGGAATTGGTAGGATTTCTGGACGAACACTATTTTTATGCTCCTGAAGATGTTGATTACTGTGCCATGATCTGGGAAAATGGGTACGAAGTGCTTTTTGCATCAGGGGCATCAATCTATCATAATACACAGCGTCTGTCACATAAAAAACTGATCAGTTCAACCAACCGGGCGCATCTGCGCGGACTCATTTATTATTTTCGAAAACACCGCTATCTCTTTTCCCAAAGGATACGGCGCTGATTTATTTTAAAGCAAATTATTTGTCAAACAGGTAAGGGGATTACTAATAGACGAGTGTTATAATATTTAGGAAAGATTTTGGGGGGCAGTGGATTATGGTGGCAGATAGCAGTAAATTTACGGTAAAAGCAGTGTGCAAAGAGGAATTGGAAATGGCCATGAATAACGAGGAGCGAAATGACATAGATTTTGACGCAGCCTTCATTGAATCATATGACCCTAAAATAAATATCGAGAAAATCCAGGAAGAGATCAAAGCAAAGATTCCTGTAAAAACTCGATCCGAAAGAATCGAAATAAATACAAGTCATTCGCTACGGTCTCAACTCCAGGAGGAGAGAGTGCGGCTGGATACTCTTCAGCAAAATCTAACTCATGCGAATGGTGTTTGGGATACCATTGCTTATACTAATTTGACCGGAGGAAACCCGGTCAAGAGGAAAATACGCAATTTGATAATGAAGTTTCTAGGTTGGCCTTCAAGAAAATACTTCCGTTCTCAAACGATATTTAACAGTGATCTTGTGCGCGCCCAAAATGAAAGCTTTAATTTGATAAATATGCTCATAACGCGAATAGAGGCTCAAAACGAAAAAATAATTTCTCAGGAAGATGAAATTGTTTCTCTCGCTAGAAAACTAAATAACAGATTTAAGGAAATGGAGTCTTATAGTAAATTCTTACAAGACGCACAGCAGAAAATGGATGAGGCCATCAGTCTGGTTAATAATCAATTAGGGTTTCCCGCCGACTTTGATTATGTCGGCTTTGAAAACAAGTACCGTGGGGAATGGACTGAAATTCGAAAGCGCATGAATGATCGTTATTTTGATTATTTTCAAGATTGTCGGAATGTTCTGGACCTTGGATGCGGACGGGGAGAATTTCTATCATTACTTCGCGATAATCAAATACCCGCCTTTGGTGTGGACATGAGCGCGGAAATGATTGAATACTGTACAAAGCTTGGTCTCCAGACCGAAATGGCTAATGCAATTGAGTTTGTAGACAAACAAATGCGTCTTGAACTTGACGGCATATTCTGCGCACAAATGGTGGAACACTTGTCATCGATTGAACTAATGAAGTTTATTCGCGGTTGTTATTCGTGCATGAAAGAGGGCGGAGTCATAGCTCTGGAGACGATTAATCCATTAAGCCTCGCAACGCACCGGCTGTCCTACCCGTTGGATTTTACCCATAGACGCTTTGTACATCCGTACACACTGAAATTTATATTGGAGTCGGTTGGTTTTTCTAAAGTGACAATTGAGTACTTTACACCTGTTCGTGACCTTCCTGTATTCTCAGATGATACGTCGAGCGAAGTTCAAGAGTTTATGTCTGATATTCAAAATGCATTATTCAGCGAGCAGGACTATGCGGTAAAAGCCATAAAGTGAAGAGCAACTAAGGAGGAGAAAAATTTGAACAGGATGATCTATCAATTGCTGCCAACGCTATCATATGGTGATGCCGTTGGAAATCATGCGATGGCGATTGCTCGTCTTCTTCGTGCTAATGGTTATGCCAACGAAATCTATGCAGACAATATACATTATAAAAATACTCTCTTCTGCCAACCATTCCATAATTTGGCAGACCGAATTAGGCCTTTTGACATCGTGATTTATCACATGTCTACAGGTTCGCAGATGACATATTGGTTTAAGCACTTAGCTTGTAGAAAAATATTAATTTATCACAATATAACTCCTTCTGAATATTTTACAAATTATAACCCTGAAACTGCAAACCTAACAGCAGCGGGTAGGAGCGGCCTTCGGGATCTTGCAGGTTCTGTTGACTTATGTATAGCTGATTCACAGTACAATGCCAATGAATTAATGGATCTCGGATATACTAACGTTCACGTTGTTCCGATTTTCATCCCGTTCACCGTTTATCGTGCAGATCCCGACCCTGTGACTGTGGCAAAATTTGAAGACGGGAAAATCAACATTGTTTTCGTTGGAAGAATATCACCCAACAAAAAACAAGAAGATGTTATTGCTGCTTTTTATGAATATCATAATAATTTTAATGCAAACAGCCGTTTGATTCTTGTCGGATCAGATGCAGGTATGCAAACTTATTCAGGGCAGCTACATAGATATACGGATGTACTTGCCCTCAAAGACGATGTGGTTTTTACCGGGCATGTTTCATTTTCGCAGATTCTAGCATATTATCATACTGCTGATGCGTTCCTTTGTATGAGCGAACACGAGGGCTTTTGCGTCCCGCTTGTTGAGGCTATGCTGTTTGATGTTCCGGTTTTTGCATGTTCCTGCGGTGCAGTGCCGGATACGCTGGGTGATGCAGGTGTTGTTTTTAATGATCGGAGATTTTACGATATAGCGTCTTCAATTAATTATATTCTTACTCACCCGGAACAAAAGGAAAGGGTACTTCAATCACAAAGAAATCAACGTGAGAAATTTGAAGACGAGGCTGTTGAAAAAAGGTTTTTAGATTGTATCTCTGATTTTTTAAATTAAGGAGATTTTTTGAATATGGATACAAAAAAGAAAATTGCGATGGTAGTACAACGGTACGGGTTGGAAGTTAATGGTGGAGCTGAACTGGAATGCAGGCTATATGCGGAACGACTAATTCCTTTTTTTGACGTTACTGTTATTACAACGTGTGCGATTGACCACTATTCTTGGTCGAATGAATACCCAACCGGAGAATCGGTGATTAATGGCGTTCGGGTTTTGCGGTTTCCAACCGACCAGGTAAGAGACATGCCGATTTTCAGTAAAATTCATGCGCGTATATTAGGAGCAAGTCATACGAGGGATGATGAAGTTGAATGGATGAAAGAACAGGGGCCTGTATCTACAAAACTCATCGAGTATATTAGGATTTCAAAGAATGAGTATTCGGCTTTTGTGTTTATGACATATTTGTATTATCAGACTTTTTACGGTTTACCGGTTGTTGGCGCTAAAAGCGTATTAATTCCTACTGCACATGATGAGCCCCCCATCTATCTTTCTGTGTTTAAAGATGTTTTTACACAACCCAAAGCAATCTTTTATAATACATTATCGGAACAGCTGTTTGTACATCAGCTTTTCAAAAACAATAATATTCGAAGTGAAATTGGGGGAGCAGGTGTTGATCTTCCCACGAAAATTGACACAACAGATTTCAGAACCAGATTCAATCTGAAAAATCCATATATGGTATATGTTGGGCGAATTGAAGAAGGCAAGGGCTGTCATGAGCTTTTTGAATTGCTGGACAGATATAATATACGAAGACAAAAAAATGGAGTGAAGCCTTTTGATCTTGTGATGGTTGGTAAGCCAGCTATGAAAATTCCCGAGAGAAAATATATTCACTCACTTGGATTTGTTAGTGAAAATGATAAATATGCAGCAATCAAGGAATCGGAATTTCTTGTTCTTCCGTCCCATTTTGAAAGTCTTTCTATTGTTGTACTTGAAGCTTTTCGTTTAGCAAAGGCCGTTCTTGTTAATGGAAATTGTGAAGTCCTGAGAGATCACTGCACGAATTCAAATGGCGGGCTCTACTATAAAACACCAGATGAATTTAATGCATATATTGACTATCTACTTGCGCACTCGGAAGTGCGGCTCCAAATGGGAAAGAATGGTCAAGTATATCAAAAGAAATATTATTCATGGGATAACATAATTGCAAAATTATGTGGCTTGATTAATTATGCGGCAAAGTAGAATCATTTTCCCTTCAATTGCTGCGTAGGGAGAGACTTTTCATCCGAACTCTTTACATTCTCCGCGCAGTCCCCGCCTGACGGGCAAAAGGTATCCTGGTTTTCTATAAAGGTCTTATGATAAATGTTGGGTGTTAACACAGCTTGCACTGTCTGAAGGATAATTTTGATATCCTGAAGAATGGAATAATTTTTGATATATAAAAGATCGTATCGAAGCTTATCTTCGGGAGAAGTGTCATAGCTTCCGGCTACTTGTGCCAATCCGGTAATCCCCGCTTTTACGGCGAACCGCTGTGAATAAGCAGGAATTACTTTTTGGAACTGTTCTACAAAGACAGGTCGCTCGGATCGTGGACCGACAACGCTCATTTCGCCTAAAAGTACGTTGACGAACTGAGGAACTTCATCTATCTTGGATCTTCTAAGAAATTTGCCGATCCCGGTAACACGCGGATCATCTTTTCCTGAGATAACCGGGCCGGTATGGTGTTCTGCATCCATACGCATGGTACGCAGCTTGTATATAAAATATGAAGTATTATCCAGCGTCACTCGCTCCTGTCGGTAAATGACCGGGCCGGGTGAAGAAATCTTGACTAAAATCAGTGACACTATCATGAATGGGGATGATAGGATCAAGGCCAAAAGCGAAACAATGATATCAAATATTCTTTTAACTATTCGCTGCTCAAAGGAAAGACCGAGACGATCCAGCATGAAGACCATCAGGTCGTTAAAGTTAATCAGCCTGGACTCATATAGTGCAATTTCATAGAACTGAGGGACAAGGTATGCTACCGTATTCATCCGTGCACAATAGAGAATAATGTCGGACTTTTTGTTGTCCGGAACGCTTGGACAGATCAGAACCTCAGAATAGTTGCGGATAATTGAGCGGACAGCATGACGATCGTCATATATGACATGATCGGCAAGCTTCAAATCAAAGTCGCGAAGACTGCTTGTGATCTTGCTTTCAACCGCAGCAATTTCTTCCTCATTGCTGCCGATTATTACCAGTTTACCTGTTGTGTAGAGCTTGCGGCTGATCTGGAGCCCGATTCCTGTCCATACAGCTGTTATAGCAAATATAATAGGACCGCTGATAAGCAAAACGCTTCTTGGGAAAGAACGAAGCATACCGAAATAAGCAGCGGTCGTTGTCAGCATTGTCTGAATCAGAGCGAATTTAATGGACTGTGATACCACATCCAGGTTCTTCTTGCGAAAAAAACGCGGGATCTGAAGAAAATCGGACAGAAGAAACGTGGATATAGAGATGAATGGAATCAAAGCCAAATAAGCATTGATATTTTTGGATTCGATTCCTGTTTCGGCAAGCATCCGCTGAAGAAACAGAGGAAGTAAGGGCTGAAGATATGGCTGGATTGTAAAGGATAAAACGTAACCTGAATTTACAAGTATAATTAGAACTATAAAGTATATTATTTTGAATGCATGTGTTGCAGAAAATTTTGCAGGATTTATTATGAGCGGTGCAATAGGAGTTGTCATATGATAATCTCCATTTCTGATAATAAATAGTAAAAATGTATCGATTTATCTATAAGATATCATTAATAGGCAATCCATACAAATATAGCTCTGTTTGTATGGGTTGGATTGATAAAGGAAATCAATAGGATGTGCAGAATAGAGGTTAGGCGTTTAACCCGAAATAGGGAAGCACATACTTATAGATGCCTTGTGCTACGCCGGATTCCACATTCGTTCCGGTGACGTAACGGGCTTTTGCTTTGATTTTCTCAGGGCTGTGGCCCATCGCAATTCCCAAAGCGCCGCAGGTGAACATACTGATATCATTCTCGCTGTCGCCGAATACGGCTATGTTATCGACAGGGATACCTGTATATTTGCTCAAAGCAAGGATGCCGTTACCTTTGGTCGAGCCGTCCTGCATGATATCAAATGCTGTTGGCCCTGAAAAAACAGCCTCAAGTCCGGGGATGCCTTTCACATGTGCACACTGCTCCG
>Ga0209429_10002745_pt1 | contig 10244 bp, 7 predicted proteins | sample BarGraNGADG00212_3_FD_184493 | JGI IMG/M metagenome (GOLD analysis project Ga0209429, IMG submission 184493) | Arctic peat soil microbial communities from Barrow, Alaska - Barrow Graham LP Ref core NGADG0004-212 (SPAdes) (version 2) | ecosystem: Environmental > Terrestrial > Soil > Wetlands >... | reverse complement strand
GAGCCCCGCCTCGCGTGCCCAACCGACGGCGAGTTCAACGTTGGCCGGATTGTGCGTGCGCTCAAGGGTCGCCAACACGTGCGGAACGGCGGATTGCATGCCGAAGCTCACTCGGGTGAAGCCCGCCGCCGCGAGGGCCCCGAGGGACTCGCGCGACACGGAATCGGGGTTCGCCTCGGTCGTGACCTCGGCGCCCTGCTCGATTCCCCAGGTCTGGCGCACACCATCGAGCAGGCGTGCGAGCGCCGCCGCGTCGAGCATCGTGGGCGTACCGCCGCCAAAGAATACGGTCGACGCCGGGCGCGGGTCGCGGCCCATCACGCCGCGCGCGAAGACCATCTCGGCCAGCGCGGCATCCACGTAGCCCTCGCGCGTCGCGCCCTCGACCTCGCCAGGCGCGTAGGTGTTGAAGTCGCAATAGCCGCACCGAACCGAGCAGAAGGGCACGTGAATGTAGACGCCGAAGTTGCGCATCGGGTCAGCGGCCGATGCCGGGGCGGCGGCCGCCGCTGCCATTATTTCTTCTTGCCCTTGTCCGAGCCGTCGTCCGCCGTGCTCAGCGCCGCGATGAACGCCTCCGGCGGCACCTCGACCGAGCCGATGTTCTTCATGCGCTTCTTGCCGGCCTTCTGCTTCTCGAGCAGTTTGCGCTTGCGCGAGATGTCACCGCCGTAGCACTTGGCGAGCACGTCCTTGCGCATGGCGCGAATGGTCTCGCGAGCGATGATGCGCGAGCCGATCGCCGCCTGGATGGGTACCTCAAACTGCTGGCGGTCGATGAGGTCCTTGAGCTTGCCCACCATCGACAGGCCGTACTTGTAGGCCGCATCCTTGTGCACGACAGCGCTGAATGCGTCGACAGGCTCGCCCTGGAGCAGGATGTCGACCTTGACCAGGTCTGCGGCCTGGTCGCCATCGGGCTCGTAGTCGAGGGAACCGTAGCCGCGCGTGCGGGACTTGAGCTGGTCGAAGAAGTCGAACACCACCTCCGCGAGCGGCAGACTGTAATGCATCTCCACGCGGGTCTCGCTCAGGTAGTTCATGGTGCCCATGGTGCCGCGCCGCTCCTGGCACAGCTCCATCACCGTGCCGATGAACTCGCTCGGTACCAGGATGGTCGCCTTCACGATCGGCTCGCGCACCTCATTGATCTTGCCGTCGGGAAACTCCGAGGGGTTGGTGACGGTGAAGATCTTTCCGTCCTCCATCTGGACCTCGTACACGACGTTCGGCGCGGTCGAGATGAGCTCGAGGTTGAACTCACGCTCGAGCCTGTCGCGCACGATCTCAAGGTGAAGCAATCCCAGGTAGCCGCAGCGGAAGCCAAAGCCGAGCGCCACCGAACTCTCTGGCTCATAGACCAGCGACGCATCGTTGAGTTGGAGTTTGTCGAGCGCGTCGCGCAGGAGGGGAAAGTCAGAGCCGTCGAGCGGGAAGAGACCCGAGTACACCATCGGTCGGGGCTCGCGGTAGCCGGGAAGGGACTTGGTGGCCCTGCGCGCCGCGAGAGTCACCGTGTCACCCACCTTCGACTGCCGCACATCCTTCACGCCCGTGATGAGGTACCCCACCTCGCCGACGCCGAGTCCCTTGGTGGGGACCGGTTCGGGGCTGATGACGCCGATCTCAAGCAAATCGTGGGTTGCGTGCGTCGACATCATCGCGATCTTGTCGCGCGGCTTGAGCGCTCCGTCGATCACGCGCACATACGTCACGACGCCCCTGTAACTGTCGTAGACGGAATCGAAGATCATGGCGCGCGTCGGCGCATTGGCGTCGCCCACAGGAGCTGGGATGTCCCTCACTACCCTGTCGAGCAGCGCGCCGACGCCCTCGCCGGTCTTGCCACTGGTGCGAAGGACGTCGTCGGGGTCGCAGCCGATCAGTTGCGACAACTCCGCCGCGTAGCGGTCGGGGTCCGCCGACGGGAGGTCGATCTTGTTGAGCACGGGGATGATAGTGAGATCGTTCTCCATCGCGAGGTAAAGATTCGCGAGCGTCTGCGCCTCGATGCCCTGCGCCGCGTCCACGAGTAACACCGCACCCTCGCATGCCGCGAGCGAACGCGATACCTCATACGTGAAGTCGACGTGTCCAGGCGTGTCAATCATGTTGAGGGCGAAGGCCTTGCCCTCGACGTGCCACGGCAACCGCACCGCTTGCGACTTGATCGTGATCCCGCGCTCGCGCTCGATGTCCATGCGGTCGAGGTATTGCGCCCTTGCAGCGCGCGCGTCAACTACGCCGGTGATACCAAGCATTCTGTCTGCCAACGTCGACTTGCCGTGGTCGATGTGGGCGATGATGCAGAAGTTGCGAATCAGGTCCGGCGAGGTGGATGATGGCTCAATAGAGGATGTGGGCACGAGTGGTGGGAGTTCCTTCGACGATCTGCGGGGTCTCTATCGTCCCATGGCGCGGGGTTCAGGTATTTCGCATTGCGCCGATACTGAGAACTTTCCCTGAGCGCGTCGGGCGTGGGTAAGCGAAGGAGGAGACGTGGCAACCGGTAGCGACATGTTCGCGCTCACTTTCCGGGACTCCCCCATCGGCATGGCTCTGCTTGACTCTTCGGGTCAGTATGTCGAGGTCAACGACGCCTTCGGCCGCATTCTTGGCAGGCCCGCCGACCATTTCAAGGGTCGCCACTTTGGCGAGTACACCCACACCGATGACCTGCCCAGAGACCTCGAACTCATGGAGCAGCTCTCCAGAGGCGAATTGCCGTTCTACCAGGTACACAAGCGCCTGCTTCATCGCGAAGGCGACACGATTTGGGCGCGAGTCACGGTGTCCGACATGCTCGCCGAGGAAGACCCCCGCGGCCACTACTACGTCGCCCAGATCGAGGACGTGACGGAGATTAGGCGGGCGAGGGACCTGCTCGAACGTCGTGCGCTCTACGACCACTTGAGCGGACTCGCGAATCGCACCCTCCTGATGGATCGCCTCGAGCGCGCGCTGGAGACTCATGAGCCTCGCGCCGCCACCGTCGCGTGCATCTTCTTGGATGTCGACCATTTCAAGATGGTCAACGACTCCTTGGGCCACGACGCAGGCGACTCACTTCTCGTCGAAATCGCGCGACGCATCCAGGGCGCGGTCCGCACGGCCGACACCGTCGCGCGGCTAGGCGGAGACGAGTTCGTCGTCGTCCTCGAGGACGTCATGGACATGGAGTCGGCCATCGCCGTCATGCACTCCATCACCGAGGCGGTCCGGCAGCCGTTCACCATCGGCGCGCACGAGCTTGCGCCAACCGTGTCAGCTGGCCTCGCCATGACCTCACACGGACTCACCGCCGAATCCCTCATTCGCAATGCCGACCTGGCGATGTACACCGCCAAGCAAGCCGGTCGCGACCGCGCCGAGCTCTTCGACGCTTCCATGCTCGAAATGGCGATGACGAGGCTGTCGATCGAGTCGGAGTTGCGTACAGCAATTCGCGACGGAGAACTCGTCGTGTACTACCAGCCCGTCGTCGACCTTGAGACTCGTGAAATCGTCGCGTTCGAGGCGCTCGTGCGCTGGCAACACCCGCAACGCGGACTTCTCCTCCCCGACGAGTTCATCCCCATTTCCGAGGACGCGAACCTGGTGATTCCTTTGGGAGCCATCGTGCTCCAGGAGGCGTGCAAGTTCTTGGTCGAGCGCCCGCACTACACCGGACGCGTGTTCGTCAACGTGTCGACGCGTCAAATCGGCACCGCCGATCTGAGCCGGGTGGTCAGAAACACTCTCGCCGCCACGGGGGCCAACGCGAGCCAACTCGGTCTCGAAATCACCGAGTCCGGAATGCTCATGGCGACCGCCGCCGCGCGTGCCGACCTGAAGGCCCTTGTCGACATGGGCATCGAACTGATTTTGGACGACTTCGGGACTGGATATTCATCGCTGTCGTCCGTGCTGCAGAATCCCGTCGCCGGACTCAAATTGGCGCGCGAATTCACGCTGAGGCTCGGCGACAAGGGCACCGGCGACCGCATCTCGACCGCGGTGGCCGCGCTCACCAGGTCGCTCAACATGTTGGGCATCATCGAAGGCATCGAGACCGAGGCCCAGTTTGCGATGGCGCGTCGCCACGGCTGGCCGCTCGCCCAAGGCTTCCTCTTCGGCCACGCTCTACCCCCATCCGAAATCGCCTTGGGGCTGCCCGAGGCGCCGGCCCGCGCGGTCGACACTGCCGAGCCTTTCGATGCGGATGCGGTCCTCGCCGTCCAACCGTGGTGGTCCCGATCTGCGGCAAACCACTAAGGCGCGTCGGCCTCGAATCGAATGGTGAATGTGGGCGCTACTCGCCCTTGACTGGTCAGCCGCCTTGTACGCTCGGTCGTCATGGAGCAGGTCTTGGCTGTAGCGCTGATCGTCCTTCTGGGCGCGCTATCGGTGCTCAACCGGTCCCAGAAGCGCGGAGGCTCGACCAGGCCGCCGCGCCGCAATCGACCACGCGGCGGAGTGCGACAACAACCCCGCTCCTACGCCGGCCAGGGGAACGCGGTGCGCCGCGATTACCCTGGCGACTTCACCGGTACCGTGCAACCCGAGTATTCCGCCGTACTCGACGGCAAGGCCGATCCGGGCGAGATTGTGTGGACCTGGGTACCCTTCGAGGACGATCCGAGCCAAGGCAAGGACCGCCCCGTTCTCGTGATCGGCAGGGACGGGACGTGGCTGCTGGCCCTGATGCTCACCTCGAAGGACCATCACCGCGATGCGGCAGACGAGGCTCGCTGGGGCCGCAGGTGGCTGGACATTGGCTCGGGGACGTGGGACCGTCAAGAGCGTCCAAGCGAGGTTCGCCTCGATCGCATCATCAGGGTCCATCCCGACGATGTGCGCCGAGAAGGGGCGATCATGGCCTGGCCCCTGTTCGACCGAATCACGCGCTCGCTCTAGGCGAGCCACCCTGGTATGCTGTCAAACCGTGTGCGCGCATCCGCGACGCACGACCCTCGTCGTTAAACTCAAGGATTCTCGTGGCAAACATTAAGTCCCAGATCAAGCGCATCGCTACGAACGAAAAGTCGCGCCTGCGCAACGTTGCCGTTAAGTCGGAACTGAAGACCCATATCCGCAAGGTCCGTGAGGCCATCGCAGTCGGTAACAAGGAAAACGCTGAGGTCGCCTTCAAGAAGGCGTCCGTCAAGTTGGACAAGGCCGCCTCGAAGGGCGTCATCCACGAGAACCAGGCCGCGAACCGCAAGTCGGCGCTTGCCAAGCAGGTCGGCGCGCTCTAGTCGTTTCCCGATGCGGATGGCCCCGCTGCGGCGGGGCCTTTTGCATTGCGGGGGCCTGCACTGCGGGGGCCTGCATTGCGGGGGCCTGCACTACGGGGGCCTTTTGCATTGCGGGGGCCTGCACTGCGGGGGCCTGCACTGCGGGGGCCTGCACTGCGGGGGCCTGCACTGCGGGGGCCTGCACTGCGGGGGCCTGCACTGCGGGGGCCTGCAGTGCGGGGGCCTGCACTACGGCGGCCCCCTGCGCTCCCGCGGCCTAGGCGTCTGCGGCGAGGTCCGCGACGATCCGCACGACCCTCTCGACGGAGAAGGCCGGCGCCCTGTCGCCACCCTTGATCGCGTGATCGGCCGCAGCCACCGCCTCAATTGCGGTGGCCAAGCGATCCGCGTTCCAGACGCGCAACTCCCTGCGCGCCCTATCTACCTGCCACGGCGCGATGCCAAGATCCCGCGTGGGGTCGAGCCCCCTACCCCTCGAAGCGCCCACCTTGGCAAGGGTCCTGAGCTTCGACGCCAGCGCGGCGACGAGCGGTACCGGATCTACCCCCGTCTCAAGTGCGTGCCTGACGAGAGCGAGCGCCGCGGCCCTGTCGCCCGTCACCGCTGCATCGGCCACGGCAAAGCCCGTCGCGTTCACGCGCGTGCCGTGATATTTCGCGACGACAGCATCGTTGATCGTGCCATCGACATCGTTCATGAGTTGGGCGCAAGCGGCGGCGAGTTGCGCAACGTCCGAACCGACGGAGTCGACAAGGGCTCTCGCGGCGGCCGCGGACGCCTTACGGCCCGATCGCGAAAACTCCGAGGCGACAAAGTCGACCAGGTCGGAATCGCGCGTGACTGCCGCGCACGCGTATTCGGGCGTCGATGCAGAGCGCATCGTGTCGAGGAGCCGCTTCCCGCGATTGCCACCGCCGTGCCGAATCACGACCACGGCATCCGCGTCGGGCGTGGTGACGTAGGCGACAGCGTCGGCAAGGAAGTCGTCCGACATCGACTCGGCGCCCTCGACAACCACCACCGCCGTGCCCCCAAAAAGCGAGGGACTCACAGCCTCGCGCAACTGGCCCAACCTGTAGGTCGCCGCCTCGATCCTGTGTACGTCGAGTTCCGGGTCACGAACGCGTACCGCGTCGATGATCAGAGAGACCGCCCGGGCGCCGAGGAGCTCTTCGGGCCCAGACACCAGGACGAGGGGCGCCGGTGAGGCGCGGTGCCACGCGGGAGCGTCGGACCGTGCGGATGATCGGGGGCCTGCCACGGCACCTAGCCTGCCATGCTCGCCGGACAACCGGACGCCACTGTGTTTTTTACCAGCGCGCTGTCGCCCAGCGCGATGTCACCACATTCCGCGGTGGTCAACACCGCGAGTGCTCGAGAGGCGTAAAGCTCCCTGGTTTCGGGGGCGGGGTGACCATACGGGTTGTCCACACCCACGCTGATGGCCGCCACGCGAGCCGTGATGAGGCCCGCAAGCACGCGTGATTGCGAGGCGGAGCCGTGGTGCGCCACCTTGACGAGGTCGACCACGACAGGGCCGCCGAGGACTCGCGCGAGGGCTCCCTGGCTTCCCTCTTCGAGGTCTCCGAGCGCGAGGACAGTGAGGGGGCCCGCTCGGATCGCGATGGCGATGCTCGCGTCGTTGATTTCGCTCGACGTGGAGGCGTTCGCGACCGAGCCCGGCGGGTAAAGGACCGCGAGAGACACATCGCCTTCGGACCAGGCATCGGTCGGTCGCGGCACGCTCACGGGGATCCCTGCCGATGCCGCATCGCGCGCTCCGACATCGTGGCCAGGTGTCGTTGCCGCGGGCGACACCCACGCCCGATCGATCGACGCGACGGCCGCCAACTCGGTCACCGCGCCGTCGTGATCCGCGTGCGGATGAGTGAGGACAAGTAAGGGCACATGCGTGACGCCGTACCGGTGCAGACACGAGGCGCCCGCACCGCCCGCGGGGCCAGTGTCGATGACAACCGCGGAGTGGTCATCGATTCGCACCATCATCATGTCTCCTTGGCCCACATCGCACACGACCACGCGCCAGTCGTGCATCGCGGGACCGACGGTGACGGTCCACGCTGGGCTCGTTCCGGCAAGCACCACCGCGACGATGGCGGAGGCGAGCCTGAATCCCGTCTTGAGACGCGCGGTCGCCGTCGCGAGCACAACACATCCGGTAACTGCCGCGGCAAGCGCGATGCCCCCGGCTCCTTGGGGCCACGCGATCCACGCGCCCGGCGCGGCAGCGAAGGCTCTCGCCGACCACGCGACGGGCCATGCGCATACGCCCGCGGCCTGCATGAGCAACGCGCCGCCCCCGGGCCACACGGTCGAGACGACGGTGGCCAACAGGCCGATCACTGTCACGGGGAACGCGGCGAGAGCAGACACGAGGTTCGCCGCGACCGCGTAGGGACCCACACCCGGCCTGAGCGCCACGAGCAACGGCCAACAGCTGAGCGCGGCCGAAAGGGGCACCGCTATTGCTCGCGCGAGCGGAGCGAGCATCCACCGCCCTAACACGACGGCGAGCCGCGGCGACCACGCCACGATGGCAATGACGGCGACGACAGACAATTGCAGGCCGATCGCGCCGGCGAGCCCCGGTTCGGCGATCAGCAGCACCAGCAGCCCCGCGCCGAGTGCAGGGAGCGCCCGCGCCGGGCGGCCCCACCACCAGCCGAGGGCCACCGTGAGCGACATCGTCAAGGCGCGCAGGACGGATGGCTCTGGCAACACCAGCGCCGCAAGCGCAGACATCCCCACCGCCAGCACGGCGGCGCGAACCGGGCGCGGGCGGATCGCCCGCCTCAGCAGCCATCCGAGCGCGAGGGTGACGATCGCGAAGTGCGAACCCGACACCGCGGTGAGGTGAGTAAGGCCCGTGGTGAGCATGGCCGCGCCGAGGCTCTGAGGCATGTCGGAGGCGTCCCCGATCGTCATGCCCAACGCGAGTCCCCTCACCTCGTCCGGCAGTTCCGTCGCGGCGGCCCGAGCCGAATCCCGCACAGACGCGACGACCGCAAGTACTCGGTTCGACCCATTGAGAGGGGTGATCCGGGCGTCCCACAGCGTCAGGACGCGCCTCGTGTCTCTCGATTCCGACGCACGGCCCTCGGCGCGCACCCTCGCCCCCAACCGCGGCGGCGTTCCGGCGGCACCGACCACATCCACCGTCATCCGCACAGGTCGCGCGTCCGCGCATGGCGCGACGCACGCCTCGACCGCCTCCACGGCGATGCTCCACCGCTGCTCCCCCGTCCACACATCCCTGCCCGCGGGCTTCGAGTCCGAGACCACGGTGCCGTCGATCGTGACGCGCTCACCGCTTGTGGGCGAGCGAGCCCATTCGGGCACGTCGTGATGCCACCGCGCGGTCGCCATCAACGTCACGACGGCCGTGAGCGCGCACGCGAACGCGCACACCGCCGCGACATCCCTCCAGCGTCGCCACCGCACGCCACGCGGCCCGTGCGCGAGTCTCGCTACGACCGCCGCACACGCGATCGCCATGACTGCCGCGACACCCCAGCCAAGGGCGACGAGGTCCCACTGTCGATACGCGCCCGCGTAGGCACACGAGACAAGGCTGACGAGCGCCGCGGGCATCAGCCGCACATCGTGCTCCCTCACACCGTGGCCGCTGCCCTCACCTTTTCGAGCAAGGCGGGTCCCACGCCGCTCACATCGTCGAGCGCATCGACGGACGCGAAGGGCCCGTGCGCATCCCTGTATTCGGCAATGCGCGCCGCGAGGACTGGACCCACCCCTGGCAGCCGATCCAACTCCGCCACATCTGCCGTGTTGATGTTGACCCTCCCGTCCGTGCTTGCCGCACCTCCGACCACGAACCCACCGACCACGGGCTCACCTATCAACGGCACTCGCACCTGTTCGCCATCAACGACAACGCGAGCAAGATTGAGGGCATCAAGATCGGCGCCCGCGGCGGCACCGCCCGCGGCCGCGACGGCATCCGCAACTCGAGCGCCACCATCGAGCGTGTAGAGGCCGGGTGCGGAGACCGCGCCCACGACGTCCACGACGACGTGCCCGGCGGGAAGACCCACGGCTACGGTCTGCGAGGTGGCTGGCGAGGTGGCCGGCGAGGTGCCCGGCGAGGTGCCCGCCTCACTCGAGGGGGCCGACGCCGCGGCCACATCTGGGGGGACGGAAGATGCCGTGGGGGGCAGGAAGACGATCATGGCGCCGAGTATCGCGACGACGATGGTCACCGTCACCGCCACGCGCGGAGACACCCTAACGCGCCATCGCGGCGCGGCATCGTTCCCGTCGCGTTCTTCGACAGCGCCGCGTCCTTCGAAAGCGCCAGAACCCTCGAGAGCGCCGTGCGCGGCCTCGTAGGCGGATGAGGCGGCCCTCCGCAAGGCGTCCTCGACCCTCGTTCGCACGTCCTCGCCATCGGTCATGAACCGACGCTAGAGATGCGACTGCGGGCCGTCGCACTGGGAACAGGTCAACCCTGGAGAGGCGTCGCCCCGGGTGGCTGGGGACGACTACCCGAGCGCCGCCGCCACGTCGGCGTGGGCGTCAACAACGGCGACCGCGAGGGTCCCTGGTCCGCCATGCGCCGCGAGGGCAGCGGACAGCGTCGCCCGGATGACGGGCCAGTCGCCAAGCGAGGCGACCACGCCGCGTGCCTCGTCGCCCACCTCATCGTCCCCGGCGAGCGTCATCAGCCCAACGACAGGGTGAGCGTGGGAAGGTGCCTGTGCGGCGATCCTGCTCAGAACGGCCAGTCGGGCCCTTCCTGAGGTGCGCACTCGCTCGACCTGATCCACCCTTCCATCGATGACTCCCAGCACCGGCTTCACACCAAGAGCGTCGCCGAGCGCGGCCATCGAGTCGCTCACCCGCCCTCCCCTGCGGAGGTACTCCAGAGTGTCGACGGTGAAGAGACATGTCGAGCTCTGGGCCGCCCTGCGCGCCTCGTCGGCCACCTCGATGGGGGTTCCCCCCGCACGAGCGACGGCCGCCGCCGAC
>Ga0209429_10002742_pt1 | contig 10254 bp, 9 predicted proteins | sample BarGraNGADG00212_3_FD_184493 | JGI IMG/M metagenome (GOLD analysis project Ga0209429, IMG submission 184493) | Arctic peat soil microbial communities from Barrow, Alaska - Barrow Graham LP Ref core NGADG0004-212 (SPAdes) (version 2) | ecosystem: Environmental > Terrestrial > Soil > Wetlands >... | reverse complement strand
CACCGGCGAGATGGAAACCCGGGTACGGTTCAGGCTGCTGCCCCAGCGTGAAACGGACGCCTTCGATGGTCTCCGCCGCCAGCAGCGTCGCCATGCCGCTGTCCAGCGTTTCGCCAAGGTAAGGCACCCACAGGTTGTCGTCGGGCGCCGGGTGCAAAAGCTTATGGGCGTGCTCCATAACCGGGCGAAGATCGCCCAGCGTCTTCACCTCGTGGCCTAGCATTCCGAAGGCCACCGGCAGATAGTAGGCGGTGTTGGGGAAGGCCACCGGTGTGCCGGCGCCCCGCTCGGCGATTGTCTTCGCGAGCATAACCTCGGCTTCAGCCACCAGGGCATTCGCCCCGCGGGCGGCGCGTGTAGCAATATAACGAGACATGTGGCTATACCTCCCTTATCTGGCCGGGGCCCCGTAGACCGCTTCGATGCGTTCTTCGAGGGGAAGCGCAATCAGTTCCGGCATGCGTGCGTCACCGCTCTTGCCCCACTTGCTCGCGTCATATTTCGGCAGATTCAGGGCAGCCCGCTTCTTGTCGATGTGCTGCATGGCGCGGCGCACGATCTCCGCGCCCTCGGCGATAAACTCCAGCTTGCCGCCGACCTTCTTCTCCCAGGTCTCGCTCATCAGGCGCAGGATATTCTCGCTGCCCGACACCGGGCCATCGGTCCCACCCATAATGACGTAGCAACCTGAGGCAACCGCATAAACCGCGATCGCCAGTGCCTTCTCGCTCATCCATTCAGGCGCGATACCGACCGCGGGAATGTCGCTGATATCGTTCCCCAGGCCGCCCTCGCTGGCCATCTGGGTCAAGACGGTCAGGATGCGGGAATTATCGACACAGGACCCCATATGCAGCACAGGCGGCATGCCGATCGCTTCGCAGACCTCGCGCAGTCCCGGTCCCGCCACTTCCAGCGCAGCCTGGGGCGTCATATAACCCTGCTTGGCACTTGCAATGGCGCCGCACCCGGTCTCGACCACCAGCACATCATTCTTGAGGAACTCAGTCACCACGTAGCGGTGAAGCGAGTCATGGGATACGCGCGGGTTGTTGCAGCCGATGTTGGCCACCACGCCGCGGATTCGGCCTTGCATGATGGCATCGTTCAGCGGGCGGAAGGAAGCCCGGTAGACACCACCCAGGGCATAGTCGATGTACTCATGCGAAAAGCCGGGGACGACTGGGCTCTTGATATCGGGAATGAAGGTTTCGCCGCGCATGGCGAAGCGATCGATGGCCACGCGCACGATCTGCTTGGCCGTCGCCAGCGCGTGGTGCTCGTCGAACTCAATGCGCATCGAGCCGGGGATCGCGGCCTTCGGCGAGGTGCTGATGAGCGCCGTGTGGAAGCGGGCGGCGACGGGATTGAGGCCTTCCATGATGCACTGCACGTCGACGACCATCGCGTCGACTGCGCCGGTGATCAAGGCCAGTTCCTGCTGCAAGAAATTGCCCGCCAGCTTGACACCCTGGCGGAGCAATGCCTCGTTCGCGGTGCAACACAGGCCGGCCAGGTTGATGCCTTTGGCGCCTTTGCTCTGGGCATAAGCGATCAATTCGGGATCTTGCACCGCGGCGACGATCATCTCCGACAGGGTTGGCTCATGGCCGTGTACGACCAGGTTGACCATGTCCGCTTCCAGCACGCCCAGGTTGGCTTCCGCCAGCACCGGCGCGGGAGTGCCGAAAAGCACGTCGGTGAGATCGGTGCCGAGCATCGAACCACCCCAACCATCGGCCAGCGCGCAGCGCATGGCCTGATCGAGGATGTGCTCCGGGTCTTGATCGTTGCCGATGTTGGTGCGATGCATGGTCTCGACCACTTCCCGGTCGATGTTGCGCGGGGCGATGTGATTCTCTTTCCAGATTTGCTGGCGCTTGGCGGGGGCGCGCTTGAGGTAGGTCAACTCGCCCTGTGGCTTGCCGAACTCGCCCAACGCGGCCAGCGCCACATCCTTGGCGATCTCGACGGTCGTGCGCCCGTCAGTCTTGATGCCGAGGTAGCCGGCGACCTCTTTGAGCTTGTGGGGATCACGGACGCGAAAATCCGGGGCATCGCCTTCAGCAGCCGCAAGCAGAGTGTAGGCCAGGCCGCGCGCGTGGTCGGAGTGGGCTGCGCTACCCGAGGCAACAGATCGGGTAAAGTTGCGGGCAACAATGGTATCCGCGGTAGCGCCACAAACGCCGCGCAGTGTATTGCCTACCAGGCGGCAAGGACCGGCGGCGCAGTTCTTGCAGCACAAGCCCTGGGCGCCGATATTGCAGGGGATTATGTTGTCCGCTCTGCGGAAGGCGGTGTCGATATCCAGGAAGATCGCGCGATCCAGCATCTGGACTGCAGCCGGGTCCTCGCTGCTCTCTTGGGCGGTGCGTACCTTCTTTGCCATTTGTGTCACTCTCTCCTAGTAGCGTCGGAACTCGCCCGACATTTCCACGTCGGCCCGATTGGTCCTGGTTACCCGTGCACCCAACAGTTCCCACTTGGGATCGCGCATGTGTTCGCCGGGTGCAGTCATCACGGGAATCTGCCCATCCTCGACCGGGTAACCCGCCTGGGCCAGCGCGAGTTCAAGTGCTGCGCTATTGGTCTTGGCAGGGTCAAATACCACCAGGGCCTGCTTCCAGGCCGAACTGGCGTACACGCTTCCCACGCCATCCAGGTGGACCAGCACATCACGCACGTTGAGGACGTGATGATCCGCCCACATACTGGGGATACTCAGTTGCAGCTTTTCCATTGCTGGCGCTCCTCCCTCAATCTTGGTATGCGCTTCCGCGCGTCCGTTTCGTGTCAAACTGGCAATCTCGCGCCGGTGCTCGATGTAAAGGATGCAGAAATCGCAGGTGATGTGGACCGGCGCGCAACAAGTGGGACAGCCGTTGCGCTGCTCCCAACAAGAGGAATCGCTGGCATATACCGGGCAGTCGGCACATTGCGTGCGCCACCCGTCCGCACGGCCATTTTTCTCGCCCGACGCGCCCGTTGCAGACACCGCCTGGTTGGCGCGACCGGCCGGGCCAGGGTTCTGGCCGCCGGTCGGACCATCCGGGTATCCCGCCCTGATCTGCCAGCAAGTTCTCACTGTACGGATCCTTCGCGACCCTGGGTCACGGGTTCTCGACCTGCCATTAAGGTCACGCCGCCTCGGTGCCCGGCATCGGGGTGCGCTCGAAGGCGGCAAACAAAAAAACGCCTGTCCGTCGCGCGAGACTAAACGGACAGGCGATCACCACCTGTGCCACCCTCAGGCCCACTTCAGCCTGAAGGCTTAGCTTACTTTTAGCACACTAACCGGGCACAAACCATGATCCGCGTCATATATGAGAGGCAAAGCCACGCAGCCAGTGGCTGCAGCCTATAGCATCTGGTCGGCCATGATGATCGCCTCGGCCACCTGCGCCAATCGGCGATTGGTGTTTTGGCTCTGGCGCTGCAGGCGCTGAAATGCTTCGTCCTCGCTCAGATCCAGCCGGCGCATCAGGATACCCTTGGCGCGCTCGATGAACTTGCGTGCCTCCAGCGCTTCGCGCAGGTCGGCGACTTCTCGTCGTAGGGCCTGGAACTGGCGAAAACGAATCAAGGCCAGGGTGATGGCAGGCAGCAGATCTTCTTCCGAAACCGGCTTCATGAGGTAAGCCGCTATGTTGGCCTGCGCTGCGCGCTCGACCAACTGCGCCTCGCTATAGGCGGTGAGCAGGATGATGGGGATGGGCCGTGCCTCGGTGATCCGCTGGGCAGCCTCGATACCGTCGGCGACCGGCATGCGAATATCGATGATGGCCAGGTCAGGCTGAGTGCTGGCGGCCAGTACCACCGCCTCCTCGCCGTTTGAGGCCTCGGCGACTACGATGTGGCCCAGCGCGGCCAATTGAGCGCGCAGGCTCAAAAGACGTATGCTCTCATCGTCGGCGATCAAGATGCGCAGGGATTCCATGGTATCTACCGATAGAAGGTAACTGTAGCACAGCTCCCGGCCGGCAGTCGCTCGAGACGCAACGTGCCGTCCAGGTCTTTCTCGACCAGCGTGCGGACGATCTGCAAACCGAGACCGCTGTTCTTGGTAAGGTCAAATCCCGGCGGCAAACCATGTCCGCCGTCGACGATGGTCAGCGAGATGCGCGGCCCATCCTGCTGAAGCCCGACCAGGATCAGGCCGGAGAGCCCGCCGGAGAAGCCGTGCTCCAATGCGTTCGCAATCAGCTCGTTCATGACCAGCGCGAGCGCGGTAGCTTGCTTTGACGGCAGATAGATGGGCGGCCCGGTCACTTCCGCCTGGACTTCCTGGCCCGGTCGCGTCAGGTGACCCAGCGCGATCTCGCTGACCTGGCGGGCCAGCTCGGTGATGTCGGTCAGCCGCAATTGCTCGGATGACAGCAACCGGTGCACGGCGGCAATGCTCTTGATGCGGTTGATGCTGTCGTGCAGGCTACGGCGCGCTTCCGGACTGGTGCTGTTCAGCATTTCAAGGCTGAGAAGATCGGCTACGGTCTGCAGGTTATTCTTGATCCGGTGATGCATCTCCGCGATCACAGCCGATAGAGCCTCGGCTCGACGCGCCTCCTCACGCAGGCGCATATTTTCCATCGCGAAGCCGATCTGCGCCGCTGCGGATCGCAAGAGCGCTATTTCCGCGGAACTGAGGGTCGTGCCCTGGCGTGTGACAACATGCAGCACGCCCAACACGCGGTCTTTGGCTAACAGAGGCACCGACGCGCAGCTATGCTGCGTGTAGCGCCGGCAGTCCGGGCGGATGACGCGCCGGTCATCGCCAGCATCGACAGCCACCAGGGGTTCGCCGCCGTTCGCGGCCAGGCCGCATAAGCACTCGCCCGGACGGATCGTCGCCTCGTCAGGGTCCAGGAAGAGAGGATTGCCCGCCGCAGCTACCAGGGCCAATTGCTGCGTCTTGTCGTCAAGCAGATAGATGCGCCCGCTTTCGAGAGCCATCACCTGCAGGACGCGGCTGAGAGCCTGAGACAGGGCCTGCTCTTCGTCCAACGCCTGGTTCATGGCCGCTGAGACGGCGTACAGGGCCGCCAGCTCCTGAGTGCGGCGCCCTTCCTCCCCCACCTGCGGGTCACCCGCGTCAGGCAAGAGCCCTCCATGTGACTGCTAACGAGGCATAACGTAAAACGCAACCATCTGGGAACGCAACGCCGTCCCAGAAGCTTGCGTTTTACGAATTACGCTATGCGTTTGGCGCTCTGTCTCTTACGCGGGCTTTTCCGTGTTCGTGCTATCCGCGCCTTCGGCAGGGTCAGCCTTCTTCGCTTCATTGCCGCCCGAGTTCTGGCGGAATTCGCGGATACTCTTACCCAGCGCGCCACCGATCTCCGGCAGACGCCCCACGCCGAACACAATGAGTACGATCACCAGGATGATGATCAGCTCGGTCGGACCAAGGTTGAACATTTCCTAACTCCTCACAGAAAGTATGCCTCAGGCCGCCAAGCGCCCGGGCAGGTGTGTGAACGCATCCGCGGCCACCGAATTACGACAGCGCCCGTGCGACCGCTCGGATTCGGGCATCACCCCGCTGGCAAGTGTGGGGCAAAGAGGGGCTCAATTTGACGGCGATGCAGGCCGGCGCGGGTCATAACCGCTGCGCAGATTAGCAATCGCCACATCCAGTCCCTGTCCTATCAGCCGGTTCACGAACAAGTTCTCGGCCGGCGCGCCATCCGCAAGCCGGCGGGCAGCCTGGCGCGCCAGGACAACCGCCTCGGGTTGGAACGCCAGGGCCAGCCAACGGGCCATCCCGGCAAGCCGTCGCTGGTATAGGTTAACCAGCTCAGGCCCAAAGTGCGTTGCAGCCAGCTCCCTCACCTGGGCGCTGCGCGCCGCGAGGGTGTGCCGGCGGCCGAGCCGCCGGGCCGCGTCATAGAGCTCGGGAGCCTGCCAGAACCACGTCGCAAAGGCGGGATGGTCGAGGAGGCCCGCAGTACAGGCATCAGAAGCCGCTGCAAGCGGCGAAGCGCCGGGCACTTCGCCGCCCGGCGGCGCCTCCTCGGCTGCTAGCTTCTGCTCTCCTTCTCCGCCGCTCAATTCCTCAATCGGCACTTCCCAGATCAGCGCGTTTAAGAGCCAGTACTCCATGGGCGGCGCGTGGCCACTGGCCCAGTTGAGCTCCAGGGCCTCACGCACCACCTGCCGTCCGGCCTCGAAAGGCACCTCGAGCAGAATAATCGGGGGCGCGTCCTCGGCCTGCCTCATCACATATGTCCCACCAAGCGCCTGCACCGGTGGCAACTCCTCGACAGGCACGTCCAGCGAACCAAAGCTGGCGACAATCCCTCCGGTATCCTTGCAAAGAATGCTGAACAGAACGCCGTGCACGCCGGCGTCAACACTACCGTCTCCGCCCTCCGCATTGCGAGCGCCGACAAACCAGACCACTTGCGCGCCCGCCCCATCGACGGGTGACAGCAGAGCCCTCCAGTTACCCGGTTGACGGCTCGGCTGCTCCAGGCGATCGGACACCCCGCTCATGCGTAGTTTGCGCACACTGCGAGCCGCAACGGCGGCTTGCGCCGGAGGCAAGTTCGCGCCCAGGCTCAACAACGCCTGGACGGCCTCGGGCGAACGAGTACGGCTCAACTGCTCCAGGGCCGCCTGGGCCAACACCTTGTTCTCGCCCTGGGCGAACATCCGCAAGAGTGTGATGAGATGTGGGCTGGCCGGCTGGTCCGGGATGGCATCGATAACGGTGCGGGCCACATCGGGAGGCTGTTCCGCCAGTTGGTCAAGGTATTCTATCACCACAAACTGGTTGCGCCCCATCTCGTGCACCAGCTCGCGCAATGACTGAGCGGCAACTGTATCCGGGTCCTGTAACCCGGCCAGCAAGGCCTCCTCGACGGGCTGATGAAGAAAACGATCCAGGATCATCAGGGCCGTCAGGCGCGCCTGATCGCTGCGTTCACGGGCACGAGCCGCCCCGCGCAAGGCTGGCACGATTTGTTCGGGATCGAGGCGGGCGGCCACATGTCCCAGACCACCCCGCAGTTGAGGATCGGCAGTATCGAGCAGCGAGAGCAAAACTGGGATGGCAGCGCTGCCGCGCTGAACGATAGCCTCAGCCCGCTCAACCAATTGGTCGAGACTCGTGGTCTCGCTCAGGGCTGCAAACGCAGTCTCGAGTGCCCTGCGCTCCATCAACCCGGTGAGAACCCTTGCACTACTGCTCATGAAATTCGATTATAACACACCTTCAAACTCATCACAAACTGACCGCGCGGGATGGAGCGGGATGGAATGGAAGGCGCGAGCCGCGAATCGCGGCCTAATTAGAGGTGTTTTGCAAAGATTAAGTTGCCCCGCCTGTGGCGAATGTGGTAAACTAAGTCCTACACGATTCGTCCGTTCAGGGGGCTAAATGGCCGGACAGGCCTTGTACCGCAAGTGGCGCTCGCAAACATTCGAAGAGGTGGTGGGACAGGAACACGTGGCGCTCACGCTGCGAAACGCGCTGCGCGACGGGCGCCTGTCACACGCGTACCTCTTCACCGGGCCGCGCGGCACCGGCAAGACAAGCACGGCGCGCATCCTGGCGAAAGCGATTAACTGCCTGGCCGAAGACCCGGCCGCCCGCCCGTGCAACCATTGCCGGATCTGCGTAGGTATCACCGAAGGGCGCCAACTTGACCTGATCGAGATCGACGCGGCCTCGAACCGGGGTATTGACGAGATCCGTGACCTGCGTGAGAAGATCGGCTTCCGGCCGAATGAAGCGCGCTACAAAGTGTACATCATCGACGAAGTACACATGCTCACCAAGGAAGCCTTTAACGCGCTCCTAAAAACGCTCGAAGAGCCTCCGCCGCATGCGATCTTCGTGCTTGCGACCACCGAGCCCGATCGGGTGCCCGAGACCGTGCGCTCGCGCTGCCAGCGCTTCGATTTCCGGCGAGTGCCGACAGTCAAGATCGCCGGGCACCTGAAGGAAATCCTGGACGCGGAAGGTGCGCGCGCGGCCCCGGAGGCCCTCCAGGCAATCGCCCGCCGGTCAACAGGCAGCATGCGCGACGCCATCAGCCTTGTGGACCAGCTATTGGCATACGGCGACGAAGTGATCGGCCTCGCGCGCGTCGAGAACGTGCTGGGATTGGTCGATGCCAGCACCATCGGGCGATTGATCGATCACATGGCCGCCCATGATGCCGCGGGCGGGCTACAACTGATCAACCAATTGGTGGCCGACGGGGTTGAGTTGGGTGAGTTGGTCGACCAGATCCTGGGTTACCTGCGCGCGATCCTGTTCGCCCAGGTGGTGCACGCCACGGACGGCCTGGATTTGCCCGAAGAGGCTGCGGCTGCGGTTATGCGCCAGGCTGAAGCGCTCACCCCGGCCGCAACCTTGAGCGCGCTGCGTGAGTACAGCGAGGCACGCGGGCTGTTGCGGGACCAGGTGCCGGGCGCGCCCCAGTTGCCGATCGAAATGGCCTTTCTGCGGACGGCGTTGGCGCCAGGCGCTGCACCGGGCGCCCAGGTAGGTAGCAATGCAGCCACTGCCCCAGCGCTGCCCCATCAGGCCTCGGCCGGCGTAGGGGCCAGCGGGGCAGCCGCGACGCCGGCTGCTCGGCCCGAAGCAGCGCCATCACAGAAGGCCGTGCCGCCCGAGCCGGCCGGCGGCGGTTCGGCAGGGGCACGCGCCAGGCAGCCGGAAGGGCCCGCTCCATCCAATCAAAAGGCGAGCGCCGAGCCCGCGCCCACTGCCCCATCTGACGCCGAACTGCTGGCTGCCGTGCGAGACAATTGGGAGCGCATCCTCGAGCTGACAAAACAGCGTGCCAGTCCGCTCATCAAGGCCGCGCTGCAGACCGTTCGCCAATTGGAGGCGTCCGGCGGCACGCTGGTATTGCAGTTTGAGCACGAGACGGCGCGCGGCCAGGTGGACCGGACTGAGAACCGGCAGAAAGTCGAAAGCCTCATGGAAGAGGTCATTAACCGGCCCGTACACGTTCGCTGTACGCTTGTCGAAGGGAAGAACCCGCCGACGAACCGCCCCGCCGCCCGACCGGGGACCGACAAGAGCGGGACCGACGACGAAGCATTTCTGCGCGAAGCGCGCAATCTGGGAGCAGTCATCAAGCGACTGGACCAATAAGGAGGTTTTGCGATGAGTAAGGGTAAGGCGCGACCAGGACAGGGATACCGCGTGGCAGCCAGCGGCGCCGGCGGCCAGGGCGGCGGCATGATGTCGCAACTGCAGAAGCTGCAGGAAGAAATGGCCAAAACCCAGGAGAAACTGGGTGACGAGACCGTAGAAGTCACCGTCGGCGGCGGAATGATCACCGCGACCATGAATGGCCATCAAAAGCTGATGTCGATAAAGATCGCCAAAGAGGCGGTGGACCCGGAAGACGTGGACATGCTGCAGGACTTGATCGTCGCGGCGATCAACGAAGCTATCGAGCGATCGCAAGGCCTGGCTGCGGACCGGATGAGTGCGCTCACCGGCGGCCTGAATATCCCTGGATTGATGTAGCCGGCTCGCCGGCATCGTCCTTAGCTGGAGTACGATCCATGCCTCAAATGCTGGCCCGCCCGGTGGCCGACCTGATCGACGTTCTCTCGCGACTGCCCGGCATCGGCCCCAAAACGGCGTCCCGGCTCACCTTCTATCTGCTGCGCAATCAGGATGGTCTGGCGGAAGCGCTGGCCGAGGCGCTGCAGACGCTGCGCAGCGGCACCGTCTTGTGCGAGCGCTGCTACAACGTCGCCGAACGTAGCCCCTGTGCCATCTGTTCCGACCCGGGCCGGGACCAGGGCACGATTTGCGTGGTCGAGGAGCCGCTGGACGTGCTGGCGGTCGAGCGAACGGGCGAGTTTCGCGGCGTTTACCACGTCCTACACGGGGCGCTATCGCCGATCGACGGCGTATATCCGGAGAAGCTGCGCATCGCCGAGCTGGTTACGCGCGCGCAGGCAGTGCGGCCGCGCGAGGTGATCCTGGCCACTAACCCCAGCCTCGAGGGGGAGAATACGGCGGCCTACATTTACCAGCAGCTTGCCCCACTGAGCGTGAATGTCACACGGCTGGCGCGCGGGCTGCCGGTGGGCGGGGATCTGGAGTATACCGACGAGGTGACCCTGGCACGCGCGCTCGAAGGGCGCGGGGCGATGCGTTAGCCGGGCCGCAGGTAGCCGCCGAGGGCATCCCTGGCTTGGGGCAAAGCGCGTGCGTTGGGCGTTTTTCGGGCGGTTGATGCGGTTCGTGCGAAACCCACTACCTCGATTTGACACCCCTGG
>Ga0209429_10002741_pt1 | contig 10258 bp, 12 predicted proteins | sample BarGraNGADG00212_3_FD_184493 | JGI IMG/M metagenome (GOLD analysis project Ga0209429, IMG submission 184493) | Arctic peat soil microbial communities from Barrow, Alaska - Barrow Graham LP Ref core NGADG0004-212 (SPAdes) (version 2) | ecosystem: Environmental > Terrestrial > Soil > Wetlands >... | reverse complement strand
TGCCGGCGGGGGTCCCTGTGCGTGCGTGTGGCTCTTCTCCAGAGGTTACGTCACCTTGAACTTGCGCCACACAGTCTTGGCGGTGGTGTTGGGGATCGCGGCAGGCTCGTATTATCCAGTATGCCCTCGGAACTCGTGGGATTCAGGCACGACGACTGACCCGCCCCTGAGAGAATCGATCCGGCACAGAAGGCTCGCAAGAGCAGCGAGCGGGGACTCGTGCTACCGCGAATCACGCCTTAACGGGAACGGCCGGCGGAGCTCGAGGGCGCCGCCGGCCGTTTCGCTGCCTGGGTGGAGACTCAGGCTCACTCCCATGCCGGGCTCAGTACTGAGACGCCCAGGTGGTCGTCCACATCTGCGCGCCCATGCCCCTATGGATGGCATAGGCCGTGGCAAAGATCTGCGCACTGCCGTCGTAGATGCTGTCGTTGCGGTAGGGGTTCCAGCTCGCGGCCCAGGTGCCCGTCCAGTACTGGAACAGACCCTTGAACGCGGTGTTGGAGCCGGCGAAGCGTCGACCGCCCGATTCGCGCATCATCATGCGGTACATGCCGTCCGCCTGCAGGTGATATTTCGCGGCGGCGATCCTGATGATGGGCTTCCACGTGCCGTGGCTCTCCCAGGCGGCGAGCCGCCGTTGGAGATGCACGCGCTTGGCGAGGCGCCGCACGCGGTGCTTCCAGCGGCGCACCGCCTGGCGCTCCTTGTCGACCTTGGCCTGAAGCTCGGCCAGACTCGGCGACGCAGGCGCGGCCGGAGTGGTGGTGGCCGCGGGATCCGTGGTCATGGTCGCAGGATCCATGGCCGTGGTCGCAGGTTCGGTGGTGGTGACCGATGCCGTGGCGGAGAGCGTCGCGGCGACGGCGGCTTCGGCGGCGGTCAGGCGTTGGCGTGCGTGACGCAGTTCACGCCTGGCGTGCCGGAACTTGCCCTTCAGGGCCGACGCGTCGGCCTTCGGGGCGATGACTGCGGTGGTGAGGGCGGTGGCTACGATGAGGAGCGCGAGAATCGCGGTCCAGCTCTTGCATCGGGTCACAACGTCCTTTCGACGCGGTTTCCCCGGAGGCAGCGGCAGCAGCCTGTGCCGGCGGGGCGTTCGGCGTTCCAAGCCGCGAAAGACCCAGCATGCGTGCGCCGATGCGTGTGATGAGGGAGAGGGGGGCGAACGGATGAGGGGGCGTGGCCAGGACGCCTCGGTTGTTCGTTCGGGGCGTTAGTCAACCAGACGCGCGCGCCGGACGCAACCCACTCGGGCTGCGCGCAACGAACTCGACTACCCAGTCGAGCACATGTGGCCGTTGTTGCAGTATGACAAAGCCAGCCTCACGCATAAAGCTACCCGTATCTCTATCCAGGCGACATCCCCCAGCCGCCGCCGCCCATGCCGGGGCGGCCATGCTCTGCAGCCAGCGCCCCGGCTGCCACGGCAAGTGGACGTGCTCGAGCATGAGCAGGCTTCCGCCGGGCAGGAGCACGCGGCGCAACTCGGCGAAGGCCTGCGCCGGATCGGCGACGCTACATAAGGTGGACACGCTGACGGCGTTGTCGTAGCTGGCGTCGGGGAACGGAAGAGCCTCCGCCACCCCTTCCATCACGGTAACGGACGCGGAGGCGCGCTCCGCGCGGCGCCGCGCTCGAACGGCCACATGAGGGCGTCGTAGACGGCGGCATGGTCGCCGGGCGGGGTTGTCTTTCGTGCGTCCATCGCCGAGACTTGCGCGGTCGTCGCGCGTCCTCAGCTAGATGCCCGCTCGGCGAAGGACGCACACGCGACCGGCAGGAGTCATGGCCCGCTTCCTCGACCTCACCAGGTACGACAAGGACGATCCCGGCGTCGCCGTCGGCGTCGAGCGGGCGGCCGAGCTCCGGCGCCTCGCCAACCTCTTCCTCATCTCCAGCATCACGTTGTTCCTCTTCCTGACGCGCGCCTTCGCCGAGGTCTTCAGCGTGACGTTCATCCCCCGCGGTGTCTTCGTCGCCTGGGGCCTCCTCATGCTCGTCGGCTGGGCGATGAGCCTCGTCTACGGCGTCCACGTGACGCTGAAGGCCAGGCGCTGGAGCTGGCTGGTGCTCTGCGCTATCCCGTTCACCTGCGTCCCTGCAGCCGCCGCGTACGCCTGGACGCGGCGCCAGGAGATCGAACGCGAGGTGCTCGGCGACGGCACCTCCGCGTCAAGCAGGCAGAAGGCCGGCGGGCGCAAGAAGCGCCGCTGACGCGCGAGGCCCGCGCGGGAGGCGGCGCCGGCCGGCTCTCCCCACGCGTATGGTACTGTCATGAGCCTGAGAATGGGCTCACCGGGGAGCACACCGATCAAGAAGACCCTGCGCCATATCGTCATCTTCGTTGTCATCGTCGCGGCCCTCTACCTGCTGCTACCGCGGGTCGTCGACACGGGGAAGACGCTGGCGCTGCTCTCGGAAGCCAGCTATTGGCTGCTCGGCGTGGCCGTCGTCCTCGAGGTGCTGGCGACTCTGTCATACGCCAATCTTCTCCGCTTCGTCCTCAGGGTGCTGGACGTCCGCCTGCGCATCGTCGAGGTGCTTGCGATCACACTCAGCAGCCTAGCCGTGAGCCACGTCCTGTCCGCCGGCGGCGTTGGAGGCTGGGTCGTCACCTACAACGCCCTGCGCAAGCGCGGAGTCCCGCACGGGCTCATCTTCGTCGCCATCGCCGCGCAGCAGTTCTTCAACTACGTCGTGCTCTGGTTCGCGTTCGCGCTGGCGCTGATCTACCTCATCGTCGCGCGTGGCCAGTCGATCGTCGGGTATCTGGCGGGGATCATCCTCATCGGACTCCTGCTCTGGCTGACAGCCTACGGGGTCTACCTGTACAACCATCGCTCCCGCATGCGCCGCCGCGTGGCTCAGCTGGCGCACCTGGTCAACCGCGTCATGCGCCGACAGGTGGTGCAGAAGAGCCACATCGACGGCTGGCTCGACAACCTCTTCGCCGGCATGCGCCGGATGACGTCGCACCGGGACGCCTTCCGCACCACCGCGCTGCTCGCCTGCGGCTTCTGGCTCCTCGACATGCTCTGCCTGTACATGACGTTCCTCGCCTTTGGCTACCGGATCAGCGTCGGCTACCTGGTGGTGAGCTACGTGGTGGCCTATGCGATCGGGACCCTGGCGCCGACTCCCGGCGGGCTGGGGGCTGTGGAGGCACTCCTGATCGCGCTGTTCGCGGGCTTCGGGGTGCCGGCAGCGACCGCGGTGGCGGTCGTCCTGGTCTACCGGCTCATCAATTTTTGGCTGCCGATCCCGCCAGGATTCGTGACCTACCTCATCGTGAAGCCGGGGCGCCGGTCCGCGGCCGCGTGAGAGATCAAGACGGCAGCGGCCGAAGCCGACGCCGAGCTGGTGGCCACTGACCGGACGGCGGTCAGCCCAGCGGCGCGCGCGACCGCGGGACCAGCCGATACACCTTGAGCACCGGCCCACGCTCGCCGGGGCCCGGCTTCAGCATCGTGAGCAGCTCGCCTTCACGGGCAAGCCGACGGTAGAAGGCGACCAACGCCGGGTAGCATCCGGCGGCGGCGAAGACACGGTCGTAGACCCGCGAGCTGACGATGACATAGTCCACGCGCCGCGCCCGCAGCCAGCCGATGTCGCGCCTCCGGTCGGGCACGCCGGGGGCGGGCAGCTTGAGACGCAGCAGGTGATAGGCCGGCGTGGTGAGCCCGGCGGCCCTGTAGTACCTGCGATCTGCCATCCGCACCAGCGGGGGCCCGTAGTTCTCGGCCGCGATGGTGCTCCCCGGCGACACGTTGTCCTCTACCCACATCTTGGCCCGCAGGCGCACGTCCACGCCCGAGAGGCCGCGGTCAAAGCGCAGAGAGTCCGTGAGCGGCGCCACCAGCCCGATCACCAGGAGAGCGCCCATGATGGGGGCGATGAGTCGCTTTGCGGCCGGGCGTAGCCCCACGACCTCGAGGCTGCAGCGCACCGCGAGCAGGATGAGCAGCGGCACGATCGGCAGCAGATAGCGGTCGGCCAGTTCCTTCCAGGTGCTGACGTAGGCGAAGTAGACCAGCACGTACGGCACCAGCAGCAGATCGAGCGGCGTGCGACGCCAGAGAGCCCAGGCGAGACCGAGCACGGCGAGGACCAGCAACACCACGCCCAGAGTGCCCCCGAGGTTGACCTGCAGGTTGTACCAGACGCCGTTGCCGGTGTTCTCGAAGCCCAACCAGCCACGGTCCATGATGAGGTTCTGACGCAGGAAGTCGTGCGCGAAATGCCTGGCGTCGAGGACCACGAACGGCGAGCCGGCGACGAAGGCGACGAGCATCGGCGCGTAGACCCTGGCGACCAGCAGGCGCGGCCAGAGCAACGCCGCGTGAGCACCTGCCGCGACGCGCACCTTTGCCTCTTCGCGGCAGGCGTACACGGCGGCCACGCTCGCCGGCAACACCAGAAGGCCGAGGTTGTACTTGACCGACGTCGCCAGCCCCGCCGCCACCGCGCCGGCCAGCAGCCAGCGGCGGCCACGGCCCTGCGCAGCCGGGACGAACAGGAGCAACGCCAGGAGCGACAGCGCCGTGGCGGTCACGTCCGTGACCGCCACGTGCGAGTAGGCCACGTGAAGCGGCGTCACCGCCAGGAACAGGGCGGCGAGGAGGCCGGCCGGGCGCCCGTAGGCCGCCCGGCCCAGACGGTACACCAGGTAGACCGAGGCGGTGCCGAACGCCGCGGAGAGCAGCCGTCCGAGCAGAATATACGGTCCCGGATCGACGACGTACGACCCCATCGCCAGCGGATTACCGTGCCGCAGCAGCCACAACACCGGAGACGCCACCAGATACAGACCGCCGAGCAGATAGAAGTACAGCGACGGATAGTAGAAGAACTGCGGGTTCAGATGTCCGCGGGCCGCCGCGAAGGCTTTGGGAACCACGGTGCTCTCGTCGGCATTTACAAGGCTGTATGGCAGTCCCCAAGCGATGCCGTCCAGGCGCAGCACGAGGGCCACAGCGAGCACGGCGAGAAGAAGAGCGCCTCTCGCGCCGAGGCGGCTCCGAATCCGGGTGGCGGCCGCTCTCACGCGCTCCCCGGCTGAAGATCCTGAGTCGCGCCCAGAGCCTCGGCGTTCGCGCAGGCCACCATGAGGACCTCTCCGCTGCGAGCGTCCTGCACCACGCGCGGCACGAGGCCGTCGCCGTTGTAGCGCACGAGGCCGAGGAGTGTCTGGTGATCGATGGCGGTCTCCTTCATGATGGGCAGCCCGGCGGCAGGCTGTCCTCAGGCGAGGAAGTCCTGCATGATGCCGACGCCGGCGCTGGTGCCTACGCGGACGGCGCCGGCGTTGATCATCAGCTCCACGTCGCGGAGGCTGCGAATGCCGCCGGACGCCTTGACGCCGATGCGCTCGTCGAGGCAGTCACGCAGCAGTTCCACATCCTTCACCGTCGCGCCGCCGGGGCCACAGCCGGTGGACGTCTTGACGAAGTCCACACCCGCCTGCTCGCAGATCCTGCACGCCAGGCGTTTCATCTTGGAAGTGAGGTAGCAGGTCTCGATGATGGCCTTGACGATGACCTGCCCCCTGCCGGTGTTGACGGCCTTCATGCGCCCCGCGCGGACCACGCTGGCGAGATCGTCGCGCACCAGGCCGAAATCCCCCGAGAGCAGCGCCGGCAGATTGATGACCACATCGAGCTCTTCGGCGCCCTTGGCCACCGCGTCCTCGGCAGCGACCACCTTGGTGCGCACGGAATCGGCGCCGTAAGGGAACGAGATCACGGTGCAGACCTTGACGTCCGCGTTCCGCAGCATGCTGTCTGCTAACGGCACGAAGTGCGGGAGCACGCAGACGGCGGCGAAGTGGTACGTCGTCGCCTCGCAGCACAGACGTTCGATGTCCGAGGAGATAGTGTCGGGCCGGAGCAGCGTGTGGTCGATGGTCTTGGCGAGTTCCTGGGCTTGCACGCGGTGGACCCTCCGAGCAGGCAACGAGGTGGCGAAAACGTGGCTCGAGTATAGCAAAAGCGCTGCAAAGGCCACCGTGACGACGCCGCTGCACGATCGCGGGTCCGGTACGCGGGTCCGGTCGGCCTAGAGCAGGCGATCCACGTAGCGCTCGTCCCGTCTCCAGCGCTTGCGGACCTTGACGCGCAGGTCGAGGAAGACCTGTACGCCGAGGATGGCTTCGATCTCGTGGCGGGCGCCGCTGCCGATGGCCTTCACCACGCGACCGCCCTTGCCCACGACGATGGCCTTCTGCGACTCGGTCTCGACGATCAGAAGAGCTTCGATCTCCACCAGCGGCCGGTGCTCGCGCTCGGTGATGGCGGTCACCTCGGCGGCGACGGCGTGCGGCAACTCGTCGCGCGTGAGGCGCAAGGCCTGCTCGCGCACGAGTTCTGCGATGAGCAGCTCGAGCGGCTGGTCGCTGTGCTGCCCCTTGGGGAAATACGCGGGTCCCGGCGGCATGGCGTCGGCGAGACGCGCGACGACCTCCCCGAGGCCGTCGCCGCGCAACGCCGAGACAGGCAGCACATCGCGGCCCCCGGCGAGCGAGCGCGCCTCCTCGAGGCGCGCCCCAACCCGAGGGCCGTCCACAAGGTCGATCTTGTTGAGCACGATGAGCGCGGGGAGCTCCGCGCCGGCGACCGCCTGCACTACGTAACGGTCGCCGCCGCCGAACGCCTCCGTCGCGTCCAAGAGCACCAGCGCCGCGTCGACCTCGGTCAACGCGTCGTCGACGGCGGCCTGCATGCGTCGGGTCAGCGAGTCGAACGGCTTCTGGAAGCCCGGCAGGTCGAGCAGGATGACCTGGCAGCCCTCGAGATCGACGACGCCGGTGATGCGCCGCCGCGTGGTCTGGGGATGGTCGCTGACGATGCTCACCTTGCGCCCCACCAGGGCGTTGACCAGCGTCGACTTGCCCACATTCGGCCTGCCGAAGACGGCGACGAAGCCTGAGCGGAACGCCGCGCTCACCGGCCGGCCTTGCCGGCCGGACCGCCGGCTGGCGGACGCTTCGCCGCAGCTCCGTCCACCGGGGCGCGGCTCACAGCGGGTACCAGACACGAAACAGGACCAATGTGATGACGATGCCGAGGGCGGCCCCGGCGGCGACCTCGCTCACCTTGTGGATGCCCGCCTGGACGCGGCTCTGGGCGACGAGCAGGGCCAGGAACAGGGCGATGGCCGAGATGGGCAGGGCGTACGGCGTGTTCGCGGCCACGAACGTCAGCGCGACCCAGGCGGCGAAAGCCACGGCGGCGTGGACCGAGGGCAGGCCCCCGCGGAACGCCGTGCCGCGGTGCGTGAGCGCCTTCATGGCCACGGCGGCCATGATGACGATCACCAGGGCGATCACCGTGACGTCGATCGGCGAGCTGCGCAGCTTGCTGAGCAGTGTGTACGGAACGCTGGTGATCTTGTCGTAGAACACGAGATATGCGACGGCGACCGCATTGACCGCGGCGATGAGCACGGCGCCGGCGGCGACGTCCTTGGCGATCTTGGCGCGCGGGTCATCGAGGTCGGTGGCGATGTCGACGATGTGCTCGATGGCGGTGTTGAGCATCTCGGTGATGAGCACGAAGGAGATCGCCACGAGGAGGGCGACCACCTCGAGGCGCGTGAGAGCGAAGAACAGGCTGCCCATGAGAACCAGGCCGGCGATGCCGAAGTGCACCCACATGTTGCGCTCGTAGTGCAGGGCGTGGACGATGCCGTCGAAGGCCCAGTTGAAACTGTGGAGCAGGCTACCGCGGCTTGACAACGAGAGCCTCCCAGTCGACGAGCTCCAGGACCTCGGCCTGCCGCAGCGCCATGCGCCCGGCGTCGACCTCATGGTCGTAGCCCAGGAGGTGGAGCGTCCCGTGCGCGAGAAGGACCGCCAGCTCGAAGGCCGGCGGAAGACCGTCCGCGCGGGCCTGCCGGAGCGCCTGCCGCGCGCAGACCACGATGTCTCCGAGGAGGCGCGGCGGACCGGGTGTCTGCGCCTTTCCGGACGGCGGCGGCGCGACGGCCGGCCCCTCCCCCGCCTCCTCAAGCGGGAACGACAGCACGTCGGTGACCTCGTCCTTGTCCCTGTGCGCCGCGTTCAGCGCGCGGATGCGGCCGTCGCCGACGAACTCGACGGACACCTCGGCGCCGCGCACGCCTTCCGCCTCGAGCACCGCGGCCACAAGGCGGACGACCGCCTCCTCGTCCAGTGCCACGCGCGTGCCGTTGAAGACCTCGACGAGGTTCACGCGTCCCCGTCCTTGCGCCGGTCGCCGGCCGCGGCCCGCTGCGCCTTCGCGGCCTCGACCTTGTCATCGTGGTCCTTGTAGGCGTTGACGATGCGCTGCACCAGCTTGTGACGCACCACGTCGTGACCGTCGAAGCGCACGATGCCGATGTCGTCGATCTCCTCGAGGACCTCGGTCACCGTGACCAGCCCGGACGTGCGGCTGTGCGGGAGGTCGATCTGCGTGACGTCACCGGTGACGACCATCTTGGAGCCGAAGCCCAAGCGCGTCAGGATCATTTTCATCTGCTCGGGCGAGGTGTTCTGCGCCTCGTCCAGGATGATGAACGAATCGTTGAGGGTACGGCCGCGCATGAACGCCAGCGGCGCCACCTCGATCTCGCCCTTCTCAATGAGCGCCGCCAGTTTCTCGCCGTCCATCATGTCGTACAGCGCATCGAAGAGGGGGCGGAAGTACGGGTCGACCTTCTCGCTCACCGTACCGGGCAGAAAGCCCAGGCTCTCCCCCGCCTCTACCGCCGGCCGCGTGAGGATGATGCGCCCCACCTGTTTGGAGAAGAAGGCGCTCACCGCCATCGCCGTGGCCAGGTAGGTCTTGCCGGTGCCGGCGGGGCCGATGCCGAAGGTGATCGTCTGGCGCCGGATGGTGTCCACATACAGCTTCTGGTTGATGGTGCGCGGCCCGACCTGCCGGCCACGGTGCGTCCAGACGACGTCACCGTACACCTCCGAAGGTTTGCCGGAGGAGTTCACGGCGATGTCCATCAGGGATTCGACGATTGACGGGGTGATGGGCCGTCCAGAGCGGATCACGGTGAGCAGCTCCTCAAGCGCCGCCCGCGCCTTGACCACGGCATCCTCGGATCCCTTCAGGATGAGGACGTCGCCGCGCAGCGTGAGACTGCAGTCGAGCCGGGCCTCGAGGATCTTCAGATGGGCGTCCTGCTCTCCGGCCAACGCCAAGGCGACGTTGTTGCTGTCGAGCTCGATGACCGTGCGCACCGCCTGCGCCACCTTCAACCTCCCAGCCTGTCGCGCACCATGCCGCTGAGCTTCTTGCCGTCCGCGCGGCCGGCGACCTTGGGCTTGAGCCAGCCCATGACCTTGCCCATGTCCCGCGGCGTGACGGCGTCGGTGGCGGCGATGGCCTCGTCGACGAGCCCCTCGAGCTCGGCGTCGCCGAGCTCCTCCGGCATGTACGACTTGAGGAGCGCTTCCTCGTACCTCTCTTGATCGGCGAGATCCCGACGGCCCGCCTCTTCGTACAGTTCGATCGCCTCCGCGCGGCGCTTGCGCTCGCGTTTGACCACCGTGAGCTCGTCGGCCTCGGTGGGCTCCTTGCGGCTGTCGATGCGCTCCTTCTTGAGCGCCGCGACGAACGACGACAGAGCCTCGCGGAGCCGCTTGTCGCCGCTCCTGAGGGCCGCGGTCGAATCGTCCTTGATGCGCTGTTCGATGGCGCCGAGTTCTCTCATGCCATGCCTCCCAGGGGCGCCCCGCCAATGACATGCCAGTGCAGATGCATGACTTCCTGGCCTGGGTCGGGGCCGGTGTTGGTAATCACGCGATAGCCCGAACCGGCCACGCCGGCCAAGCGGGCCGTGACCGCGATGAAGCGCAGCAGGCGGCCGGCGACGTCCGTGCCCAGTTCGTCCACCTCGTTCAACGAGGGAAGATGCCGTCTGGGGATGACCAGAAGGTGCACCGGCGCCAGCGGCTGCAGGTCGGCGAAGGCGATGAACTCGTCGTCCTGGGCGACCACCTGCGCGGGGATCTCGCCGGCGGCGATCTTGCAGAAGATGCAGTCACTCATGCTCTGGGCTCCTTCACACTGCCGATCACTCCGTCTTCATGCTCGCCGTCGGCGACGACGCTGACCAGCTGCCCACGACGGGCGGCGCCGCGCACGAAGTAGCGGATGTACTCCGAACTGTACCCTCTCCCGAGGCCGTCGCGGCGATCTTCGACAAGGACTTCGGCGGGGCGCCCGAGGGCGGCTCGGCGCGCGGCCCTGGCGGCCGCCTCGGCGGCCGCCAGGGCACGCGCGCG
>Ga0209429_10002739_pt1 | contig 10259 bp, 11 predicted proteins | sample BarGraNGADG00212_3_FD_184493 | JGI IMG/M metagenome (GOLD analysis project Ga0209429, IMG submission 184493) | Arctic peat soil microbial communities from Barrow, Alaska - Barrow Graham LP Ref core NGADG0004-212 (SPAdes) (version 2) | ecosystem: Environmental > Terrestrial > Soil > Wetlands >... | reverse complement strand
ACATCCTCTGTCAGGAAGAGATTTTCATCGAAATATTTATACCTGTATTTCTTTATATGAATTACACCTTCGTTATTATTTTCAGGGACTTGCCTATTCAGGCTTTCCATATGTTTTTCATACAGTAGGGTCTGCCATTGCTGTAAAAGCACTACCTTATGTAAAATCCGGCGGTATGAACAGGAGGCAGGCAGGTGAGGACTTTTATTTTGTTCAGAAACTGGTTCCTGCAGGCGGCTATTTTAATCTTAACTCAACAACGGTTTATCCCTCTCCAAGGGCTTCATTCAGAGTCCCCTTTGGCACAGGTGCTTCAATTGGAAAACTTATTGATGAGAATAATGGAACCCTGCTTACATATAATATTCTGGCTTTTAAGGAGCTTCGTACTTTTTTCGGTATGGTAGAAAAATTTTATAACTGCAGTCCGGAAGAATTAGCAGAATATCATAAATTATTTCCCCCGGTTTTAAGATTATTTCTTGATGAAAAAGAGTGGGTCAAAAAAATGGCAGAGATAAAAAGCAATACCGCAGGGCCGGGTTCATTTAAAAAGCGGTTTTTTGAATGGTTTAATATGTTCAGAATTGTAAAATATCTGAATTATGCGCACCCGGAATTTTTTGAAAAAAGACCTGTTGATGTTTCTGCTTCGGAATTACTCGAAAGTACCGGTATTGAGTTTAAATCAAAAGAACTGCTTGACCTGCTTCTTTATTATAGAAAGTTGGAAAAAAACGGTTAGTTATTCTTTCTTGTAATTCTTCGGTCTTCCTGGGGAGTAAGAATTATATACAGATCCTCATCTGGTTTTTTCATTCGGTATTGCTCCCTGGCAAATTTCTCGAGGTTGTGATTGTCAGTTTTTAATTCATGAAGCTTCTTTTTATCAACCTCAATGCGTTTAATATAATACTCCCTGTCAATTTTAAGTTTATGTAAATTCCTCATGTCTTTGAATCTGGCTATAATGTTGTTTGAATCGAAAAGTAAAATCCAGACGAGGAATATAATGATAGTCAGAATGTATTTATTTCTGAATACCGGGGGTATTTTGTCTGTGAAGTTAAACCTGATCATTATGGTACAAACCTACAATTTATTTTTTAACCACCGCTCATTAGATAAAGCATCTGAACATTATCTCCTTCCTGTATAATTGTTGAATCGTACTTTTCTTTTGAAATTAAAATGCCATTAATCTTAATAATCCGCATCTTAAATGAAAATTTTTTCAGCAAAAGCATTTCACTTATACTCATTGCTCCCTTGTCGAATTCTTCATCCCTGTTATTTAATAAGATCTTCATAGCATCATTGATAAACAGCTTATTCCATTTTCATGAGTATCTCAATTACAACATTTGCCTGCATATTTGCAACTATTCCGACCCGGGGGGCCATTGGCGGCAGATTGGAAGATACCTCTGATGATTCATCACCGCAGACATAAAGGGTATCATCTATTTTTCTGCATCTGATTGTTTCACTCTCACCCCATCCTGCCATTCCGGATCCTACTACAAGGGGGGTTCCGGACATCTTCATCTGAACAGTTTCAATCAGCATCTCTTTCATATCCGACCTGTCGAAAGCTTCAACTATAACATTACAGCCTGAAAAGATTTCAGGTATATTTTTATTGTCAAGTCTTTTCTGATAAGGAATAACATTTACATCCGGATTAATACGTTCAATATTCTCTTTTAGTGCATCAGTTTTCATCATCCCAATCTGATCAGTAAAGTAATACTGCCTGTTAAGATTTTGCTCTTCAATAATATCAAAATCAGACAGAACAAGAGTTCCAACACCACTTCTTGCAAGGGCAACAGCGCAATTTGAACCTAGGCCGCCGGCACCGGCTATCCCTACTCGGAATTTTCCCAGGTGGGTTCTTATCTCAGAGAATTTCATCTCCAATGGAGTTATTATAACGCTGATTAAACTTTAACAGTGTTTCCGATTCAAATTTAGTCAAATTTAAGTTTATGACATAAAAGTTTTCGATATGCATTCCACAGCATATTGATTAAAATCATGTTGTGACTCATCATTAAGTAATACCTTTGAATTACTCAAATCTCTGAAAGGTACTAACCTATATTATATAGAATATGGACATCAAAGAAATAAAAGAGCAGCATAAACTCCTCAAAAAATGGGACTATGAATGGACTCCGTTGGATAAGGGTTATACTGACAAGATACTCTATATAAATGTGGGTAATGCTGAAGTAAAAGAAAAAAATGTCCCTGCTATAATGAAAGAAAAATTCATCGGTGGAAAAGGCTATGGGCTAAGACTTCTTTGGGATGCTACTAAACCCGATACTAAATGGAATGATCCGGAGAATGAAATAATTATATCTTCAGGTCCTATTGGCGGGATAACACAGTATTCAGGTACAGGAAAGTCACTCGTAGTGACAATATCTCCGCAGACGGACTCTGTTATGGACAGTAATGTAGGAGGATTCTTTGGACCATTTCTGAAGTTTTCAGGATTTGATGCTCTGGAAATCCAGGGCAAATCAGAAAAAGATGTAATAGTTTTTATTGATGGCATAAACCATAAGGTTGAGATATTTGAAGCTCCTGCAGAAGCAATTGATAGTCATGTTCTTGCTGAACAACTAACTGAAATATTTGCCGAAAATGAGCATGAAAAAAAATCCATTGGAGTAGTATCAACTGGTTCGGCGGCTGACCATTCACTTATTGGAATGCTCAATTTCAGTTTTTATGATTCAAAAAGAAAAAAGGTAAGACTAAAACAGGCAGGAAGGGGAGGAATTGGTTCTGTATTCCGGAATAAAAAGATAAAAGCCCTGGTTTGTAAAATTCCGGGAGTAAAGGGAAATCTAAACAATGTCGTTGATCTTGACGCTATTATGCAAAGAGGTAAGCGGTTTAACCGGGAGATGCGTGAACTTGACGCCAAACAATGTCAGATGAGGGAAACCGGTACAGCTCACCTGATGGAGATCATGAATGACCATGACCTCCTTCCTGTTATGAATTATAAATATGGTAGCCATCCTGACGCATTTAAGATCGATTCATCTGTTTGGAAAAGACATTTTACACAGAATGTTCCTGATGGTTGCTGGATAGGATGTAATATGTCGTGCAGTAAAGGTATTGACGATTATGTAGTTAAAACGGGTCCCTATAAAGGTCAGGTTGTAATAGTTGATGGACCTGAATATGAAAATGCAGCCGGTCTGGGGGCTAATTGCGGAATATTTGATCCAGGTTACATAATTGAAACGAATTTCTATTGCGACACTTATGGTATATGTACTATTACCTGGAGTACCCTTACAGCTTTTATAATGGAATGTTACCAGAACGGGATTCTTAACAAAGAGAGAACCGGTGGCCTCGATCTTAACTTTGGAAGTTCTGTTGATGCACTCGAAATGCTTCATCAGCTGGCAAGAGGGGAGGGTTTTGGAAAGATTGCCGGGACAGGTGTACATAAAATGAAAGAACTCTTTATAAAAAACGGCTGGGGCGATCCTGCATTTCTCAACGATATAGGAATGGAGAACAAAGGACTTGAGTACTCTCAGTATATGCCAAAAGAGTCTCTCGCCCAGCAGGGAGGATTCGCTCTTACAAATAAGGGCCCGCAGCACGATGAGGCATGGCTTATATTTATGGATATGATTAATAACCAGATCCCTACATTTGAAAATAAAGCTGAGGCTCTTCATTACTTCCCCATGTTCCGTACTTGGTTTGGTCTTGTTGGATTATGCAAGCTACCCTGGAATGACGTTGAACCTGAGAGTAATGCACTAAGCGATGAGCCGGCTAAGGTGCCCGAACATGTTGATAATTATATAACTATATATAAGGCAGTTACCGGACTTCCATTCGATAAAAAGCGAATGATTGAAGATTCCGAACGGGTATATAATTTTCAAAGAGTATTTAACCTGAGACGGGGCTTTGGGAAACGTATAAATGACAACCAACCATATAGAGCAGCAGGACCAGTTACCATAGAAGAATACGAATCGCGCGTTGAGCGTTACGATAAGCAGCTTAAGGAAAAAGTAGGTTTCGATCCCAAAAATAAATCTACTGAAGAAAAGATGAAAGTCCTCAGGAACTACAGGGAGGATCAGTACGAATCATTAAGAGATGCTGTCTATAAACGTCGGGGATGGAATAATAATGGTGTGCCAACCATCGAATTCCTGAAAAAAATTGGAATGGATCTGCCGGAGGTAATTGATGTTGTTAAAAATTACCAATAATTATTTATTTTTACGATGTGTAAAGACGCAAAATTTTGCGTCTTTACATACCACGATATTAATTACAACGATGCGCCAATTATCCCTGATTCTGATCATATCTGTTTTGTTTTTTACGGGCTGTGGAAATTCCAATACTGTAAAAATTAAAGAGGTGATTGTATTTCATGCTGGCAGCCTTTCTGTACCCCTGAAAGAAATTGCCCGGGAGTATGAGAAAAAGAACCCCGGGACAAAAATTCTGTTAGAGTCGGCTGGCAGCCTCGTTTGCGCCAGGAAAATAACAGAGCTAAAAAAGCCTTGTGATATTTTAGCTTCGTCAGATTATTTCGTTATTAATGAGCTTCTTATACCAGATTATACCAGATGGAGTATCAGGTTTGCTACAAATGAAATGGTTGTTGCCTTCCGGGAAAAGTCGCGATACTCAAATGAAATAAACTCAGCAAACTGGATGGATATTCTTCAGAAGAAAGATGTTATCTATGGAAGAGCCGATCCAGATTCTGATCCATGCGGTTACAGAACTGTGTTTACATTTATGCTCGCCGAAAAATATTATAATCAGCCCGGTCTGACTGAAAAAATGGTATTGAAGAACAAGGAATATATCAGACCAAAGGAGGTCGATCTTGTGGCTCTGATGGAATCGAATACGATTGATTTCATGTTTCAATACAAATCAGTTGCTATACAACATGGTTTAGTGTATATTGAACTTCCAAAAGAGATAAACCTTTGTGATCCATTATTGAACAACATCTATACATCTGTAAGCATGGAAATAGCCGGAAGTAAACCGGGAACGAAAATGAAGGTAACAGGTGAATATATAAATTATAGTCTCTCAGTTCTTGACAAAGCACCTCAAAAGGAAGAAGCAATTAATTTTATTGAATTTTTAATTAGCCAGGAAGGGTTGAATATTTTCAAAGCTAACGGACAGGAACCAATAATACCATTTAGCAGTGAGCAGGTTGAACAGCTGCCTTCTCAACTTCGGAGTAAGTTATCCCAAACTCAGAATCACTGATAAAATATGAATAGGAACAGCATATTTACGTGGGTTCTGATGATTCTTTCATCATTGGTTCTCCTGTTCATACTGGCACCACTTGCCGGGATGTTTCTTCATACCGGGGGCGCTGAGTTCATCGAAACAGTAAAAGACAAAGAGGTTCACGCCAGCGTATGGTTAACATTATGGGTGTCGTTTGCCGCGACTCTTTTTTTTGCAACGGGTGCAATACCTCTCGCCTGGCTACTTGCCAGGAAATATTTCCCGCTAAAGAGCATAGTGCAGGGAATTATTGATCTGCCAATTGTTTTGCCTCATACAGCTGCAGGAATAGCTTTGCTTGGATTTATTTCACGTGACGGATTTCTTGGTAAAACTGCATCTCTTATAGGGCTCGACCTGGTAAATCATCCGGCCGGGATAGCCCTTGCAATGGCATTTGTAAGTGTTCCTTTCCTTATAAATGCTGCCCGCGATGGATTTGCATCTGTTCCTGAACGACTTGAAAAAGCGGCTCTTAACCTTGGCGCAAGCCAATCAAAAGTCTTTTTTACTATTTCTCTTCCACTCGCCTGGCGAAGCATTACAACTGGTTTCGTAATGATGTTTGCCAGGGGGATGAGTGAGTTTGGCGCTGTTGTCATAATAGCATATCACCCAATGATTGCACCGGTTCTGATTTACGAGAGGTTTACTTCATACGGACTCAATTACGCAAGACCCGCTTCTGTATTTTTTATTCTTGTTGCATTGCTGTTTTTCATAGCTTTGCGTTTTATATCATCGAAGAGAAAGGAGAAACAAATAACTTCTGATGCTGAAACTGACAGGTATTAACCGAAAACTTGGCGATTTTGCGCTTGAAGATATTAATCTGGAGATTACTGAAGGTCAATACTATGTCCTGCTAGGAAGGTCAGGAGCAGGAAAAACTCAGCTTCTTGAGATGATAGCCGGTCTGGAGCATCCTGATAGTGGATTTATAACTCTTGATAATGAGGATATTACAAGAATTAGGATTCAAGACAGGAAAATTGGGATTGTCTTTCAGGATTATGCAGTATTTCCGCATATGACGGTCTTTGGAAACCTGGCATATCCGCTGAAGGTCAGAAACATAAAGAAGAGTACTATTGTAGAAAAGGTTGAAAAAGCAGCATCTGCAATGAGTATAAAACATTTACTGGAACGAAATACCGAAAAACTGTCAGGCGGTGAAAAGCAAAGAGTGGCCCTCGCCAGAACACTCATTACATCACCCAGACTTTTGCTTCTTGATGAGCCACTCTCATCACTCGACGCATCTCTTAAAGATGACATGAAGAGCTTGCTTAGGAACCTCAACAAGGCAGGTCAGACAATAATCCACGTTACACATGATTACAGTGACGCTGTAAGTCTTGCAAAAAGAGTAGGTGTAATTCATAATGGCCGGATAATACAGGAAGGCTCGGTTGAGGAAGTATTTAAAAATCCTTCTAACAGGTTTGTTGCACGATATGCCGGTATAAGGAACTTCTTCAGCGTTAAAATCACATCTGAAAATGGTATAACCGGAGTTACCAACCATAATGTATCTATTAAATTTGAGTGCAAAAACATAGTACCTGAGGGTCTGCTTATTATAAGAGGCAATTCAATTTCAATCTCACGGGTAATGCCTGAGAATTCAGAACATAATATTATAAAGGGAAAAATTAAAGATATAATTCCTTCTGAGTCAGGCAGGGAATTAGTAATAGAGACAGGCGATATATTTTATGTTAATATAAGAACATCTGAGTTTGAAACGTTAAACCTTCATGAACAGGAAGAGGTGTGGATGAGTTTTTCTCCAAAAGATGTTGTTTTATTGCAAGACCGCAAGACCGCAAGACCGCAAGACCTGCACTACTACAACACAAAATATATACTTTAGAACAGCAATGATATCATTTGAAGAAGCGTATAAAATCGTAATGCAATCAGCCTTTAAAACTGGTATTGAGGCTATTCCATTTATTGAGTCTTACGGTCGTATTCTTGCTGAAGATATTACCAGCGATACTGACATGCCTCCATTTAATCGCTCTGCGGTAGATGGATATGCCTGCCGTCGCAGTGATTTGCATAATGACCTCGAGGTGCTTGAGGTAATTCCGGCTGGAAAGGTCCCCAAAAAAACAGTGGGTAAGAATCAGTGCTCAAAGATAATGACCGGAGCGATAGTTCCTGATGGATGCGATATAGTTATTATGGTTGAGAATTCGGAAAAACTGGCGGACGGGAAGATCATATTTACCAGAAGTGACTCAAAAACAAATATTTCTCTGAGGGGTGAGGATGTTAAACAAGGTGATATTGTTTTAAGAACAGGAAAATTAATTAAACCTCAGGATATTGCAGTAATGGCATCGGTAGGGCATACCTCAGTTCTTGTGAGTAAAAAGCCTGTGGTTGCAATAATAAGTACAGGAGACGAACTGGTTAATCCGGATGAAGTACCATCTTTTTCCAAGATTCGAAACAGTAATGCCTATCAGTTGGTGGCACAGGTTACAAGAGCCGGTGGCACTGGAATCAATTATGGTATAGTGGCTGATAGTGAGAACCTGACGCTGAAAACTATCAAAAAAGCTCTTGTGAAAAGCAACATAGTAATAATTACAGGTGGTGTCTCAATGGGAGATTTTGATTTTGTACCTGCAATTTTGAACCTCGCCGGTGTTGAAATTTTATTTGATAAGGTAAATGTACAGCCAGGTAAGCCCACAATCTTTGGTATCCACCAGAAAACAATTGTTTTTGGTCTTCCCGGAAATCCGGTTTCGTCCTTCATTCAGTTTGAAATGCTTATAAGACCTTTAATAAGCAAAATAATGGGATCTGACTGGAGTCCGTTGGAACAAATGCTTCCAATGGCAGTTAATTATCAGCGAAAATCATCTGACAGACTAGGACATATTCCTGTATTAATTACTGAAAACAAGACTGTTATGCCTGTCGATTTTCATGGGTCAGCTCATCTTACAGCTTTGTCATATTCTGATGGGATTATTTCTCTTAAACCCAGAATTAAATCTATTGAAAAAGGAGACATGGTAAATGTTAGACAGATTTAACCGGAATATTAACTATTTACGAATTTCAGTTACCGACCGATGTAATCTGAGATGCAGTTATTGTATGCCTGCTGAGGGTATTCAACTTCTGAAACATGCTGATATACTGACTTTTGATGAGATTACAAACTTTACAAAAACTGCCGTTGAATATGGCGTGACCAAAGTAAGAATAACCGGAGGGGAACCTCTGGTAAGAAAGGGTGTTACCGCACTGGTAAGAATGATTTCTGACATTCAGGGGATCGCTGATCTATCAATGACTACAAACGGAGTGCTACTGAAAATGTTTGCAAAAGAATTGAAGTCATCTGGCCTTCACAGAGTTAATATTAGTCTTGATACAGTTGATCCCATGAGATTTACAGAGATCACACAAACCGGGAACATCAATGATGTGTTTGAAGGTATAGACGCCGCCAGAAAAGCCGGACTTCTTCCGATAAAAATTAATTGTGTAATAGTTAATTCGAAGGAAGAAGAAAATGCAAGAGGAGTAACCCTTTTTTGTAAAGAAAATGATTTGGAAATAAGATATATACGCCAGATGGATCTTATTAACGGTCATTTTGGAATTGTTGATGGCGGTACCGGCGGCGATTGCGAAAGATGTAACAGGTTGAGATTGACTGCAAACGGAAAGCTTAAACCATGTCTGTTTAATAACATAGAATTTGATATCAGGGAACTGGGATTTGAGAAAGCTATTAATATGGCTATTGAATTGAAACCTGAATGCGGTTCAGTAAATGAGACAGGAGCTTTTTATAATATAGGAGGATAGTAAATATGGAAAAATTAACTCATACCGATAATAAGGGCAGAGCTGTTATGGTTGATGTTGGCGATAAGGAGATTCAGGTCCGGATTGCAAAAGCCAGCGGACACATTATTCTGGCAGCGGAAACGCTTGAACTGATTAAGGAGAATCTTTTGAAAAAAGGAGATGTACTTACAGTGGCTCAGATTGCAGGAATAAGCGCTGCCAAACAAACATCTTCTTTAATCCCGTTATGCCATAATATTGTACTTGATAATGTAAAGGTTGATACAATTACTGACAGTACAGGAGTTCAGGTTAACAGTGAGGTGAGATGTACCGGAAAAACTGGTGTGGAAATGGAAGCCTTAACAGCAGTAAGTGTTGCTCTGCTTACTGTATATGATATGTGTAAGGCAGTCGATAAAAAAATGGTAATTGACAAAATTAGTCTCACTGAAAAAATCAAGATATGAACCTGCCGGAAAACCTTGAAGTTTTGATCATAACCCTTAGTGACAGAGCCTATAGGGGGGAATATGAAGACCTGAGCGGCCCCAAAATAAGTGAGCTTGTTCAGGAATATTTTGAATCCCTTCAAATGAAATGTACAGTCACTGAGGTAATTATACCAGATGAGCCGGAAGAGTTACTCAATATAATTAATGTTTCAGGGTCAACTTTCAACATAATATTCACTACCGGAGGGACCGGTATTGGTCCCAGGGATATTACAGTTGAAGTAATAAAACCTTTGCTTACAAAGGAAATTCCAGGGATTATGGAGTTTATTAGGGTTAAGTATGGCACTGATAAGCCCAATGCCCTTTTAAGCAGGGGAGTGGCCGGATTAATCGGTAATACTCTCATCTACACGCTCCCGGGATCGGTAAGAGCTGTAACTGAATATATGGAAGAGATCCTGAAAACACTTCAGCATACTATCTTCATGCAATACGGGATTGATTCGCATAAACAGCATTAAGTTAATTTTTAAGACTGCAAGACTTTAAAATAATGTTTGGCTATTTGTAAAATATACTTTACATTTAGACCTATAATACGTAAAGTACGAATACATGATAACTCGTTCTTTTTGGTTAAGAAAA
>Ga0209429_10002738_pt1 | contig 10262 bp, 9 predicted proteins | sample BarGraNGADG00212_3_FD_184493 | JGI IMG/M metagenome (GOLD analysis project Ga0209429, IMG submission 184493) | Arctic peat soil microbial communities from Barrow, Alaska - Barrow Graham LP Ref core NGADG0004-212 (SPAdes) (version 2) | ecosystem: Environmental > Terrestrial > Soil > Wetlands >... | reverse complement strand
ACCTGCCCAACACCAGCGGCCTCACCTCCCTCCTGCGGACCGACGAGGTAGCCATCGACGACATCGCCCAGGTGACGGAGGAGGAGCGCCTCCGGGTCGTCACGACGGGACCGCTGCCGCCCAACCCGGCCGAGCTCCTGGGGTCCCACCGGATGCAGACGATCCTGGAGCGCCTGGTCGCAGCCGCGGACCTGGTGATCGTGGACAGCCCGCCGCTCCAGGCCGTGACCGACGCCGCCATCCTGGCCTCGATCACGGACGGGACGCTCCTGGTGATCGATGCGGGGCGCACCCGCCGGGCCGCGGCCGGGCACGGACGCGAGGCCCTGGCCAAGTCCGGCGCCCGAGTCCTGGGCGCCGCCCTCAACCGGCTCTCCCAGCGCGCTCGCAGCGACTACGTCTACTACGACTACTACGGGGCGTACGGGGCCGAGGCCGCGGCGAAGCCGGGCCCGCAGGGCGCGTCCGTCTCCGGTCCGCTTGCGGAGAAGCGCGGTTGATCGCCCAGGCAGGGCCACAAAGGATACGCATCGTGGTCCACGACTACGCGGGCCATCCGTTCCAGGTCCAGCTGTCGCGAGAGCTGGCTCGCCGCGGCCACGAAGTCCTGCACCTGCACTTCGGTGGATGCCAGACGCCCAAAGGCGCGCTGGTCAAGCGCGCGGATGATCCGCCCTCGTTCGCGGTGGAGTCGATCGGCCTTGATCGGCCCTTCGTGAAGTACAGCTTTGTGCGGCGACTGTCTCAGGAGCGCGAGCTCGGCCGGATCCTCGCCGAACGGATCACTGCCTTTGCTTCGGACGTGGTGATCTCCGCCAACGCGCCCCTCGACGTCCAGGCGGGGGTATTCCGCGCCGCGCGCTCGGCAGGGGCGGCGTTCATATTCTGGCTCCAGGACATCCAATCGGAAGCGATCGCTCGGCATCTTCGACGCAGGCTTCCCGGACTGGGCCGCCTCATCGCGCTTCGGTTCATCGCCCTGGAGCGACGGTTGCTGCGGATGGCTGACCGAGTCGTGGTCATCACCGATGACTTCCGGCCGTTCCTGGAACGCTGGGACGTGGAGCCCGAGCGCGTCATCACGGTTGAGAACTGGGCCCCTCTCGACGACATCGTGCCACGCCCGAAAGACAATCAGTGGGCTCGCGAGCACAGTCTCAACGACCGTCGCGTCATCCTGTACTCCGGCACAATTGGCCTGAAGCACAATCCGGCCCTGCTACTCGAGGTGGCGAAGCTACTGCAGATCGAGCAGCCCGGGGCGCGGCTCGTGGTCGTCTCCGAGGGCCTGGGTGCCGATTGGCTGCGCGAGCGGGGCCGCGACCTTGCCACGCTGGTCCAACTGCCCTTCCAGCCGTTTGATGCACTGGCCGACGTCATCGGAACCGCGGAGGTCGTCGTCGCCATCCTCGAACCCGACGCCGGCGTCTTCTCCGTTCCGTCCAAGGTCCTGACCTACCTCGCCGCGGGTCGTCCGGTCATCGGCGCCATTCCGGCAGAGAACCTGGGTGCGCGCTTGATTGCCGGCAATGGCGCCGGCGTCGTCGTTTCGCCCCACGATCCGCGCGCACTTGCCGCGGCCTGCATCGATCTCCTGGCGCGGGAAGACGATCGACGCGAGATGGGACGCCGAGCACGGGCCTACGCCGAAGCGGCTTTCGACATTGGCCGGATCGCCGACCGGTTCGAGGGGCTGCTGGACACCGTTGTCACGTCGCGACATCCGCGGAGGCAGGCGGCCGGCCAACTGGCGCAAGGAGGATAGCGACGTGGACGGTGGCGGCAGGTACACGCTCGTGGCCGGCGGAGGTGGCTTCATCGGCGGCTGGCTCGCCCGCGACCTCCTTGCGCACGGGTGGCGCGTGCGGTGCGCCGATATCAAGCCGCTCGACGAGTGGTACCAGGTCCACGAAGGGGCAGAGAACCTGGTCCTGGACCTGAAGGACCTCGGCAACTGCCGGCAGGCCGTGGCTGGGATGTCGCGGGTCTATAACCTGGCCGCCGACATGGGCGGGATGGGCTTCATCGAGAGCCACAAGGCCGACTGCATGCTCTCGGTGCTCATCAACACGCATCTCCTGCTCGCGGCGCGCGACGCCGGTGCGCAGCGGTATTTCTATGCCAGCTCAGCGTGCGTCTACGCCGCGGACAAGCAGACCTCCACGGACGTGACGGCGCTCTGCGAGGAGGACGCCTACCCCGCAATGCCGGAGGACGGCTACGGCTGGGAGAAGCTGTTCTCGGAACGGATGTGCCGCCATTTCCGCGAGGACTACGGCCTCGAGACGCGCGTCGCTCGCTTCCACAATGTCTACGGCCCCCACGGCACGTACGACGGGGGTCGCGAGAAGGCGCCCGCCGCTATCTGTCGGAAGGTGATCCAGGCGAAGCTCTCCGGAACGCGCGACATCGAGATCTGGGGGGATGGGCTCCAGACCCGATCGTTCATGTGGATCGACGACTGCATCGAGGGAATCCACCGGATCATGGAGAGCGAGATCCGGGAGCCGATCAACCTCGGCTCGAGTGAGCTCATCTCCATCAACCACCTCGTGGACATCGTCGAGGGGATCGCAGGCGTGCACCTTGCGCGGCGCTACAACCTGGACGCGCCCAAAGGGGTCCGCGGAAGGAACTCCGACAACACCTTGATCCAGCACCTTCTCGGGTGGGAGCCGTCGACTCCTCTCGTGGACGGGATGCGGGAGACGTACGACTGGATCGCCGCGATGATGGCCACATGACCGATCCGACGAAACGCGCCCTCATCACGGGAATCACCGGGCAGGACGGGTCATACCTCGCGGAATTCCTCCTGGAGAAGGGCTACGAGGTCCCCGGGCTGATCCGCCGCTCCAGCTCGTTCAACACCGGCCGGATCGACCATCTCTATCGCGATCCGCACGAGGCGGAGACGCGGCTCTTCCTCCACTACGCGGACCTGACCGACGGCTCTAGCCTCATCGGGCACCTCCACCGGGTGAAGCCGGACGAGGTCTACAACCTCGGCGCCCAGAGCCACGTCAAGGTGAGCTTCGAGATGCCCGAGTTCACCGCCGAGACGGCCGCGATGGGCGCGCTCCGGATGCTCGAGGCCGTCCGCACCGCGGACTGGCCGGTCCGCTTCTACCAGGCCGGCAGCTCGGAGATGTACGGGAAGGTGTTGGAGTCGCCCCAGCGGGAGACGACGCCCTTCAACCCACGCTCGCCGTATGCCGTGGCTAAGGTCTTCGCCCACTTCATGACCGTCGACTACCGCGAGGCCTACGGCCTGCACGCCAGCAACGGGATCCTGTTCAACCACGAGTCGCCCCGGCGCGGCGGCACGTTCGTAACCCGCAAGGTGACGCGCGGCGTGGCGGCTATCCTGGCCGGCACCCAGGAGCACCTCTTCCTGGGCAACCTGGACGCGAAACGCGACTGGGGTTACGCGAAGGAGTACGTCGAGGCGATGTGGCTGATGCTCCAGCAGCCACAGCCCGACGACTACGTGATCGCCACCGGCGAGACGCACTCCGTCCGCGAGCTGTGCGAGGTCGCCTTCGGCCTCGTCGGCCTCCACTGGGGGCGATACGTCCGCGTGGATCCGGCGTACCTCCGGCCGACGGAGGTCGACGAGCTCTGCGGGGACGCCGCGAAGGCCCGCGAGCGCTTCGGCTGGAAGGCCCGGACCACGTTCCGGGACCTGGTCCGCCTGATGCTGGAGCACGACCTCGCCGGTGCGGGGGTCGAGGCGGGAGCTGTGACCGGTGCCTGACTTTTGGTCCGGCCGCCGGGTGATGGTGACGGGCGGCGGAGGCTTCCTCGGGCAGGCAGTCGTAGGCCGGCTCCAGGCGGGCGGCGCCGACTCGATCTTCGTCCCCCGCAGCGCCGCCTACGACCTCCGGAGCAGGGAAGGGATCGACCGCGCGCTCGCCGACGGGCGGCCCCAGCTCGTCATCCACCTTGCGGCGGTGGTGGGCGGGATCGGGGCGAACCGGGAGAACCCGGGCCGGTTCTTCTACGAGAACGCGATCATGGGCATCCAGCTGATGGAGCGGGCGCGCCTCGCTGGCGTGGAGAAGTTCGTCACGATCGGGACGGTCTGCGCCTATCCGAAGTTCACGCCGGTGCCGTTCAAGGAGGACGACCTCTGGAACGGCTACCCGGAGGAGACGAACGCCCCGTACGGCCTCGCCAAGCGGATGCTCCTCGTGCAGGGTCAGGCGTACCGAGTGCAGTACGGCTTCAACGCCATCTACCTGCTGCCAGTCAACCTCTACGGCCCGGGCGACAACTTCGACCCGGCCAGCTCACACGTGATCCCGGCGCTGATCAAGAAATGTGTTGACGCACGCGAAGATGGCGACCCCTTCATCGTGGTCTGGGGCACGGGCGCTGCGTCCCGCGAGTTCCTCTACCTCGACGACGCCGCCGAAGGCATCGTGCTCGCTGCCGAACGCTACGATGGGGCCGAGCCCGTGAATCTCGGCGTGGGTCAGGAGATCACAATCCGCGCGCTCGTAGAGTCGATTGTGGAGTTCACTGGCTACCGGGGCGGCGTCCATTGGGACCCCACCAAGCCTGATGGGCAGGCCCGACGAGCCCTTGACACCAGCCGTGCCTCCCAGCGCTTTGGTTTCTCCGCCGCCGTCTCCTTCGCCGAAGGCCTCCGGCAAACGGTTGAGTGGTACGAGCGTCTGCGCACAGGGAATGCCCGCGCAACGGCGAACCAGGAGTGACATGCCACGCGGCCAGCCGTCCAGATTTGGCCCACACCTGCGCGCTGGTCAGACCGGCGGCCCGTCTCGCTCGGGGCCCTCGCATGCTTCACCACGGACTCGCGGCCGCGACAGGCGCGGGCGGAGACTCCGTCGATCTAAACCATGCTAGCGACACGCCACCATACGCAAACGGTCGTGCGCGACGCGATAGCATCGACTCGAAGGACTGTGTCCTGTGACATCGATTCTCGACTGGGTGCTTGAACGAGCAGCACGCGTGGCTCCGGGCCAACTCGGCGCGGCACTTGACGAATTGCGGCCAGGCCTTGCTGAAGCTCTTGGTGGGCCGTTTAATGGGCAAGAGCGGCGACTCGACGCAGTCCGCGATATGTTTGCTGCTATTCCCTTTGCCGTTGTCGTGGAAACGGGTACGTTTCGAGCGACCACAACCATGCTCCTTCGAGATCTCACCGCAGCCCCCATAGTCACCGTTGAGGTGAATCGGCGTTACTACTACTACGCGCGAAGACGCATCAGCCAAGCGCAGAATATCTCCCTACTTCGAGGACACTCACCTGGCGTCCTTCGCTCAATTGCTGCGGACGCCAAATGGAACTGTGGCCCTGCATTCTTCTATCTCGATGCCCATTGGCGTGCCGACCTGCCACTGGTTGCCGAGCTGACGGCAATCGCGCAGGGGTGGCGCAGCTACGTCGTACTGATCGACGACTTCCGCGTTCCGGACGATCCTGGATACACCTACGACGACTACGGCCCCGGCAAAGTCCTAGAGCCAGCCATCCTCGCTCCGCTGGCCAAGGAGAGTTTGTCTGTCTTCTGGCCCACAGCGCCCTCGAACTCAGAAGCTGGCGCTCGTCGCGGATGGGTTGTGTTGGCGACGGTGGGCCCTGTCGGCGATGCGCTCCGGCGCCTCCCCGGGCTTCGCTTGGCGGGCTCGCTTGCGGACGTACTTAACGGTGCCGGCCCGCTAGCCTCGGAATGAGGCTGCAAATCCTGCTTTCTCGACAGCGAGCGCGAAGGGCGCGAGGCTAGAATGGTCCGCGTCCGCTCGGTCGACGACGGCAACGAAGCATCGCGCTCGCGCCAGAGATACCGGCGAGCTGGCTGGGGCTACGCCGCCACGATAGCGGCCCGTTCGGTGTCATTCGTCGCTGCAATCGCGACCATCCCTCTCACGCTCCCATACCTTGGGTCCGAGAGATTCGGCATGTGGATGACCATCAACTCGTTCGTGACCCTCTTGGGCTTTGCGAACCTTGGCATCGGTCAAAGCCTGATGAATGAGATCGCGCGTCATCAGGGCCATGGCGACGGGCCGGGCCAGCGTGCGAGTATCTCGAATGCTCTAGCCATCAGCTCCGTGCTCGGCCTCGTCCTCGCAGCCACGGCCGTGATCCTGGGCCCGTCGGTCCCGTGGTGGCGCGTATTTAATGTCTCGTCGCCCAATGCGGTCTCGGAGGCGGGTCCGGCGATGGCCGTCTTCGGGGTAATGTTCCTAGCCAACATACCCATCGGGATCGCCGGCAGTGTATGGAATGGTCTCCAGAGAACATACGTCACCAGCCTCTTCCTCGCGCTGGGTCCCCTGATTGGTATTGCCGGAGTCTTCGCTTGCGTCTTGACCCACCAAGGCTTGCCCGCGCTTGTTGCCGCCGCAGCTGGCGGTCCACTGCTGGCCGCCACAATGTGCGCAGGTGTCCTAATCTTTGGACGTCCTGACCTACGACCATCGATCCACTTGATCTCAATTACCGGGGTCCGTTCGCTCCTTGGCATCGGCCTTGGCTTCTTCCTCCTCCAGGTCGCGATCGCCATCGCAACGGGCTCCGACGCCCTGGTCCTCGCCCAGGTGGTCGGCCCAGCTGCCGTCGCGGAGTATGCGATCGTCGCGCGCCTGTTCAATATTCCAAGCCAACTTGGGGCAACCGTGGTCACCACGCTTTGGCCGGGCCTATCCGAGGCCCGGAGCCGCGGCGACTTCGAGTGGGTCGCCGTCGCCTTGCGACGAGTTCTGATCGCCACGTCCGCAATCACAGTACCTTTGGTGGCCGCGCTTGTGATCGTTGGCCCGAGCATCGTCAATGTCGTGGCGCAGGGGCGCGTCTCGCCCAATGGCTACCTCTACCTCGCATTCGCTGCGGCAACAATCGCGGTTGTCTTCACCAGCACGGCGTCCGTCTTCCTGAACAGTGCCGACGTCGTCTGGCCACAAGTCATCTGCTTGGCTAGCATGGCGGCGGCCAATATCGCGTTGGGAGTCTGGTTATCGGCGAGGGTAGGCACGTCGGGTGTAGTGTGGTCGACGGCCTTCACGTATGGCATGACTCTGATGCCTCTCACATTGTTGATTCGCCGTCGAATCTCAGGTAATCCACCACGCTCAACCGCATGATCGTTTCAGTCCCGCCCGGACGAGATTGCAACCATTGGATGACGATCGTATTCGATGTCAGCCGAGGCGTGCACCGAATGGACCCTTTGGCCACGGGCCACGACCATCGACACACGATCAGTTGTACCTCCGCGTCTCGCCGGCAGCGGTCGCCAGGCGACCTCCGATGGTGAGTCCCTCGGCACGCAGATTCATCCAGCCGCGCGATGCGAAGCGGAGGCCTGACTTTGAATTGCAGGCCGGGATTGTGAAGCCTACGTCGACGTTTGCTCTGGCATCACGTGGACAGGCGAGAGCTTTCGACCTGTGCGCGTTCGGGTTGCCCGCACTCTCATTCGTCCAGGTCTCGTTGATTGGCAGACTGCAGCTCGCGGAGGTGCTCTTGCTCGTGCTCCTGCCGTGGCTGCGACGTGCGCCCGACCGTCTTGGCGTCCCTCGATGGTTCACGTTCCTGTGGGGCGCGTGGTTCCTCAGCCAAGTCCTTACCGACGCCGTTGTGGGGAGCGCCTTCGCGGATTACTCTCGCGGATGGGCGGCAATAATCTTCACACTCACAAACTTCTCCGCGATCGCGGCGCTCGTGTCCACCCCGAGACGAGCCCGCCTCTTCGGCATTGGCCTAGCCTTTGGCGGAGTGGCAACCTACTTCGTACATCCCGACCAGTTTCCCCCGGGAGACCTATGGAAGTGGGCGTTCGCCATCCCTATCGGACTGGTCTTGGCGGCCGTCTTCTCGGGACGGAGGGGCAGCCAAGCGCGGTGGCTGTCCATCCTGGTATTCGCTGGTTTCGGTGCGCTTAGCTTGCGCCTCGACTACCGAAGCCTCGGCGCAGTGGCCCTGTTGACCGCCGCATACCTCGTACTCAACGGCCTCGTCGGGTCGTCAAGTGGCGTTGTACGACCGTCGATCCCTCGCGTCCTAGCAGGAGCATTATTCGGTCTGCTCACCGCCTGGAGTGTGCTCACCTTGTACGACACGGCTGCATCTGGGGGTCTCCTTGGGCCTGAGGTGCAAACGAAGTACCAGCAACAGTCGGGTTTACTCGGGGTGGTGATCGGCGGACGATCCGAAGGTCTCGTGTCAACCCAGGCAATCATCGACTCGCCCCTTCTCGGTCACGGATCGTGGGCAAAGGACTTCAAGTATGTCTATTTGCTATCCGACCGCCTGAGCACCCTTGGCTATGACGAGCAGGATCTCGCTCAGATCTATCAAGATGGCCTGATACCGACGCACTCGTATCTCCTGGGAGCATGGGTGCAAGCCGGGGTGTTCGGCGGCATCTTCTGGTTCGTGATCGCGCTGGCCGCTGTCTGGCTGCTCGTGAACTTCTACGCTGTCCGATCGTCGCTGGCGCCGCTCCTCGTCTTTTCGCCGCTGCTTCTCCTATGGGCCATCGCCTTCTCGCCATATGCAAACGCAGCTCGGCTGACAGCCCCCTATGCGATCGCACTATGCATGCTTGGCCTCCGCCAACTTGGTGCAAGTCGAGAACTCATCCGTATGAACGGAATGGCGCGGACTGCGAGATGAAGGTGTCGATCGTCACCATCTCGTACAACCAGGTTCGCTACCTGCCGCGCGCGATGGCCTCAGTCTTGTCTCAGGATTACCCAGACGTCGAGTACATCGTTGTGGACCCGGGTTCCACGGATGGAAGTCGGGAGGTCATTAGTGATTGGGCGGGACGGCTGTCACACGTGGTTCTAGAGCCAGATCGTGGTCCAGCCGATGGCTTGAACCACGGCTTCCGACTTGCCACAGGCGATGTGCTCGGGTATGTGAATGCCGATGACGCTCTCCTCCCGGGAGCCATCCGTGAGGCCGTCGACTATCTACTGGCCAATGATGATGTCGATGTCGTGTACGGTGACGGCTACTTGATCGACATGGCGGGTCGTGTGATTCGCAGCATCGAATCATCGCCTTTTAGCTTGAGACGCTACAGTTACGGTCACGTGACGGTCCTTCAGCCGGCCACCTTCATCCGCAGTGCTGCGTTCCGTCGTGCTGGAGGGTTCAATCCATACAACCGGATATCCTGGGACGGCGAGCTCGTCATTGACGTCGCACTGACCGGAGGTAAGCTGCGCCATGTGCCACGCCAATGGGCCGTATGGACGATCCACCCAGAGGCCATTTCGAGCTCCCCGCACTATTTCGCACAGTGGAGATTGGAGATGGACCGGCTGTTTGGAAAGATGCGCGGCCGCGAACCACGTGGAATCGACATCCTTCTCAGCCGAATCGTTCGCGTCGAGAAGTGGCTTGTCTCTCCACGCACCACATTCCGGCGCCTGTGGGGCGCCCTGTGGGGCCCCCCTCGACTGACGCTTACGGAACGCGACGGCCCACGAGTGGAGTTGACGGCGCGGGACAGACTCCGCCGCCGTGGTGGAGGCAGCTGAGAGGCACGCCCCGGTGGTGGCATGGGCCCACTCCGTCCACCTCGATCTCTGCGCGACTTTGAATCAGGGTCTGTTCTCACAATCTGGAAGTCAATCGCATCGTCGCGATCCTACGCCGGCTATCTGGACTCCATGTCCGAGCCACGGCCGCACCGGAGAATGCCCACCGACCCGCGCCCGCGCGGACCAATGACCTGCTTTCGACGCTAAGTACCTTCGGTCATAAATACATGCACATATATAAGCTTCGGTCCTGGAGTATGCTCTCCTCCGAGAGGAGGGTTGCGCATGCCCAGACGAAGCCCGTTTGGCATCAGCCTGGACGCGGAGACCCGCGAGACCCTGGAGCGTCGGAGCCGACGGTATACGTTGCCGTATCGAGAGGTCATCCGAGCTCAGTTGGTGCTCCTCGCGGCCGAGGGCCTCGACAACGACGACATCGCCGCGCGGCTTAACACCCGCCGGGAGGTGGTCAGCAAGTGGCGCAAGCGGTTCTTCGAGGAGGGCCTCGCGGGCCTGGAGGAGCGACCACGCCGGGGGCGACCGGCGCGCTTTTCCCCCCAGCCTCGCGGTTGAGATCAAGGCCATCGCCTGCGAGCTGCCGACGCTGTGCGGATTTCGCTCCAATCCGATCAGTCGTTTCGCTCCAATCCGATCAGTCGTTTCGGAGGTTTCCGATCACCCGCCCGTGAGGCCGTCAGCGCGCTGACGTGAGGGCACCAAGGTCCGCCATCGTG
>Ga0209429_10002736_pt1 | contig 10265 bp, 10 predicted proteins | sample BarGraNGADG00212_3_FD_184493 | JGI IMG/M metagenome (GOLD analysis project Ga0209429, IMG submission 184493) | Arctic peat soil microbial communities from Barrow, Alaska - Barrow Graham LP Ref core NGADG0004-212 (SPAdes) (version 2) | ecosystem: Environmental > Terrestrial > Soil > Wetlands >... | reverse complement strand
TATTCGAACTCCGCCATGGTCCCGTCGGACTTCGGCAGCAGGTGCGGAGTGTTGAACCACCAATTGAGCAGGCTCCGGCTGGTGTCCGCCGCGCCCACATAGCCTCTGTCCCGGAACTCCTTCACCTTGCGGCGCAGCACCGGCACCAGCGGCGGCATGAGCTTCCCCATGCTGGATTCCCGCAACGCTTCATCGGCGGGAAACCAGCGGATTCCCGGGTCGAGAATCGCGTGCGGGGATTGCGGAAAGTCTTTATGCAGCGCCATTATTTCGCCCCTCCGTTATTCCCCACACTCACGTCCACGATCGTCATCGTGTCATTGCCGAAGATGTCCACTACCTTTACTGCCAGCTTGCGACGCCCCCGCGTACACTCGTGGTAGACGCTTTTCAGTTCCAGCGATCTATCCTTCTTCGTGCGGAAGGACTGCCACTCGTTCTCAAAGATGTAGTCCCCCGTCCAGACTTCTTCATAGTCGGGAAAGTCCATCTGCTGGGGCTGCTCCATGCCTGCGAGCTCGACCTGCTTCGTTGACTCTCGCAGCACCCGGATCAGCTCGCGCTTGTTCTCGAAGTTGAAATCCACCGCCCAGTAATCGATCCAGTCCGTCCAGTTCTGGGTGAGCACCTCGCGGCTGAAGATGCCGTGCGAGTCCTTGCTCACCTTCACGATCTGCCCCTTCTCCACCACTATCTTGCTGGCTTTGTCCTTGAGCGTCGCCTCCGCGTTGGCAAATGAATCCTGCGAGTAGAACACCGAGAAGTCGGTCAGTTCCACCGCCACGCTGCTGCCCTTGACGTGCGGCTTGACCTCGATGGCCGCCACGTCGTGGAAGACCACCTGGTTCTTTTCCACCGCCCGCTTGTCGAACACCTCGGCGGGGATGTACTTGGGGGCGATGTCGATACCTTTGGCTCGGGCTTCGTCCAGCACGTTGGGGAACAGTCCCATCTCGAACTCAAAGCCCAGAATATCCACGCGGGTGATGTGCTTCTGGCGGCATTCGAGGATGACCTCTTCCACAAACAGCCGCGTCACCGGCAGGTTGACCGGCCCCACCGCCACCAGCCGCCCGGCCTTCTTGCCGTGGAAGGTGTTGAAGCCATCGGTCTTTTCGGCGCGGTAGGCGCGCAGGATCAAGTCCACAAAAGCGGCCTCTTTCTCTTCCAATTGCTCTTGTTGTTCGGCCTCGCGGAGGTTGGGGTTGACGCCGACGTAATGCTGGCGCTCGTACTTGCCCAGGTTGAGGATTTCAAAGGCGCGGTAGTCCTTGCCTTCGGCCTTGAGCTGCCGCTGCACGCCGATCATCCGCTTGCGCGTGGTGTGGATGGCGAACTTACCCAGGTCACAGCCGATCCATTTGCGGTTGAGTTTTTCCGCCACGGCCAGCGCGGTGCCGGAGCCGCAGAAGGGATCAGCGACAAGGTCGTTTTCGTTAGAAGACGCTTTGATGATGCGTTCGAGCAGGGCTTCGGGTTTCTGGGTTGGATAGTCAACTTTTTGCGTGGCTGATGCTTGCAGTGCGGAAATGTCGGTCCAAACCGTTCCGACGAGCGATCCTTTCGATTCGTGCAGATACAACTTCGTTGCCGGGCGCTTCGATTTATCATCGGGATACCAGATTCGGCCCGCCATATCCAACTCAGCCATCTTCTCGCGAGAATATCGCCATCCGTTTTTCGGCGGCTGAAACCCCTTCCACTCGTAGATCATGTTTGGTCGAGGATTAGGACTGTCAATTGGTCCAAGCCGATACCGACGGCCATCGGATTCTTTGAACCTATAGCGAGTTTCTACATCCTCTTCACTTTGCTCGATGAACTGTGGATTCCAGATGAACGCCTCATCTTTCGAATAGTGGAAGATCGTGTCGGTAATAGCTGCCCATGACTTGGCGTCATTATGTGTGCGCGTTCGGCGCCAAGTGATCTCGTTCACGAATCGATTGATGCCGAAAATCTCATTCATCACAAGCCGAATGAACGCATTCACCCTCCAGTCACAATGCACATAAATACTCCCATCCTTGGCCAGCAAATCCCGCATCAGGACCAGCCGCTCGTAGATCATGGTAGTGAAGGAATCGGCGCCACGACCCCAGGTGTCGCGGTAGGCGATTTCTTCGAGGATGTTGGGCTTCTTGGTGAAGGTGTCGCCGCCGATCTCGATGTCCATCGAGAAGTCCGCGCCCACGTCGAAGGGCGGGTCGATGTAGATCAGCTTCAGGCCGCCCTGCTTCTCGATCTCCTCGCGCAGCGGGCCGTTCTTCAGCGATGAGAGGATGAGCTTGTTGTCGCCCCAGATCCGCTTGTTGGTCCAGCCCCGGAGCTGGCGTCCCCGTACGTCCAGCGAGAACAGGTCCATCTGCAAGGCCGTCTCTTCGGGCTTCTCGGCGCGAGGTTCGTCCACCTGCTCGATCACCTGGAAGGGCAACACGATGTTGCAGACCTCGCTGCTCTTGCCGTTCCAGACCAGCTCCACCTCGCGCTTGTCCTCAAAGAGCAGAAAGCGGAACCTGTCTGGTAGCGGCTTGTCCGCTTGGAGGTAGCGGAGGATCTCCTGCTGTTCCTGTTCAGTTAGTCTCGGCATGGATGCCCCCGATCTTGTAAGTTGAAAGAATGTCCAGGTCAAGGACGTGGCAGAAACCAATGAAGTGAAACGAGGGGCCCCCATGTTCGGTCCCCGAATACTGATGCCATTTGCCGAAGAAGGTGGTGAGTGAGAGTTCCGGCATACCCTGCACCTCTACAAGGGACGAAATGGGTGCGCTGGCGGCGTAGGAGGCCGGGGTTAGGATACCACCTCAGGGATGATGGTTGAAGAGGGCGAAAAGCGGCAGAGAGGCGATAGCCAACGACGAGGGGGGTGTTGGAAAGACAGGTCCGGTGTCGATGGGTCTCATCCTTCAACCAGGGCACTGTTGCGCGTGGCTATAGTCGCGTCGATGTTGCGAAGAGCCAAAAAGGCTCAGACTATTTCCACGGTTAGAGTGGATTAGAGGACTGTTTCTAGGGTTACGCTGGAGTCTTCTACGCTCTTGGCATGCGATTCGAGACCTAGCCCGCCATTCTATTCTAAAGTTACGGTGTGAGCTCACACGCCCCTATGGCGCGGAAAGCGTCAAGGAGTTGGAGGATACACCACTTAGATCCCCAGGTAAGCCTTCTGGATCGAATCGGATTGGAGGAGCGCGTCCCCGCTGCCCTCCATGACAACGCTGCCCGTCTGCAAGACATAAGCTCGGCTTGCCAACTCCAGCGCCTCGCGGACGTTCTGCTCCACCAGCAGGATGGTGAGCCCCTCTTTCTCGTTCAGATCGTGGATCGTCTCGAAAATCGTGTCCACCAGCTTCGGCGCGATCCCCATGGACGGCTCATCCAGCATCAGCAGCTTCGGTCTCAGCATCAAACCTCGACCGATCGCCAGCATCTGCTGCTCGCCCCCGGAGAGGGTCCCAGCCTTCTGGTCCAACCGTTCCTTCAGCCTGGGGAACAGCGCAAATATCCGCTCCAGGTCCTCGGTTCGCTCCGAAGGATTCTTGCGAGTGTAGGCGCCGAGAATCAGGTTCTCAAGTACCGTCTGCCTGGCGAATAGTCGCCTGCCCTCTGGGACGTGAGCTATGCCGTGTCGGACGACGCCGTGGGCCTTGAGAGTATCCAACCTGGCTCCGTTGAAGGTTACCTTGCCCGAGACGGGTTTGAGCAGGCCCGATATGGTCTTGAGGATAGTGGTCTTGCCGGCACCGTTGGAGCCGATGATGGACACGATCTCGCCAGGCTCAACTCGGAAGGAGACTCCGCGCAGCGCCAGGACGCCGTCGTAACCGACGTGAATGCTATCGACTTCTAGCAACGTACTTGTCCCCCAGGTATGCCCTGATGACTTCTGGATTCGTGCTAACCCTCTCAGGCACGTCCTCGTCGATCTTCTTGCCGTAGTCCAGCACAACAAGCCGCTTGGAGATCGGCATAATGATCTCCATGACGTGTTCCACCATGAGGATGGTGACGCCCTGGCCGCTGATAGTGCGAACTATCTCCACGGCTTCCTGGCATTCCGTCGAATTTAGCCCTGCCATCACCTCGTCCAGCATGAGCAATTTCGGTTGGGTGGCAAGGGCTCGAGCCAGCTCCAGCCGTTTCTTGTCGGCTATGGTCAGGGCCGAGGCCAGCATGTCATGCTTGGGATAGAGGCCCGTGAAGCGAAGCACCTCGAGGGCGCGCTTGTGGACCTCTGACTTGGACCCGGAACGGAGGTAGGAGCCAACTTTGACGTTGTCGAGGACGGTCATGCCCTTGAATACCCGGACGATCTGGAAGGTTCTGGCGAGACCCGCGGCACACGCCTGATCGGATCTGTAGTTGGTTATGTCCTTGCCGTTGAAGCGTATGGAGCCGCCTTCGGGATTGTAGAAGCCGGCGATACAGTTGAAGAGGGTGGTCTTGCCGGCGCCATTGGGGCCGATGAGTCCGACTATCTCGCCCTTGTCGATGGAGAGGGTGATGTCATCGTTGGCGACCAGGCCGCCGAAGCGTTTGGTGAGGTTCTTGATTTCTAGAAGAGCCATGCCTAACCCCTCCGCCCGATCCCTTTGAGCATTCCTATGAGGCCGTTGGGCTGATAGACCGCCACAGCCATCACCAGGAAACCGTAGATCAGCAGATCCACGGCCATGCCGGTGCCGCCAAGCATGACACGGGTGCTCTCGGAGATGCTGATGAGCACCGCGGCGCCTATCACCGGACCCCACAGGGTGCCAATCCCCCCAAGCACCGCCATCAAGCACATGGTGATGGAGACCATTATGTAGATCGTGCTGTTGGGATCGATGAACAGGACGTACTGAGCGTAGAAGGTACCGGCCATGGCGGTGAACGTCGCGCTAAGCATGAAGGCGAACAACTTGTATCGGGTAATGTTGATACCTAGGGCCCTCGCGCCGTCTGGGTCTTCCTTGATTGCCCGGAAGTAGAAGCCCAGTTTGGATCGCTCGATCCAGTACACGGTGATCATCGCCGTCGCGAGGAAGGCCAGGATGATGTAGTAGTAGGACGTCTTATCGGTGCCGTGGAACTCCATGTTGATCCAGGACTCGGGCAAGATGGGCAGCTGGATGCCCACGGCAGCGCCCAGCACCTGAGTGTTGACTACCACGGTGTAGAGGATCTCTCCGACCGCAATGGTGGCGATGGCGAAGTAGTGGCCCTGGAGGCGGAAGCAGGGATAGCCGACGGCGACTGCCAGAAGGATGGACAGGGCGATACCAACAAGCATACCGGCCCAGGGGGACACGAGGTAATCCTTGAACAGGACGGTTGAGGTGTAGGCCCCGACGCCGAAGAAGATCGTGTTGCCCAGGGAGACCTGGCCGGTGTAGCCGCCGGTGATGTTCCACGCTACCGCCATCAGCGCGTTAACGAAGATCAGGATGGCTATGTGCTGCTGGAAGGGCATCGTGAATAGGTGGGGAAATGCCAATAAGAACAGGATGAATGCCACCAAGGCCATGGCCTTGAAACGACCGCGGAAGGGCGCCGCTTCTTCGATCGGCCGCTGCTTCGGTTCGCCGGGCACCGCGGGTCCGGCGAGACCGGCTTGCTGTTGGTTCATTACATACTCCTAGAACTTGCCGAGCAGCCCCTGAGGGCGCATCAGAACGACCAGCAGGTAGATGGCCAGGACGACAGCGAACTTCAGGGATGGGCCGATGATGAGTCCGGCGAAGACCTGGACGAGCCCCACCAGAATTCCGGCGACAAAGGCTCCTGGGATGCTGCCAAACCCACCCAGCGCGACTACGACGAAGGTGGTAATACCGAACACCGCACCCACCTCGGGCTGGATGTAGTAGTAGGTGGAGAGTAGAGCTCCCGCGACACCCACACATCCGGAGCCGATAGCCCACGCCATGGTGAACATCCGTTCGCTGTCGATCCCCATTAGCGCAGCCGCATCCCGATCCTCTGCCGTGGCCATCATGGCGCGCCCAGTCTCGGTCTTCTCCACCAGCCAGTAGATGAAAGCGAAGGTGAGCACGGCGCCCATGGCCGCGACCAACTGTGGCAAACCGACGAAGACGCTTCCAACTTCCAGCCGCACGTCGCTCACCAGGGAATGCTGGATCACCCGGAAGTTGGGTGTCCACAGGAACTGGGCCAGGCTCCGCAGAAACACCATGAGTCCGAAAGTGGCGAAGATCTGGGCAAGCATGGGGGCATTCAGGATACGCTTGATGATCAGCTTGTAGGTGACGGCGCCCATCAGCATAAGCGCCAAGGTAGTTATGGGCAGCGACACCAGGGGATCGAGAGCGAAGAGAGACCACATCCAGAAGGATGCATACATCGCCATCATCAAGAACTCGCCATGGGCGAAGTTGACGATCTCCATCATGCCGAAAATCAGCGTCAACCCCACGGCAACCAAGGCGAAGACGAAGCCGATCAGCACACCGCTGACTAGCGTCTGTGCCAGTAGGTCAAATGTCATGGGTGCATCCCACCGCCTCTTATCTTGCTGCTAGGGCCTACTAGCCCCCAGTCCCCTTCCTCAGCGGAAGGGGACTGGGGGCTAGGTTCGTCTACGTCAGAACCATCTACTTGATGTCAGCCCACTTGGGTCGCGGCCACACCAACTGCTTAGAGGCTACGTCGGAGGGGTATACCGTGTAGTACGCTCCCCCTAACACCTGCATGTTGATGCCCTGAGCGCCAAGGTTCTGGCCATCCTGGTCGAACTTGACTCCCTTCCAGGGAACAATTAGCTGAGAGCTTGGGATGTCGGTCTCGGTTAGCGCCTTCTGGATCGCCTTCGGGTCGGTGCTCTTGGCCCGGTTGATGGCATCCAACATGGTTATCATGCCCGTGAAGTCGCGCGCCGAGTTCTCCGTCATCTCCTGGTTATACTTGCTCTTGAACATGTCCGCGATGGTCTTGGCCATTGGCTTCTTCTCAGCGATGTCAGGAGACCAGGCGGCCCGGGTGATCACAGCCTCGGAGTCCTTGCCTAGCACTTTCCGGAACTCTGGATCCACGAAACCGGCGCCGTAGGCAAGGATGCCCTGCGGATTGAAGTCCAACTGCTTGTAGGTTTTCATGAAGAGAATGGCATCCGAGGTGTAGGAGACCTGGAATACCACGTCCGGGTTGGCGGCCTTAAGCTTCTGGACTTCGCTTGTGACCTCGCTCGTGTTGGCGGGGTAGGCGATGTCCGCCACCACCTCGTAGCCGCGCTCCTGGGCAAACTTCTTGGTGATCTTGTTGCCGTCGGTGCCGTAGAGGGTGTTCTCATTCACGATGGCGATTTTGTTGAGCTTGATGCCCTTCTGCTTCTGGATCTCATCCAGCATGTCGAAGAGGTTCTTGCCGAAGGTTTCGTCGTGGGGGCTGGTGCGGAAGAAGAACTTCAGGCCCCGCGTGGTCAGCCCTGGCGACGACGAGTCCCCGTTGAGCATCGGGATGCCCAGCCTCTCAGCCGTCTGGCTGGCGGTCTGTGTCACCGCGCTGTTGTAGGCCCCGAAGAGGGCCACCACCTTTTCCTGGGTCACCAAGCGCTCGGCCTCGCTCTGCCCCTTCTCAGGAAGCGCCTGGTGGTCGACTGTGACCAGCTTCACCTTTGCGCCGCCGAGGTTGGGCAATCCCTCGGTCTTGGCCAGCGGCATGTCCAGGTCGTACTTGCCGTTGACGATCTCCACGGCGAGCTCGGTCCCGTACTTGCTGTCAAGACCAGAGGTAGCGGCACCACCCGAAAGCGGGAATAGGACACCGATCTTGACCTCTTGCACTGCAGCTCCGGGTGCTGCCGTCGCAGCGGCCGCAGGAGCTGCCGTCGTGGCGGCGGGTTTCGCGGCGGTGGTCGGTGAGGCCGCCGGAGCAGTCTGCGCGCAGCCTATGGCGATCAGCGAGATCGCCGTCACCAGGACTGCGGCTGCCAGGAATCGACTAGAGACGAACTTTCGCAACATTCCTACTCCTCTGCTCGTCGAGAATGGGGTGAATAGGGAGCGTTCGGGCTTCACCGCCCGAAAACGGCAATACAATCAATGCCCTCTCATGGACGGCCTCGATACAACGCCGTGACAAGGCGACAGATAAAACAGCGGCGAGGAATGTGGAACGTTATACCTGCCCAAACCCCGATGTCTGAGCAACTTGACGGCTAAACGCAATTGTAGAATCCGTTACATTTTCCGTCAAGGGATTACAGAGGCTGGATTGCCCAAAGGTTTGCCTCCGCTTCTGGGTAGATTGCCCAATGTGGGAGGTCGTGGTTGCTCACAGAAACTCCGCTATCGGCCTGTTTTGCACCCGTGCGCCCTTGAAAGGATCGAGCAGGCCGGCAGCTATCTGGGGTGCCGCGGGATTGTCCCCGTGGATGCACAGGGTATCCACCTTCACCGGGACAGTCTCTCCGGTATAGGCCTGCACCACTCCCTCGCGAACCATCCGAACGGCCCGCTCCACCGCCACCTGATGGTGGCAAAATGCCCGTTGCATGCCGCCCTATTCTGCGACGTATTCGGTGGCCACACCCGCTACAGGCGATGCCGTCCTGAACCGATAGATCCCGTAGGCCAGCGGCCGATAGAGGGCATGGGCGAACTTGCTGAAGGGGAACAGCACCAGCAGCTCCATGGCCAGCACAACGTGGGTCAGGAAGATGCCGTAGCCCAGCGCGCTTCCCCTAGGCAGGTACACCATCGCCTCCAGGGCAAAACCGGTTAAACCTACCAGGAACAGCAGCCCCAGAAAGAGCCAGTCGGAGGGACCCATCCGCGGCTGGGTTCGATCCAGGGGCCGCAGCTTCCTGCCGATAGTGATCGCCGATCCGTACATCAGCGCCAGCCCGGCGACGGTCCCCAGCAGGCGAGCCGGATACCAGAGGGGAACGACATCCCCAGGAGTCTTGAACAGAAGGTCGATGGCCGTGGCAACGCCGAGCCCGATGAAGCCCCACATGATGGTGTAGTGGACAAACCATGGCCGAAGGTAGAACGGCTTCTCGCCGTCCACCTCGCATGCCCTGAAGCGCTTCTGCCCCACCATCTCCTCGATCACCGCTCGAACCGCGGACAGAACCCTTCCAGCAAAGCCTGCTGTTGCAGCCGGCCGCTCGGATCCGCCGTCTGCCGGCCCAATCGACCTCGACAGTAGCCCCACAAGCCTCACCGTGCTGATCAGGGCCACCAGCCCGATCGCCGCCATCACCACGACGCCCAGGTCGTGGATCAGCTCGAACGGAATGAAGCCGAACAGGTCCAGGAAGGCCGCCGCGGGCTGGCCGGCGCGACTCAGCAGCACGCCTGCAAAGAGGGCCGCCAGCAACAGGGCGAACCCAACTACGAACAGAGTTGAGGTGTACATCAGCCGCGAAATCCCGGTGGGATCCAGGTTCGCGATGGCGTACCGCCGTACCGACTCCATGTACTCGCTGGGCCTGGCCTGTCGGGGGCAAGTATCAGAGCAGTCGCGGCAGTTCCAACAGAGCCACGCCTCCCGCGAGGAGACCAGCCGATCCCGCATCCCCAGCTGGCCAAAACGGATCAACTTGCGCGGAAAGAGGGCCGTGTCGGAGCTGTGGCTGCAGACGGCCGTGCAGTTGCCGCAGTTGAAGCAGGCGTCGATGTCGAAGGCGCCAAACTTCTTCAGATCGCGCGCCAGGGTCGTATCCAATCGATGCACTGTCATCCTTCCTCGCCCACCAGTCGATACTCGAAGTAGTCGCCATCCTGCTCGCCCTCGGCAACCTTGCCGTACTTCTTCAACGCCATCAGCTGCCAGAAGACCGTCTGAGTCGGCATACCGGCCGCCTCGGCCAGTGCGGGCACCGTCCTGGGCCCATCCTTCAGCAGGCGGGTGATCTCGTTGGTCACCCTTATCTGCTCCTTCAACCGGGCCTGCAGCGCGGGCAACTCCCCGGCCCGCTGCTCCCGCAGCCGCTTCAGCACCCCTGTGGACGTCACCTTGCCGCTCATCGCGCCACCTCCACCGCCAGCACCTCGTCGGAGACCAGGGCATCCACCATGGACTCGAACTGCTCCAGGGTCCACCCCTTGAGCTCTATGGCCTTCTTCGGGCAGGCCGCCACACAGGCGCCGCACCCCTTGCACAGCGCACCGTTGATCTCGGCCCGCAATCCGTCCAAACCGGCCTGTTCCGCGAAGCCAATGGTCCCCTCGTATCCGCAGGCGCCGACGCACTCGCCGCAGCCGTCGCATCTCGACGGGTCCACCGCAGCCACAAATGGATCCAGCTGCACGAAGCCC
>Ga0209429_10002735_pt1 | contig 10269 bp, 8 predicted proteins | sample BarGraNGADG00212_3_FD_184493 | JGI IMG/M metagenome (GOLD analysis project Ga0209429, IMG submission 184493) | Arctic peat soil microbial communities from Barrow, Alaska - Barrow Graham LP Ref core NGADG0004-212 (SPAdes) (version 2) | ecosystem: Environmental > Terrestrial > Soil > Wetlands >... | reverse complement strand
TATTATAGAGAGTATTAGGACAGACGCTGCTGCTCGGGCAGATGTAATTCTCAGTAAGGAAGCACTTGCGGCTTCCAGCCTGATATCTTCCCTTCGTAGTACTGCAGAACACAACAAAGATAAAACCATACTGGCTGCCGTACATGCTCTTTCAGGAAGGACATAACGATGGCAATATTGAAAATGAAGCGGATTGAGGTCATCGCTCTTCAAAGCGCTGCAAAATCAATCATTGAATTTCTGCAGCGCTCCGGTGTTGTCGAAATTTCTCAGCGCCCGGATGTCGGAAATCCCGATGATTCCGGTGCAGGGGATTCCCTCATACAGCTTCATACACATGCCAGTATCACCCAGTTTGATAAGACCCTCCAGTTAGTCAATACTTCCCTTGCGGTACTCCATGAGTATGCCCCCCTCAAAAAATCAATGCTTGCAAACTTTAAGGGGCGCCGCGAACTGTCGCTTTCCGAGTTCTCCGAGCGTTCCCACAAGGTGGAGGAAACGCTGCACAAAGCTCGTGAAATTACGGCTCTTTCCAAAAAAATCGAGGCGGCACATGTAGTTGTTTCACATACCCGTTCCCAGCTTGAAGCCATGCTTCCATGGGAAAATCTGGACATTCCCATGCAGTTTGCAGGGACAACCCATACCGCCGCAATTATCGGCTCACTTCCCGCCCTATATACGGAAGATTCTCTTCTTGCCGCACTTATAGACACTGCCGGGACTGATAACGACTCTGATAGCAGTGTTTCGAACGACAAAGTCTTACCTGCCCAAAAGCACAAAGACGTTGATGTGTCGAACTCGACTGAAGTGCCGACAGACGAATTTCCGCCTGTTTCCATTCATATTATTTCTTTTTCGCGCGAAATCACCTGCATTGTCGTCCTTTGTCTCCGGTCGGATGAGGCGCTTATCAGAAGTAATCTTCGCAAAATAGGTTTTTCCGTCCACTCCGATCCGACCAAGCATCCTCCGGCTGTAAGAATTGCCCGTTTCCGTAACAGGATTAATGACGCACAGGCGGAAATCACAAATACTAAGCTGCTGCTGACCGGTCATAAAAATGAACGGGACAGTTTGGAATTTCTTTCGGACTATTATCTCATGCGCAAAGAAAAATATGAGACTCTCGGAAAGCTTCGTTTTTCCAGAAAGACTTTTGTGCTCGAGGGCTTTATCCCGGAAAAGGATATTGCACAACTCGAAGAGACTATGAACCGGAATTTTATTGTTTCCATTACTACCGATGATCCCGGTGAAGATGAGAACGTTCCTGTTGCCCTTAAGAACAACCCGCTGGTATCCCCGGTGGAGGACATTGTCCAGGCATACAGCATGCCTTCCAGAAACGATGTCGATCCGAATCCGGTCATGGCTTTTTTCTACTACCTGTTCTTCGGCATGATGCTGTCCGATGCCGGATACGGCGTGATTATAGTTATCGCTACCTTTGCCATTCTTCGCTTTCTCAAACCGGAAGGAAACATGAAGCGAAATATCCAGAAATTCATGCTCTGCGGGCTGTCCACTATCTTTTGGGGTGCCCTGTTCGGCAGTTGGTTCGGGAACATTGTATATGTAGTGTCTACGACTTTCCTCGGCAGGAATATCACGCTGGCGCCACTCTGGTTTGATCCGGTAAACGAGCCTCTGAAGCTTCTGATTTTAAGCCTCATTCTCGGCTTCGTTCATATCATGGTCGGGCTCGCGCTAAAATTCTACAACATGTGCAGGCACGGGGAACTGATTGATGCACTGATGGATATTGGACTGTGGTGGGTTGTTTTTGCAGGAATCGGCGCTGCCATTATTAATATGGTCGTATCCGTCACCTTTCCTCTTCAGACAATCGGTCTGTGGGTTGCTGCGGCGGGCGGGCTCGGCCTTGTCCTGACACAGGGACGTTCAAGTAAAAGCATCGCCGGCAAAATCATGGGCGGCATCGCAAGCCTATACAGTATCACAGGATATTTCAGTGATATTTTGTCATATTCACGTCTCATGGCACTTGGCCTTGTAACCGGGATTATCGGAACGGTTGTGAATACAATAGGAAGCATCAGCGGAGGCGGTGTCGGCGGAGCCATTATCTTTATCCCGATATTCCTTGGAGGACATGCGATTAATATCGGCCTCAATGCCCTAGGCGCTTATGTTCACGGAAACCGACTCGAATACGTTGAATTTTTCAGTAAATTCTATGAAGGCGGAGGAAAAGCCTTTAAGCCTTTCGGAATCAATACAAAACATTACAAATTTAAGGAGGACAAGTAAATGGAGATTTATGGAACATTTTTAGCACTGACAGGTGCCGTTCTGGCCGTTATGCTGGCCTGTATCGGATCTGCAAAGGGCGTTGGAATCGCAAGTGAGGCGGCGGCGGCCGTAATCATTGATGATGCATCCAAATTCCCCAAGCTTCTGATTCTGCAGCTTCTGCCGGGTACACAAGGTCTTTACGGCCTTGTTGTTTCGGTAATGGTGCTCTTGAAAATCGGCGTGCTCGGCGGCTCGCCCGATGTCTCGCTGGTGTCAGGATTCATGTATCTTGTAGCCTGTCTTCCGGTTGGTATCGGCGGACTTACCTCCGCTATCGCACAGGCGAAGGTAGCTGCAACCGGTGTCACCATTGTTGCAAAGAAGCCTTCCGAAGCCTCAAAAGCGATTATTTCAGCAACACTTGTTGAGTTCTACGCACTTCTTTCTTTCATTTCTTCTTTCCTTATGGTCATGAACATCGGAAAGCTCGGTCTCTAATCTTTAAATAATAAAAGAACGCAGAGGGAGAGTGAACATGTCAGGTCTTGATAAAATTCTTTCTAAAATTCTTGCCGATGCCCAGGCAAAAGGCCAGCTGGAAATAGCAGAAGCCCAAAGAAAAGCTGATGTTTTTCTTGCCGGTGATTCTGCGGATGCTGCTGATCTGGCAGAAAAACGCGTTGCCGGAGCAAAAGCCGATGCACAGGCACATATTGACAGAAGCCGGTCCGCCGCAAAACTGCAGACCAGGCGGCTTCTTTTACAGGAACGCAACCAAATCATTGACGAAGTTCTTGCTGATGTAAAAGACAGCGTTAGTAAGCTGCCCGATCCGGAATATTTTGCCATGCTGAAGCGCTTTGTTCTCGCTCACGCCCAAAAAGATCCGGGTGTGCTTGTGCTGAACAAAAGAGATCTTTCCCGCCTGCCGGATAAATTTGCAGCATCGCTTTCCAGGGAGCTTCCGATGCCGCTGACCATTTCCGACACTCCGGGCGAGTTCGATGCAGGCTGTGTCCTTATATTCGGCGAAGTCGAATATAACGGGACAATTGATGCGCTTATCAACGAGAAAAAAGACGAGCTTCGCGATCTGCTCAACAAGGAACTATTCGCTGAATAAAGTTAGGAGCCGAAAAGTAAAATGGATAATACCCAATATGCATTTTCAGTAGCCAGCATACGTGTTAAGGAGTCTGCACTTTTCGGGCAGACAGAAATGGAACAGCTTCTGGCAATTCCTACCTACACAGCTGCGCTTTCTTTTCTTTCTGAACATGGTTGGGAAGTTCCTTCAGACCGGACGGAAACGAATCAGATCCTGCGCCTTGAACTTCTGCGGGCATGGAATTTTCTCTGCGAAATTGCACCTGACATCTCTATTTTGTATCCGCTGATTCTCCGGAAGGATTATCACAATCTGAAAGCGGGTATCAAGAGCAGCCTGAGCGGGTTTGAGGTGAACACATTTTTTCTTGAACCGTCTACCCTATCCCATGAACTCCTGATTGATGCAATTACACACCGCCAGTTTGATATCCTGCCCCAGCCTTTCGCAGCAGTAGGCGAGGAAGCCTATGATGCACTTGTCAGGACATCCGACGGCCAGTTGGCAGATATCCTGATTGACAGTGCGGCACTTACCAATATTCTGGCACAGGCAAAAGCAACCCGGAACAAACTTGTGATCGACCTGTCCGAGCTTTTCTGTGCTGCGGCCAACATGAAGACCGCAATCCGTGCAGCGCGCACTGAAAAGAACGAAGAGTTCCTGCAGCGTGCGCTTTCCGAGTGTGACACACTCGAAAAAAGTGTCCTTGTAACAGAAGCATCCCGCGGACTTGAGCCGCTGATGGCGTATCTCTCCACCACTGTTTATTCTGCCGGTGCAGCACTTGTCCAGGAATCACCCTCCGCTTTTGAAAAATGGTGTGACGATGAAGGGATTGCCCTCCTGGACCGGACAAAATATGAATTTTTCGGACCGGAACCGCTGATCGCGTATTATTTTGCCAAGGAAGCTGAAATCAAAAACGTCCGTATTTTGCTGGCGGCCAAGGAAAACCACCTTCCCGCCGACAAGGTTCGTCAACGACTGAGGAGGCTGTATGTATAAGATTGCCGCAATGGGAGACCGTGACAGTATTTACGGTTTTGCATCCATCGGATTGGATATTTTCCCCGAAGATAAAATGGATAGTCCGGCACTTACGCTGCACCGTCTGGTTGACAGCGGTTACGCCGTGATTTATATAACGGAGGCACTTGCAGAGAAGCTTGAGCCCGAGTTGGAACAATACAAGGACAAACAGCTCCCGGTTATCGTGCCGATTCCGGGTATTACAGGAAACAAAGGCATGGGTATGAAGGCTATTAAAAAGTCAGTTGAAAAAGCCGTCGGATCCGATATTCTGGCAGACACATAAAGGAGAACAGCAAACATGAGTAAGGGATCAATTCTAAAAGTATCCGGGCCACTGGTTATTGCCGAAGGCATGCGGGATGCGAATCTTTACGATGTCGTCCGCGTCAGTTCCCACCGTCTGATCGGTGAAATTATCGAGATGCATGAAGACAGGGCATCCATACAGGTATACGAGGAGACTTCCGGACTTCGAACCGGTGAGCCGGTCGAATCCATGGGAATTCCTCTTTCCGTAGAACTCGGGCCGGGCCTTATCGGAAGTATTTATGACGGTATCCAGAGGCCTCTCGTCGAGATCATGAAAATAGCCGGAAATAACCTGCCGCGCGGAATTGAAGTGCCTCCACTGAACCGTACCGATTTATGGCATTTTCTACCCCTTGTCTCCGTTGGGGAAGAGGTTGGCGAAGGTGATATTCTGGGCACAGTCCAGGAAACCGAAATCGTATTGCATAAGGTTATGGTTCCGCCCGGTATATCAGGTGTTGTTGCCTCCATAGCAGAAGGTGACTTCACTCTCGAGCAGACAGTATGCACACTTACATTAAAATCAGGCACTGAAAAAAACCTTACGCTTATGCAGAAGTGGCCGGTGCGTATCGGCCGTCCATTCATCAAAAAAATGGCTCCCAATATGCCTCTTGTCACCGGACAGCGCGTAATAGACAGCCTGTTCCCGATTGCCGACGGCGGTGTCGCGGCAATCCCGGGGCCTTTCGGCAGCGGCAAGACTGTTACACAGCATCAGTTGGCCAAATGGGCGAAGGCTGACATTATTGTATATATCGGCTGCGGTGAACGCGGCAACGAGATGACGGATGTTCTTAATGAATTTCCTGAACTGATTGATCCATATACCGGACAATCCCTGATGAAACGTACTGTATTGATCGCAAACACCTCTGACATGCCGGTAGCGGCGCGTGAAGCATCGATTTATACAGGAATCACAATCGCTGAATATTTCCGCGACATGGGCTACTCCGTGGCTCTGATGGCAGACTCTACATCCCGCTGGGCAGAAGCTCTGCGGGAGATGTCCGGGCGCCTTGAGGAAATGCCCGGTGAAGAAGGCTACCCCGCCTATCTCGGCAGCCGTCTCGCCCAGTTCTATGAACGTGCGGGCCGTGTCATTTCACTTGGCAAAGACAAGCGTCAGGGAACCCTTTCGGCAATCGGAGCCGTATCCCCTCCCGGCGGCGACATTTCCGAGCCGGTATCGCAGGCAACACTCCGAATCGTTAAGGTTTTCTGGGGTCTCGATGCCAACCTTGCCTACAAACGCCATTTCCCGGCAATCAACTGGCTTACAAGTTATTCCTTGTATGTTGATACGTTAAGCGGCTGGTTTGATAAAAATGTCTCCCCCGAATGGACACATAACCGCGGCCGGATCATGCACCTTCTGCAGGATGAATCCGAACTGGACGAAATCGTCCGTCTTGTCGGCATGGACGCCCTGTCCTCCTCAGACAGACTTAAAATGGAAGCAGCCCGATCCATCCGCGAAGATTTCCTGCATCAGCTGGCCTTCCATGAAATTGACACGCACTCTTCCCTGCACAAGCAGGATCTGATGATGAAGCTCGTTCTTCTCTATTATGACAAAGCAAGTGATGCACTTGAAAAAGATGCAGCAGTTGACGCCCTGGCAGGTTTGCCTGTCCGTGAGCGGATCGGCCGCTTTAAGTACATACCGGAAGATGCAATTGATGGGGAATACGAACAAATCGGGGCGCAGCTCGAGCACGAGCTTGCCAATGCCCTGAAAAAGGAGGCAAAATAATGCCTAAGGAATACCGTACTATACAGGAAGTCGCCGGTCCCCTGATGCTGGTCCGCGGGATAACGGATGTAAGCTACAACGAACTCGGTGAAATCGAGTTAAAGAGCGGCGAAACCAGACGCTGCCGCGTCCTTGAAATCAATGGAAGCACCGCTCTTGTGCAGCTTTTCGAAAGCAGCGCCGGCATTAATCTTGCCGACAGCAAAGTCCGCTTCTTAGGACATCAGATGGAGCTTCCCGTCTCTCCCGATATGCTGGGCCGTGTCTTTGACGGTCTCGGACGCCCGATAGACGATGGTCCCGAAATTCTGCCGGATGTGCGTCTGGATATCAACGGTACGCCGATGAATCCCGCAGCCAGAAATTACCCGCAGGAATTCATTCAGACAGGTATTTCCGCAATTGACGGACTGAACACACTTGTTCGCGGCCAGAAGCTTCCGATTTTCTCGGGAAGCGGACTGCCGCATGCACAACTGGCTGCTCAAATTGCCAGACAGGCGAAAGTATCCGGTACCCAGGAGCCATTTGCTGTTGTTTTTGCAGCGATCGGTATCACTTTTGAAGAAGCAAACTTCTTTATGGAGAGCTTCCGCGAGACCGGCGCACTGGATCGTACCGTACTCTTTGTCAACCTTGCAAATGACCCGGCTATCGAGCGTATCGCAACCCCGCGTATGGCGCTTACCGCCGCAGAATATCTTGCCTTTACGATGGATATGCACGTCCTTGTCATCCTCACCGACATCACCAATTATGCGGACGCCCTGCGCGAAGTCTCCGCTGCACGTAAGGAAGTTCCCGGACGCCGGGGTTATCCCGGCTATATGTATACGGATTTAGCATCCCTTTACGAAAGAGCAGGCCGCCTGAAGGGCAAAAAAGGCAGCATCACGCTGATACCTATCCTTACCATGCCGGAAGATGACAAGACCCATCCGATCCCCGATCTGACCGGTTATATTACAGAAGGCCAGATCATACTGAGCCGTGAACTTTACCGCAAGAACGTCCTTCCTCCGATCGATGTCCTTCCGTCGCTATCCCGGTTAAAGGATAAGGGTATCGGCAAAGGCAAGACCCGCGAAGATCACTCCAACACGATGAATCAGCTTTTTGCCGCTTATGCACGTGGAAAAGATGCCAAGGAACTGATGGTTATCCTCGGCGAGGCTGCATTAACCGAGATGGATAAACTATATGCCAAATTTGCAGAGGCATTCGAAAAGGAATATATATCACAGGGCTTTACCACTAACCGTTCCATTGAGGAGACACTGGATCTTGGCTGGAAGCTCCTCCGGATGCTTCCGAGAAGTGAACACAAACGTATCAGCGATGCAATTTTGGATCAGTATTACGAGGAGTAAGACAACATTATGGCAATTCTGAACGTCAATCCTACCAGAATGGAGTTGACCCGCCTCAAAAAAAGGCTTACTACGGCACGCCGCGGCCACAAGCTTTTGAAGGACAAGCGGGACGAACTGATGCGCCAGTTCCTGGAAGCGGTCCGTGAGAACAAAAAACTGCGCCGCGAAGTGGAGGCAGGGATTGTTCTTGCCAACCAGCACATGGCTGTCGCCCGGTCCCTGATGCAAAACGAAGCGCTCGCTGTCTCCCTGATGTACCATAAGCAGGAAATGTCACTGTCAGTCACCGAAAAAAACATAATGAGTGTTCGAGTCCCGCAGTTTGAGACACAGCTGAAGACCGCCAATCAAAATGATATTTACTCCTATGGCTATGCTTTTACATCGTTTGACCTCGATGATGCCGTACGGGCGCTTTCTGAGATTATGCCGGACCTTCTTCGTCTTGCCGAGCTCGAAAAAGCCTGCCAGCTCATGGCTTCCGAGATTGAAAAAACCAGACGCCGTGTTAATGCCCTTGAACATGTCATGATTCCCCAATATGAGGAGACGATCCGCTACATCACAATGAAGCTCGATGAAAATGAGCGAAGCTCCATTACCCGCCTTATGAAAGTAAAGGACATGATGCTTGAAAAAGCACGCGAACAGGAAAAGGCGCGGGATATGGAACGAGACTCGGATCTTGTTTTTACATCAAAAAGAACTACACAATGACAGAAAGCCCGGATTGCGGGAGAAAAATTTATTTTCGTTGTATTTCCAACCGTTTTAAGCTGCATTTTTTCCTATACTTTTGAAGTAGGACGCGAAAGATTCCGTCAAAAGTCGGAGCAAAAAGGATTTTTGTTCTTTACATTACAGGAGGATAAAAAAATGTCAGAAAATACGTGTGGGTCTGATTCAATGTTTTGTTTTCAATGCGAGCAGACAGCTCATGGTACAGGATGTACAAACGGCGGTGTATGCGGCAAGTCCGTATCCCAGGCCGATCTTCAGGATCGTCTGACCGGTGAGCTTGTTGCTTTGGCCCGTGTAGAAAACGGTCACGCCACGGAAGCAACCTGGAAGGTTATTCTGGAAGGCTTGTTTACCACGATTACCAATGTCAGTTTTTCCGATGAGGCAGTTGAGCTGCAGATTCAGAAAACTCGTGATGAAATACAAAAGCTGCACAAGAATTGTACCGGTACGGCCGATTCGTGTCCTCACCATAAACCCCTTGATATGTGCATCCTGTGGGAGGGCAATGAAGATATCCGCTCCCTTAAGAGCCTTCTACTCCTGGGACTTCGCGGAATGGGTGCATATGCCTATCATGCCTATGTGCTCGGACTGACCGATAATACCGTAAACCGCTTCATGATCAAAGCCCTCATCGCACTCGGTGCTGATCTTCCTGCTGACGAGCTTCTTGCCCTCGACATGGAACTGGGGCAGGTCAATCTGGCTTGTATGGCTCTTCTTGATAAGGCAAATACAACAACATACGGTACACCGGTGCCGACAAAGGTCTCAACATTCATCGAGCCAGGCCCGTTCATCGTAATTTCCGGACATGATCTTAAGGATCTTGAACTTCTTCTCAAACAGACCGAAGGCAGGGGCGTTCAGGTTTATACACACGGCGAAATGCTCCCTGCACATGCCTATCCGAAACTTAAAGCATACAGCCACTTAAAGGGCAACTTCGGTACCGCATGGCAGTCCCAGCAGAAGGAATTCGCCAATGTTCCCGGTGCTTTTCTCTTCACAACAAACTGCCTGATGCCGGTAAAAGACAGTTACCGCGACCGCGTATTCACGACAGAAGTTGTATCGTATCCGGGTCTAGTCCACATCGGTGATGATAAGGATTTCACACCGGTTATCGAAAAGGCACTTGCCCTCGGCGGATATGAGACAACAAAAGAACTAACCGGCATCAACGGCGGCAATGTACTGACAACCGGATTCGGATGGGGTACTGTTATGTCCGCAGCGGATAAGGTCATTGATGCAGTCAAGGCCGGAAAGATCTCCCGCTTCTTCCTCGTCGGCGGCTGTGACGGTGCACGTCCCGGCAGGAATTACTACACGGAATTTGTCAAACAGTCACCCAAAGACAGCATCATTCTGACCCTTGCCTGCGGAAAATACCGCTTCAACGATCTGGACCTTGGTGACATCGGCGGACTTCCCCGCATTATGGATATGGGACAGTGCAATGATGCCTACAGTGCCATCCAGGTCGCCATCGCCCTTGCGGGTGCCTTTAAGTGCAGTGTCAACGAGCTTCCCCTGACAATGGTTTTATCATGGTATGAGCAGAAAGCCGTCGTCATCCTTCTGACCCTGCTGTCCCTCGGGATAAAGAACATCTACTTAGGACCGACGCTTCCCGCGTTCGTATCCCCGTTCGTACTTGACTACCTTGTCAA
>Ga0209429_10002734_pt1 | contig 10269 bp, 11 predicted proteins | sample BarGraNGADG00212_3_FD_184493 | JGI IMG/M metagenome (GOLD analysis project Ga0209429, IMG submission 184493) | Arctic peat soil microbial communities from Barrow, Alaska - Barrow Graham LP Ref core NGADG0004-212 (SPAdes) (version 2) | ecosystem: Environmental > Terrestrial > Soil > Wetlands >... | reverse complement strand
CAAAGGAGATGTGCCCTTGGGGAATGGCAAACGGGGCACGTCGCCTGGACTCTCTCGTGCTGGTACCGAACGTCGACCGGTTTCGCGCGCGCCCTCACTCCAGGCCCTTCAGCGCGCGCCTCATGGAGTGTCGCTGCCACCAGCGCGGGAAGGGGTTGTCAACGCGGCCGGGCTGGCCCAGTCCCTCGTTCAACGCGAGAGGCCTCTGGGTCAGGGCATCGAACCAGTCGTGGCAGCCGGGCTCCTCGGTCATTGCGCGCACGGAAGCCTCGGGGAAGCGGTCTTGAAAGAAAGGCTCCACTACCTTGGCGGTCGCCTGTGAGACCCTACCATCCCTGCTTAGCCTCACCCAGTAGGATTCATGGCCGTAGCGGTGCAGATAGTGAGTGCCGGGAAGGGTCACCATGCGGGCGCCTGTCGCCAATTGCCGGAACCCGAAGCCCCAGGTCTCTGCGGCGCCGTCGACTTCAGGATAGCCGCCGGCTCTCTCCCAGCTCGAGCGCGTGAAAAGGTAGTTGCCACTGGCCGGCGGCACGACAGGTCCGGCGAAACAGTCCGCCAGGGTGACAACGTCGCGGTACACCCAGCGGTGCGTCACCTTGGGCAGCGCGCCCCGGAAGTACCAGAGCTCACCGACGGCCGCGGCGTCTGCGTCCTGGGCATTGAGGTGCGCCTGCAACCTCGGGACACTGCCCGGCACGAGAAGATTGTCGGAATCGAGGCAGAAGAGCAGGCTGTGTCGGGCGTGGCGGATCGCAGTATTGCCGGCAACAGCCCCGCCTCGGTTGGTCTTGTGACGCACCAGCCGGATGTCGGGATGCCGGCTGGCCAGGCTCTGCAGGACGTCCCAAGTGCCGTCCTCGGAACCGTCCTCGACCATTACGATCTCATCCCCAGGGCGCAGGTTGCCGTTGAGGATGGAGGCCACCGAGGCTTCTACCGTGGCGGCACAGCGGTAGCAGCGCAGGAAGTAACTGATCGGGTCAGCGCGCTCAGTCACCCAAAGCCTCCAGTGCGAGCTTGTTGATGGTCAGGTCGCGAGAGGCGCACAGGGGCAAGTGCGCGTCGCAGGGAGAAACCGCAGGCCCCGACAATCCCGTGACGTGGCGCCGGGTGCAAAATCGAGCCTCTCATGGCAGGATCTAAGGCTTCTCAAGGAACGCCCGCTTCACGAAGGACGCAGCTCGGTTACGGCCCTTGCGGTATCCGAGTCTCGCGAACTTCAATGGCGCTCCCAAGTATGTCCTTTCTTCAGGCCTGATGGGAGTGTTGTCAGTGTATCTGTCCATCTTCTTGATCTTGCTGGGGTGCATCAGCGGAAAGACCATCGGATATCTTGGGAGATTTGCGCAGCGATGATCCATACCGGTCGTATGTGTGGCGTCGGCTCTGCCGAAACCGATATTGGTGACCAGATTGACATTCGGCGCCGCCGCCAGACCCCCGTTCTTCTCGAATCCGAGCCCCCACTGCAAATCCCAGATGCCGTGCCTCCGAGACTCCTCGCGGATCGCCTCGAAGTCAAAGTACTGCCACGCGCGCCTCCACGTCGCCCACCCTCCCGAGCAGTGGGGGTAGTGCGAGAAGTAGTATGAGGCGTCGCCTCTCTTCGTCCCCCCGAGGAAGTTGGCGCCGCTGATCTGCATGATCTTGGGCACGGCGCAGTAGTATTCGAGCAGCTCCCCACAGAACCGGAAGAACGTCGGATCCGGAACACAGTCATCCTCGAGAATGATGCCTGCATCGACATTCTCGAAGAACCAGGAGATGGCCGAGCTTGGTCCTAGGCCGCAGCCCAAGTTCTCCTCCTGGAAAAGCGTCTGTACATCGCAGTCCCAATCGACGGCGGCGGCCACATCTCTCGCAGCGGCGCACAAGGCTCCGTCACCGTCAACGCCCTCACGAGGCCCGTCCGCTGCCACGAAGAGCTGTCTCGGCTGCACCTGACGAATCGCTTCGAATACCTGGCGTGTGGTGTCTGGCCGGTTGAAGACGATTAGTAGAACTGGGGTACTTAGCATTTGGTCGTCCTCCTCGGAGTCCGGTGATCGACGTCAACGGCCGTCGACACGCGGTCCACCACGGCGTGCGCGAACAGAGAGGTCACACAGCGAGATATGGCCATCGCGATTCCAATCCTCAAGAGCGCGACACCTCGTTGAGCAGTCCTGCGGGCTCCTCGAAGGGCTGAGCGCGATAGGAGACTGGCACCCGCGCCGCTGCGGCAGCGGCAGGAACTGCTTCCGCACGCGCTATCAGTGCGACTGGCAGAAGCGACACCGCCGGCCACCACACGTATGCGTCTGACCCGAACTTGTATCCGAGATACCAGGCCGTGGAGAGACACCCTGTCAGCAGCAGCGTCGTGGCCACACTCGAGGGCTGGCGTTTCGTGAAACCACGAATAGCGCGCCACAACCCCACTCCGAACGGCATGGCAAGCACGATGACGCCTGTCCATCCGGTGGAGTAGACGATGCCGATCCAGTCGCTGTCCGAACTCCAATAGCGACCATACATGCCCCCGGACGAGTCAAACAGCCCGGCGCCGACGAACGGGTCCACGCGCGCGCCGGCTGCGCGTGCCTGGTCAAAAGCCCGGAGGCGGAGTTGGGTCGTGAGGTCATCACGGATACTCCCCGACTGCACAAGAAGGCCGAGCCGCTCCTGCAGATAGCCGATTTGGGCCGGTGCCACGACGGGCCCGAGGGTCAGCACTACTGCCACGAGCGCCGCACAGGCAACGCCCACGATGATAATCACACGGACGCGCTGGCCATGCCGAACCAGCATCAGGGCCGTGGCCAGCACTGCTGTCGCCACGAGCAGCGCGATGAATTGCCGAGAATAGCTGATGAGCACCCCACTGGCAACCGCTGCCAACGCCACGTAAGTCCATACCCCCTTTCTTGGCCGAGAAAGGTAGTAGCACCAAGCCAGCCCGGCCCAGAACGACACGGGCGAGAAATCGCGGATGATAGTGGTGCCGGCAAACACAGTGACTAGATTCTTCCGGTATGAGTAGATCGGCAAGCCGAGGGATGACGCGACGTACAGGACCGACGCAAAGACGGTGAAGAGGCTCAGTACACCGATGTACTGGGCAGTCTCGTCAGTAGTGAAACGCCGCAAGACGTCTAGCGTGATGAAGTACCCCAAGGGTATGTAGAACCAATCTCGCGTCGTCAACATGAGCGCTGGGTGTAGCTCAGTGAAGCCCACACACGCGAGCACGAATTCCACTGCGAAGAATGCAGCGATCAGAATGCCGAGACGAGCCCACACCGGAGCCAGGCGTACGCATGGCACCGGGCGGCGTGTGCGCGCGTAGAGCCAACCCAGCCCGAGCGCCGCCGCGAGGAGGTCCCCCGCCGTGAACCTTGTCAAAGCCAGTCCGAGCACGGGTTGGTTCGGCCAGATATCAATGAAGATGCTCCGCCCAAGAGCGAGGTAGGCGGCCGCGCCAGCCAGAAAGAGGGGATTCCTGCGCGACCGCATTGCCAGGAAGACCAGCAGCGCCATCATCGCGATCAGCGTCGTGATCACCACTACGTGCCACTCCGCAGAATTGCACGCCGCTTCACTTGAGCAGATCCGCAAAGAGACTGGCTATCCGTGTCTCCGCTGTCTTCCACGACCGCCCACGATTGCGCGCATTGGCCTGCGCGACCATGCCCTCGTATTCGCTTTCTTCGAGGCCTAGGGCCTGCTCTATCGCACTCTCGGGGCTGCCCGCGTCTTCAACAAACACGGCAGCGCCGGCACACATGTCTGGAGCCGAACCATACTTGTGCGCGACGACCGGCGTGGAGTAGCTCATCGCAGTGCGCAGCATACCGGAGGTGAGACGCCGTTCATTCTCGACGACGTAGTCAGCCGCGCACATGAGGTCACGAAGCGTGCGGTCTGAAACCGACCCATACTCCCGCACGGGGAGCCCGTCGCAACGCCGCGTGTGGCCCCCCATGCCAACGCCGGCGACCACAAGCAATGCGCAGTGAGGGCCATGCGCACGGACTTCGTCCACGAGTGGCAACAGCGATTCCCTGCCGGCCAGCGAGAAGCCAAGTCCGCTCGCCCTACGGTGTGCTGCTACCCAGCCGAAGAGCAACACGCTCACGAGCCGCTGACCCAATCGTCGAGGGACGCCTGGTCAACAACGCCGACCCCGAGTTCGGGCAAGGCTGATTCGTCGTCCATGAGGCGATCTACCTGGTCCTCGACCAGCGCCTCCGGCTGCCGCAGGAGAATCCGGGGCTGGAACGGGGCCATCATCTCGAAAACCCAACGGGGCTCCGTGTGCTCCACCAAGACTGGCACGCGCAGCCAGCACATGAGATCGGCCCAGCCGCTGTTGGGCGACAGCATGACGCGACAGCTCCGCAGGTACCCCAACTCCCTAGCCAGCGAATGCCCATCGCTCAGTGAGGCGGTCGTGATCGTTCCCTTGGGCAAAATGCAGCCGTCGGCAGTGCCATACACGAGAAGTGGAAGCGAGAGGTGACGCGCAGCGTCGCGTGCCTCAGCCAAAACGGTTGCAACATCGCTGTTCCTTCCGCAGGGGTTCCATGTGACAGCGCGGAACTGAACTCCAACGTGTTCGTCGTAGCTGCAATCGGGGTCCTGAGAAATGAATGCGTCCGGCAGATACGACGGAGGGCGAACGTCGGTGAACGCCCACATCTGATGCTCCGCGAATGCCGTCGACACCGTTGTCAAATCCATGTCCCAGCGCGTCCAAGGCCGAGGCTCGCTGGCCTGAAGGTACGGGCGCAGCAACCGTCGCCACTCCGCTTGGAGTCGCCTGGCTTTGGCCGACGCGATTGCCCAGCGGGCACGGGTGAGTCGCCCCTCCTCTGGGTGGAGAATCCTGGGCCCGGTAGCGAGACGCACCGCGCCAAAGCGCGCGAACAACGCGTTCTCTGCTTCGGTCAGGGCGTCGTCGCGCATAGCTGCTCCCACGGGATACAGCTCCGGTCGACGTGAGAGGATCTTCCACCCTGCACGCAGCCATGGCTCGACACGTCCGAGGAAGTAGCGAATCTCGATGCCCATCTCACCGGGATAGGGAGGGAGGATGAGGCCGTCGTAGATCGGAGCAACCCGAGGCAGCCCGGGATTCCGCCTGGGGAGAGCGTGTAACGTCTCGAGCGCTCCCTCCAGAAGGGCTCTCTTCGTGTACGTCTTCCTTCGGATCACAAGTGACCCTCTGATACCCACTCAGAGCCATGCGAGTGGGCCTGCTTCATGCTTTCGAGAATGCAGACGTCAGCATTCAAGTACTGCCATTGGCCCCAGCGGCCTAGCCCGACCTGCGGAGAACGGCTTGCTTCAAGCACCACGCTTCCGGTCATGTGCGTTGTGCTCTCAAATCAAGCGCACGCGGAATGCCGGCATCGCGCGGTACGGTAACCGCCCATGCGGTCCGCAACCCTCTCGGCTTCTCGTCGTTGATCAGGATGCGTTCCCCGACCGGCAGGCCGAGTAGCAGAACGGAGAACCGGATCCCCCAACGCGCGAGCTCATCCTCGGTTTGCTGTCGGTAGCACTCCGCGCGCGCGCTCAGGAGCATAACCTCGTCGTCATCGGGCAGTTGACGAAAGAAGTCCAGAACGCCCGGCAGAGGCGTCTCGCTCGCGGAGTCCAGGTAGCCGTTGTGCGGGAAGATCACACCGTCAATGTCGATGAGCCACGTCTTGGGAAGGTCACTCAGGCTTGGCAGCGTCGGCAAGGCGTCGCCCCTTTCTTCCGATGGCGCCGCCCGGGTGGTTGTGGAGGAACCGCTCCAAAGGTACCTCCAGGCGATCAGTCAGTTCCACCGCGATCGCATTGAAGACCGCCAGGAAGACGGTGGACGAATTCACGGGGGCCAGGTCCCATAGGTCGCCTTCGTGTTGGAGGTCGACCACCGTATTGTGCTGCGTCAGCATCGCCAGTGGCGACGATGCGGTGCACGTGAGTGACCAGGTGCCGATGGGTCGATCCTCCACCAACCGGGCCAACGCCAGGCTCTCTTCAGTCGCACCGCTCTTCGACACGACGATGAGCAGGTCGTGCGGCGCGAGTATCCCGAGGTCGCCGTGCACCGCGCTGTTGGAGTGCAGGAAGCGGCCGGCCAGCCCGAAGCTGTTAAGCGTGCCAGCGAACTTCTCGCAGATGGGGACGTTCTTGCCCAACGCCGTCACCACGATCTGGTGGCCCTGCCGGAGGGTCTCTTCGCACGCATCGGCAAGGAGCTCGAGCTCCGCGGAGTTACACTTGGCGACGCGAGCGATGGCCGCAGCCTGATCGAGTAGCCGCTCTCTCAGTCCCATAGTGCCGAGAGCACCTCCGTGCCCTTGTAGAAGGAGCCGCAGACCTTGTCGTAATCGTCCCACGCGTAGGTCGTCAGTGACAACCAGATGATTCCCAGGACGCTCATGAGGTAGGGCTCTGGAACCCGGGAAGCGGCGAAGACGTCCGTCGCAAGATGCTCCCAGCCGCTGCTCTGTATGTCGAGCTCGACTGCCTGTGCTGCGATGGACAGGCGGAATCGTCCGAGGTTGAACTGGTCATAGTTGGTCAGCAGCGAGTACAGCAGTTTCGCCCAGTCGTACGCGGGGTCGCCGAAGAGCCGCGTCGTGCCGAAGTAGCCACGCGGATCGATGAAGACGACCCGCTCGCCGGAGACGAGGATGTTCGAAAACGTCGGGTCGCCGTGGATGAAGCTGAAAGTCTGTGGGTAGTGGCGTCGAACGGCGTGGCCGAGCTCGTCCCAATAGTGCAGCGGGTTTCGGTGGCTCTTGCCGTTGATGACGATCTCAGAACGATCGGCCATGGGTATCAGTGTCGCCACCTTCTGGAGGCGCTCCGCGGTCTTCCCCAAGTAAGCCTCGTCAAGACTGGCGGTATCGGCCGGCGAGGTGGGAAAGGCCTTGTGTAGCTGTCGGAAGCCGCGAATGATCATCTTCAGAGTGCTGCTCGAACTGCTCAGCAGATACGGCTCTGTGCCCTTGATCATCTCCATCCTGAGGGGCTCGTAGCCAAGGATCACGGGCACGCAATCGAGCCCTGCCCGAGTCGCCTGCCGGTACCAAGCCTGCTCGAGCTTCGCCAGAGACTCGCCTTGCGCGTCCACCGGCTCCTTGAGCAGGGTCCCGTCGGACAGAGCCGTGATGCGATTGAACGGACGACTCGCGAATCCTTTGCCGCTCTGGGACTCGTACCCGTCAAGCGTGCCGACCTCCGTGCAGAGGTCGCCGAGTGGGACGCCTACCGCATCCAGATCCGACCACGACGCGAGGTACTCGCAGAACTCGCCGGAGGACGGGGTCGGGTTCAGTGAGGAGGTGCGAGGGAACCAGAAGCATCCCGCGACGCCTTCCGTGCTTGACGGGGAGTGAGCCAGCTGCCCATCACGAAAAGACCAGCGGCAAGGGAATGACGTGGAAACGCCGACGCCGGCTGTCTCCAGGCCCGAGAAGAGAGGGGCAGGGGACTCCGAGAACACCAGGTCGCACCAAGAAAGCAGGACAGGTGCTTCTGGGTCCATCTGCCTCGCTGCCTCAGAGATGCCGGCGCATGTGCCGGAGCCGTCAGTCCGCACGATGCGAAGGTGCTCATGCCGACCGAAGGCCTCACAGTAGCGTCGCAGCACGTCGATCTTGTAGTCGCCGATGACGACGATGTCAGAGTGTGGGAAGAGATCCAACGCGTGGAACAGCAGCGGCTTGCCGCGAAGGGGTACGAGCGCCTTCGGCTTGTTCGCCGTGAGCTGCCCCATACGCGTGCCCCGGCCGCCAGCCTGGATGATGACGTTGGGGGGGGCTGTACCGGTCATCTCGTGGCGGGACCACTGCACAAGGCGCAGCGTTGGCTTGCGAGAGCCTGCTCTGCCATCTCCGTCGCAGCGCATTCGGGGCGACGAAGCCGTCGCACTGCTGTCGCCGCAGATCGTGCCGCATATGTCAATGCCTGCTCACTCAACACTAACGTTCCTCTCGGCGTTTCTAGCGCGGAGAACGACAGAGTCCTCACCGTATGTCGCGGCCCAGTTGCTATGGTAACGGAAATTGAACCCCACTCCGCCCGGGTCGCACGTCTCGACCGTGAACGGGACATGGACCGTATCGAGGACCCTGCGGAACGCCTGCGTCGCCGCGATCTCGATGCGGTAATCTCCTGCGGCGAGCGGAAGATTCGTGATGGACAACGAAAGATCGGCGTCTCCACGTTGGGCATGCAGTCGCTCGTGCCGGAAGATCTCCGGGGCGCCGAACACGACCGACTCGCCGGCCATTGTCACGATCCGCCACTCCAGATTGAAGGCGATGTCCTGATTGGCTCTGCACGTCAGCCCGACACTGACCGTGGTCATGCATGCATCGACGAGGTCCACGCACAACAACCGGGCTTCGGTGATTCGCACGCCATCCTCTCCCCAAGGTTTGCGGCTGTCGCGTAGCCCGAAGACCTCACCAGAAGTCCCGCCCTGTGCGATGTACTCGTCGACGACTTCATCCACCTTACCGACTCGCACAAGGCGTCCTTCGGAAAGCAACGCGCAACGCGTGCACAGGGCCCGTATCGCCGCCATGTTATGACTGACGAAGACAACGGTCCGCCCGGCAGTCGCCACCTCGCCCATCTTCCCGAGGCACTTCTTCTGGAATTCCGCATCGCCGACCGCCAGCACCTCGTCGACGATCAGAATCTCAGGGTCGAGGTGCGCCGCCACGGCAAACGCGAGACGCACATACATGCCGCTGGAGTATCGCTTCACCGGCGTATCCAGGAAGCGGCTGATCTCGCTGAACTCGACGATGTCGTCGAACTTGCTCTTGATCTCCGCCCGCGTCATGCCGAGGATGGCGCCGTTGAGGTGGATGTTCTCGCGGCCTGTGAGCTCGTTGTGGAACCCTGTGCCGACTTCCAGCAGGCTCGCCACCCTGCCCCTGATCTCCGCCCTGCCCTCCGTCGGCTCGGTGATGTGCGAAAGCACTTTGAGCAGCGTGCTTTTGCCGGAGCCGTTGCGGCCGATGACCCCCAGCACCTCACCGTGCTTCACCTCGAGATCGACGTCTTTGAGCGCCCAGAGTTCCTCCGAGGCGTGTGTCGCGGCGCCGGGGTGACGAATACGCTCGATTGGTCGCTTGGCTGCCCGCACAAGCGTGTCGCGGAGGGTACGGTACCTCTCACGCTCAGCGCCGATGCGGTACATCTTGCCCAGGCCGACGGTTCGCAGGGCGATATCGCTCATCGTCTACACCACATCGGCGAACACGCGCTCCATGCGCTTGAAGTAGAAGAGGCCGCCGACGAGCAGTACCACGACCACGGCGACCGAGATCCACATCAGGCCGCCCGGGGCCTGCTGCCCGGGCAACGCCCAGCGAAAGCCGCCGATCACGCCGGTCATCGGGTTCAGTGCGAAGACGATGCGCAGGGGACCGGCGGGGATATCGCTGATCGGGTAGATCACGGGGCTCACGAACATCCACAGCTGCACGAGGAAGGGGATCACGTACTGCACGTCGCGGTAGAGCACGTTGAGGGCGCTGAGCCAGAGGCTGACGGCGACTGCGGTCGCGATCGCCAACAGGACAAAGAGCGGCAAGAACACGATATGCCACGTGGGGGCAATGCCATACGCGGCCATCAGACCGATCAGGACAAGGAACGATATGCCGAGGTCGACGAGCCCGGCCAGCACCGCCGAGAAAGGGATCACAAGGCGCGGAAAGTAGACCTTGGTGAGCAGGTTCGCGTTGCCGACAAGGCTCACGCCCGAGCGGGACAGCGCCCCGGCGAAGAACTGCCAGGGCAGCAGGCCGGCGAAGCTGAAGACGGCATAGGGCAGGTCGGAGGCGGGGCTCTGGACGCCCAGCACCTTGTTGAACACCAGGGTGAAGACGATCATCGTCAGCAGCGGCTGCAGGATCGCCCAAGCAACGCCGAGCACGGCCTGCTTGTAGCGCACCAGGATATCGCGCCATGTGAGGAAGTAGAGCAACTCGCGGTACGACCACAACTCGCGCAGGTTGAGGCTCCCCCAGCCGCGCTTACGCTCGTAGACGGCAAAGCTATCGTCGACCGGCGAGTCAGCTCGCCCTGCCGGATCGGCACTCTCGCCGGCCGCAGCCCCGCCCATCAGAGTCCAGTCCCCGTCGGCATCCACTCCAGCGTGAGTTCGAGGCCTTCTTCCAGGCCGACCGTTGGGTCGTAGGCGAGGGCTTCCCGGGCCAGCGTGATGTCGGCGTAGGAGTGCAGCACGTCCCCCGGCCGCGCCGG
>Ga0209429_10002729_pt1 | contig 10273 bp, 10 predicted proteins | sample BarGraNGADG00212_3_FD_184493 | JGI IMG/M metagenome (GOLD analysis project Ga0209429, IMG submission 184493) | Arctic peat soil microbial communities from Barrow, Alaska - Barrow Graham LP Ref core NGADG0004-212 (SPAdes) (version 2) | ecosystem: Environmental > Terrestrial > Soil > Wetlands >... | reverse complement strand
AGCCTGCCGCCGCCAGTGGCGGGATCAGGCAGGCGGAGGAATCAACCGAAAGGAAGAAGCGCAAGCAGGCGCTGACTGCGAAGCGCATCGACCATTGAGGTTGCGGGGGAGTCGCAGCCTACGCCGATTGAGCGAGGCAAGGATAAGGCGGAAAAGATCCGCCGCATCAAAGCATTAATGAGTGAGAGTGGTATAAAGGCACTCTAAAGACTGTACAACCCGCTTTGTGGCTCATGGTATGATCCTTTGTGACAGATTTGGTACATCCTTGTCTTGTTGCATTGGCACATTGTGAGCCACTTTTTTGTTGCGCTAGGTATGGAAAAGCAGCACCTGCAACAACTGGGCGCCATCCAGCCTGTGCCAACAATTGACATTAATCTGAAGCGGTGTTAAACTGCCTTTACCGCTGAGGTACGGGGATGCATGCGGCGCGCGAAACCGAGCAGATACCATGCTGGCTTACCAGGCAGTGCTTTGAAGCATTTGGTGTCTTTCGGGTTTTTGCAGCAATATGAACCTTGTTTCCATCCAAGCCGGGTCAAGGCATCGCACGCTTTGCGGCGAATGAATGATTGTCCCGGCAAATATGTGTGAATGGCTGTCAGACGGTGTCTGAATGGCGCAGCTATGCGAATCGGAAGCTAACCACTATGGGACGAACACTCTAGATTTTAAAAGATGTCCGTTGTGATAAAGTTGAAACAGATATAATAATCCTATGTCTAAAATGTGAGACCAGACGAGCATTGTATTTTAGGCACCATTCGGCTGATGTGTTTCCAGTTAATGATAGAGCGGTTTTCTATCTCAGCAAAGCGATTCAGCATTACACGAAACGTTTCTGGCCACGGAACTTCGGAGGATTACGCACTGTGCGGGACCGATAGGCACTTCGTCATCGGATTCCTCATAACGAATGCATGTTGTCTACCACAAATGGTCAAGAATGTAATTGAAATATGAATGGCTTTGGGACCGCAGGTGGACAGTATGGGCATAATTGAAAAAGTGGACAGGCACTATTGCAATGTCTGTCTTATTATGTTATTTGACAGCGCACAACGTTTAGTGTTGGAGCCGTATGAATAGATGGATCAGAGGTGTTCTAAAGCTCCCTCCCTCCAGGATTTGTACAGGTTCAACATCCGCAAATGATTGGCAAGAAAGGCGTTGGTATTTTCATGTTCAACTTTATTAGAGGGAAATCGCGTCTTTTAGCTTTGATTTTGATCGACCTGCTATGTTTGTCTGCGGGATATTGGCTAATTCTGGATCGCGTGAAGTTAACAGCGTGGTACTTATCAGCAACCGATGTTTTCACATACTTCTATGTGATGATTATTTCTGTTGTCATTGTGAGGTTTGTATTCAACGTATATCGTCAAATGTGGCGCTACGCCTCATCAGACGTATATCTTAGAATGGTGCTTTCTGACTTGATCGGTGGACTCATCTATCTCGCTATTGACAGGCTGGCTTTTAAGTATCACTTGTTCTTTGCGCACGCCGTTGCAGCGGTAAGTGTCGGCCTTCTCATGACATTGTCAGCCAGGTTCGTTTACCAGTTTTTCCGAAAAAGACCAGAGATATTGCATCTTCATCATGGAGAAAGCGCTCAATTGGCTAGCAGTAAAACCAACGTAGCCATTGTTGGCGCTGGAGAGTTAGGGGTGATGTTGGCCAAGGAATTGCTGATGAACCGCAAATCCAGATACCATCCAACTTTCTTTTTTGACAATGATCCGCGGAAAATTGGAACAGTAATCGAGGGTATCAAGGTAATCGGCCCTGATAATGATATTATTGAAGATATCCAGAATCTGCCTGTGCAAGAAATAATTTTGACGCTTCCCAATATTGATCCCGCAGTTCGGGAGCGTGTAGTTAATACTTATATGGGTACTGGCTGCAAGGTTTTGGTCTATGATTATCCAACAGATCGACTTGATCACGAGGAGAAGCCGATAATTCGTGATATTAACATTGAAGATCTGCTGTTCAGGAAACCTGTTACTATGCAAGATCCGGATTCAGTCGCGTATTATCATGACAAAACGATTCTAGTTACCGGCGCAGGTGGTTCCATCGGCAGCGAATTGACAAGACAGCTGGCAAAGATGGAACCCAAACGCCTTGTACTTCTGGATATTTACGAGAACGGAGTTTATGACTTAGGCCAGGAACTGCGGAGGCGTTATGGTGATGCGTTGATTTTTGATACTGTGATTGCTTCGGTCTGTAATCAGAATCAAATCAACCAGGTTTTTGACAGGTTCAGGCCACAAATCATTTTCCATGCCGCGGCGCATAAACATGTACCGCTCATGGAGGAGAATTGTTCTGAGGCAATACGTAATAATGTTTTTGGCACCCTCAATACTATTGACGCAGCAGAAACTTATAATGCAGAAAAGTTCGTTTTGATCTCTACAGATAAAGCTGTGAATCCCACTAATATGATGGGTGCCACAAAGCGTATGTGCGAGATGATCATTCAGAGCAGAAAAGAAAGCAAAACATTTTTTGTCGCTGTTCGTTTTGGCAATGTGTTGGGATCCAATGGATCCGTTGTGCCACTTTTTAAGCAGCAGATTGCTGAGGGCGGACCCGTCACAATAACCGACAAGCGAATCATACGGTATTTCATGACAATTCCTGAAGCAGCCCAGTTGGTACTCAGAACAGGCAAGCGAGCGGAACGCTCGGAGATCTATGTGCTAGACATGGGGAAGCCCATCAGGATCTACGACTTGGCAGTGAAGCTGATTTCCTTGTCTGGCTTCGAACCTGGAAAGGATATTGAGATTCAGGAAATTGGCCTTCGCCCCGGTGAAAAGATGTATGAAGAGCTCCTCGTGAAGTCTGAAGACTGCGAGAAAACGGAAGACGCCCGCATCTTCATCGAGCGTGAACAGGGCTTTGAGCGCGCGGAGGTGGACGCCATGCTCCTGAGTTTCCGCAAGGAACTGGAGCGGGACAGCAGCGACGCCACCGTCCGCGCGGCCTTGATGCGCCTGGTGCCGACCTATCAGCTGGCGGAGGAGGTCAACCGCACCGCAGCCGAGACACGGGAGTTCCGGGATCTGGCCGTGCATTCCTATTTGGATGCGGCTGTTGACCCCGGGATTCCCAGTTAAGCGGTCAAGCACCACTTGTTCTCCGTTATCCAATTCGAATTTGGAGGTGAATGAGCAGTGCTGAAGAAGATAGTCTCTCTCCCTGCTACCTTCCCTCCTGCTGCCGGTCGTCGTGCTTGCTAAAGGGACCGAACTCAACCTTACCGATGAACAAATGCTGCAGATCATCGCCGCGCTCGACGACGACAGCAAGGATCTGCCCATCGGAGAGGAATTCCACATCCATGTGAAGGCCGATAACCTCTCCGCCGTCGAGGACCAAGATGAGGAATGGATGAACATCCTGCTGCTGGGCACCGATACCGGCTATATCAACCTCAAAACTACGGCCGGACGGACTCCATGATTGGTGCTGTCTGTCAACCTCCAAATGGGCCAGATAAGCTTAACTCCCTGATGTGCGTTTTGCGGACGAGTCGTCTAAAGCCGGCGCGCCTGCAAATAGCATTTGGCTACTCTACAGCGGCGGCTATGAAGTACAGCTACAACTTTGACAGTGCCTTCAACGTGTACAGCTGCTTCCGCCAGAACAAGCCCTATGTGGAAATGGATCAGTCCGATACAACTGACCTTCAGCAATTTCATTGTTCAATGGACGGACCTTACCTGCAAAGGCGCTGCCAATGTCCCCTTGCTGAAGGATATAGGGGAGGGCAACACGGATGTCTATATGCCGGCGTGTGGCATGTCGCTGGGTATTGGGTGCACGAAGACGCGGACAACCGCTCCATTTTCTTTGATCAAGATGGAAATGGGATCAGGTTGCAGCGCATTGAGAGTTGGATCAACATCAACTCGGAGCGTTCCAATACCGTGGCGTACGAGCAGACCAATGCAAAGTGTCTGAAGGGTTATTGTGACCCAATTATCTGTGTTTGCTAAGGAGGGTGTTATCCTTGTTTTATGCTAAGTACCTGAAAAGGCCGCTGGATCTGATTCTCTCAGGTCTCGGTCTCATCCTTCTTTCGCCTCTATTTGCAGTTCTTGCACTGTGGATCAAGCTAGATTCAAAGGGGCCGGTGTTTTTCCGGCAAGAGCGAGTGGGGAAGGGTAAGCAGCTCTTCTCCATCTACAAGTTCCGCACCATGCGAATTGAGACCCCGAGCGATATGCCGACCCATATTCTGAAGAACCCCACTAAATTCATCACCCGCAGCGGAGGCCTTTTGCGCAGGACCAGCTTGGATGAGCTGCCCCAGTTAGTCAACATCTTCAGGGGCGACATGTCCGTCATTGGTCCGCGTCCCGCGCTGTGGAACCAGGACGACCTGATTGCCGAGCGGGACAAGTACAAGGGTATCGGCGGCTGGACCCCCAACGACCTCAGCCCCGGGCTGACCGGTTGGGCGCAAATCAACGGGCGGGACGAGCTGGAGATCCCGGTCAAGGCCAAGTTAGATGGGGAATATGTTGAAAAGATGAGTTTCTCCTTTGACGCCAATTGTTTTTTTGCCACCATTGTATCTATCTTCCGGCATGAGGGAGTGCTTGAAGGGGGAACGGAGGCGCGTAAAGGTGAAGCAAGCCAGGAAAGAGACAAACAGTCATGAGAGTACTGATGGTTGCATCCGTTGCTTCCGCGATTCTGCAGTTCAACATGGAGAATATTCGCATACTGTGTCAGTTGGGGCACAGTGTAGAGGTAGCATGCAATTTTGAAAAGGGTAACAATTGTTCTGTTCAAGCGGTTGAGGACTTGAAGAGAACATTGGAGCGTATGAATGTGGTGTATCATCAGGTGTACTTTGCCAGATCGCCATACAATCTTCTGTCAATCGTGAGCGCTTACAAAGCTTTGAAGCTAATAGTGACCAGCGCACAGTATGGCTTCATCCACTGTCATACGCCCCTGGCTGGTTTCTTGTCACGAATCATTGCTCATAAAACCAATACTCCTGTGATTTACACTGCGCATGGGTTCCATTTCCATAAAGAGGGAAGCATTCTAAACTGGCTAATCTACTATCCCATTGAGAGGATTCTTTCAAACAATACCGATGTGTTGATTCTGATCAACAGTGAGGATTATGCGCTTGCCAAAAGGAAAATGAGAGCAAAGCGCATTGAGTATGTGCCAGGAGTTGGCGTAGCAGCACAACCTATTTGTGAGAGTAGAGAATCATCTTCCATTTCCAGGACGGATCTTGGTGTGCCTGCTGATGCTTTCCTGATGTTGTCCGTAGGGGAGTTGAATAAGAATAAGAATCATGAATTAGTTATAAAAGCGATGGCAGAGTTGCCAACCGTGCATTATGTTATAGCTGGGAAAGGCGATATGGGAAACCATTTGCGGCAAGTGGCGGATTCGTTGGGGGTATCACCGCGATTGCATCTGCTTGGATACAGGAGTGATGTTCAGGCTCTGTATCGCCTGGCGGATGTTTATTGTCACCCATCATTCAGGGAAGGGCTGAGTGTGGCAATCATGGAAGCGATGGCAAACAGCTTGCCAATAGTGTGCTCAGACATTAGGGGCAATCGTGATCTGGTAATGCCGAGAAAGGGCGGATATTTGCTCAGTGCAATAAGCGCCCAAGCCTGGTCATCCGCAATCAATGAACTCTTGCGGGATCCATTGAAGCGGGCTGAGATGGGCAAGTTCAATGCTGACCATATCAAGAGCTTTGATATTTCCCTCGTCTCAGAGCAAATGGCGCGAATATACGCTGATATGGACACTACATAACAGATGGAGATACTGCAATGACCATTACGCTGGACAAGCATGTAGTAAGCATAAGAACGCAAGCGGACGAAAAAATGAGTGTTGCCCAGTATCTCTTCTTGATATTCTGGGTGATGAAATCGTTTTACCTTTGGAAATCAGGGAGTATGCAAATCTCCGATTTCTTCTTTGTTGCCTCATTTATGACTTGGCTCATCAGCAAAAGGGGCAGAATTGTCGCAGAGGCAAAGGACTTGTACTTTTTCTATATTGCATTGGGGGATTTGAGTTAGGATGCAGAGTACTGAAAAACCATTGGTTTCGATAGTTATTCCAGTTTATAACGGTTCAAACTTCATGCGGGAGGCCATAGATAGTGCGCTGTCTCAAACATACAGCAATTGTGAGATCCTGGTGATTAATGACGGCTCAAATGATGGAGGGCAAACTGAGGAGATTGCAAAGAGTTACGGGTACAAGATCCGCTATTTTTCAAAGGAGAACGGCGGTGTATCCAGCGCACTGAACATGGGAATCCAAAACATGCGTGGCGATTTTTTCTGTTGGCTTTCTCACGATGATGTATATCTCCCTCAAAAAGTGGAGGCGCAGGTTGATGATTTGCTACGCTTCACCGACAAGAGGATCTTGTCACTCTGTGGGTACTCGCTGGCAAATGAGTCCCTGCAGACTCTGAAAAGGCAGCCAAAAAGCACTCTGAGAAGCAATCAAGTTCTGTCAGGCGAAGAAACACTGGAACTGCTTTTCAGGGAAGATACATTCAATGGTTGCGCATTGCTGATTCCAAAAACTGCCTTTGATTTGTGTGGAGGTTTTGACGTCAGATTGCGCTTCAACCAGGATGCCTTCATGTGGTACAAGATATTCCTCTTCGGATTCAGCTTGACCTACACATCATATCGTGGGGTCATGCAGCGAACTCACGGCGCTCAATTAACGCAAACAGGACAAGCGACGTTTCACTCTGACTGTATGTACATGAGTGGGTACATGATACCAAGGCTTGTTCAGGCTGGTTTGCAGAGTAAGAGGCTTTTGTTCTGGTACATGGTTTACAATGCTAAGCACAATCATGAAGTTATTGTCAATGCTTGCCTGCAGAGCGGAGAGAAGGATGGTCTTTTTGGTCCGAAGGATGTCATGGCAGCTTGGGCAGTGTTAGCATATGGGAAAGTGAAACCGCTTATCAGTCGTGTTTACTATTTCGCCGTAAAAGGCAAACGGTGAAGGGCTGAGCTTGGCAATCATGGAAGCAATGACCAGTGGCTTGCCTGTTGTATGCGCGGATATCAGAGGTAATCGGGATTTGGTTCTTCCTGAGAAAAGCGGATACCTGCTAAGTGCGAGGAACGTTCATGCCTATTCGTCCGCTATTAATGAAATATTCCTGGATCCGTTGAAGCGAGCGAAAATGGGGAAGTTCAATGCGGAATATATAAAGAGTTTTGACATTTCTCTTGTATCACACAGAATGGCTGAAATATATTCAGCTTTCTAGATACGATATAGTAGACGGGGAGACATTGATGACCATTGCATTAGATAATCGTACCGGAAGCACAGCAATACAAGCAGATGATAAAATGAATATTTCTCACTACCTCTTTTTGCTTTTTTGGCTGCTAAAACCTATCTATCTAAAGGAATCGGGGACTTTACAGATTGCGGATCTAGTTTTTGTCATGTCATTTGTATCCTGGATTTTCATCAACAGAGCGAATTTGGTGCTGTCTTCCATAAATGGCTTGTTTGCGAGTTTTGTCGCCGGCGTTTTTATTGTCAATTCAATATACGCCGCACTGTATCACAATATTAATTATATGGTGCAGACATCTTACTATATGTTCAACTTGCTTATTGTACTTGAATTCAGTGACATGACAAGCAATAACAGGTTCCTGAAAGACCTGATGAAAGTAACGGTATTCAACCTTTTTTTGCAGTTGATCGTGCTTTTTTTGCGCACAGGTCGTTACTACTATGGCGTTCGTTATATGGGTACTTTCAACGATCCCAATCAGTTTTCATTTTTCGTGTTTGCATCCTTTCTGCTCATATACATTGTGTTAAGATACTTCGAAGGCGCGAATAGTCGAGGGGCGATGCTGAAATCCTTGAGCATATTTGCTGTTGCGTTTTTCCTCATATCTCAGGGAAGCTCAACCGGAGCACTATTGGGTATAGCAGCATTTATTTTTATGTTGATTATTGCATTTGTCAGCAGTAAGAAGAGTCCCGGATTTATGTTCTCAAAAATTGTCATATACTTTTTCTTTAGCGCTTTTGTTATGTACACAGTATTGACTGGATTAACCTCAGATTTCGTGAAGAGCGGCAGTTATTCAGATAACTTTTTTATCATGAGATTGGCAGAGAAGTTTGGGAAAATTACCTCAGGTGGAATAAGGGCAATCATGGAGGAAAGAGGCATAAGCAATGTTCTGGAGAACCCGTTATACTTGTTTTTTGGTGCAGGTGAAGGAGGAAATGCCAGGTTTGCGTTTAGTGGGGAAGTGCACTCAACACTAATAGGAATCGCGTTCTACTATGGCATTTTGCCATTCATGCTCCTGCTAAAGTGGATAAGGGAGAATACAAGAAACGTGCGAGGAATTCTGCTGCCCGTTTTTTTTGCTTTGCTTGTCGAGAGTCTCATCTTGGCAAATCAGAGACAACCTATACTGTGGATGATTATTGTTTTGGGAAATCTGGAGTTTCGCATCAAACCATTGAATAGAATTGGTACTATCAGAGTTCGTATATAGGGGAGAGGATGAAAGATGGCAGACCGTCAACTGCGTATTCTGCATGTATTATCCGCGCTTCACACTGGCGGCGTAGAGAATATGCTACTCACGTACTATTCTCACATGAGCAAAAGAGATTTCCATTTTGATTTCGTTGTGCATCGTGATTCTATTGGAGTACTTGAATCGTCTTTTGAAGAATTGGGTTCTAGAGTGTACCACATACCAGCCCTAAGTGAGAGTATTCTGGGCAATTTGTTGGCACTCAGGGCGATACTCAAAAGCAATGATTATGATTGCGTTCACTTTCATTTAGGGTACTATGCATATTTCTCAATGCTATTAACCAGGAAAATGCTGCCAGAAGCTTCAATGCTTTTGCATTCACATATTGCCTTGGAACCCCTGAATTTCATTCAGAATGCGACTAAGGTGTTGTTAACGAGGGGATCCAACAGGATCGCGGATGTTTGGTGCGCTTGTGGGCATGATGCAGGTGTATTCCAGTATGGGGGAAAGGCTGTAGATTCGAAAAGAGTCAACATAGTATTTAATGCTATAGAAATCGGAAAATTCGAATTTGATTTCCTAGCCAGAGAAGTTCACCGCGATGAATTGAAGTTAAAGAAGCGGTTTGTACTAGGGCACGTTGGACGATTGACATATCAGAAGAACCAACAGTTTCTAGTAGATGTCTTCAATCAGGTACATGACAAAGCGCCTGATGCTGCGCTGGTACTTATTGGTGCAGGAGAAGACGAGGAGAATATTGAGAAGCAGATACAGCTTCACGGTTTGGAGGGAAGTGTATATCTCTTGGGTGCCAGGCTAGATGCCTATGAGCTCTTTAACGCGTTTGACATGTTTGTCCTACCATCAAGATACGAAGGGTTAGGAATTACGCTGATAGAAGCGCAAGCAAATGGATTAAAGAGTCTGGCTTCCACATCTGTGCCAAATGAAGTAAATGTATCCGGTCTTGTTGAGTTTCTTCCGCTAGATATTGCACTTTGGGTTGACAGAATTCTCAGTTTGAAGGCACTTGGTCTAGGGCGAACAAACAATCATTCTATCATGATGGAATCCAATTACAACATATTGAATGAGGCAAAGAAACTTGAAGATTTGTATGTTGAATCCAAAGTCCGGAAGGGCCAAACCAGCTAGCATGAGGATAGTACGCGCCAACTTGGCCGCCAGGCGATCCCAGTGGATGTGAATTGGGTGCGTTGAAAATGGATTTCATAGTCTTAAAATCCATTTTGCAGGAAATAGATAAAGCGAATTATTCAAAACGATTAGGGCGTGTTGGAATAATAATAACTATACACATAAATGCATGTTATAACCAAAGGGATTACTTCGATTCATGTCGCAACCTTCTATGAGGTAAAAACATGGCAGCACAGAAGCGATATGAGATAACGGACGATGAATGGGAACGGCTGAAGAGGTATTTTCCAGGACGAATTGAGGGGCAAATAGGCAGACCGAGGAACGAAGACCGGCAGATTCTCAACGGTATCCTGTGGATTGTGAAAAGCGGCGCAGCTTGGCGCGATCTTCCGGAGCGGTATGGCGCATGGAGTACGGTATACGGTCGCTTTGCTGAGTGGCAGGAATCAGGAGTGTTTCAGAAGATTCTGGCCGAACTGGGTGAGGAAGCCGACCTTGAAGACATGAGCATAGCGCTGGTGCAA
>Ga0209429_10002728_pt1 | contig 10277 bp, 17 predicted proteins | sample BarGraNGADG00212_3_FD_184493 | JGI IMG/M metagenome (GOLD analysis project Ga0209429, IMG submission 184493) | Arctic peat soil microbial communities from Barrow, Alaska - Barrow Graham LP Ref core NGADG0004-212 (SPAdes) (version 2) | ecosystem: Environmental > Terrestrial > Soil > Wetlands >... | reverse complement strand
GACGATTTTTAAATATAGGTTTCATAGATTATTTATTTAAATTAATTAAATTGCTTCAAGTTTATGGCTCATTAATCTTGTTTCAAGAATTTTATTTCCCTCATCATCTTGAAGATCAAATCCTCTTTCTCCTTCAGCAATTACATTAAATTCATGTCCTTTTGTATAAGTACAGTTAAACATTTCAACATCTTCTGTAAGTCTAACTCTTACACCAATACCAATTTCTTTATGTTTAATTTTCATAATGTTATTTATTAAGAAGTTTTAATTTTTCTTCTTCCGTCATATTATCAAGTTTTGCTTTTACACGAGTATTAAGTGTTTCGTCATTGATTCGTTTTTCAACTTTTGTAGCAGTTGAATCAACTCTTACTTGTGCAGGTGTTTTAATGAAATTTAATTCTAAGTTATCAAAATTTTCAATAGAAATTTCACCTTCGTTACCAGCTGTATACATGATTTTAACTCTATCACCAATTTTGGTTAAAGGAACTTCATTTGAAATAGAAGATGTACTTACAAAAAGTGTTTGAGGCATACTCTGGAATATAAAGTAGTAATAAAATTGTCCGTCTTTTGTGTCCATACCCATACGAGATACAATTCCTATATAAGGTGTATGAGTGTTATCTTCTGATACAGCCAAATTATCTCCTCTATTATTAAGTGCAGACTTATAACTACGAATTGCATCCATAATTGTTTCACCTGTTCCTACAATTTCATAGTTTGAATACGATACAAGTCCTACAGCTTTTATAAGGCCTTCATTATCTTTAAGAGCCATTACATATGTCCATACTCCATTGATGTTATAAGGACGTGGTCTTGAAGCTTTGTAACCCATCTGTTGAACTTTTCCTTGTGCAGAAGCCTGAGCTGATGATTCATTTGCTCCTCCTGCATGATAAAAGGTTGTCTTTTTAGATCTACCATTTGTAAGTATAAAACCAACACTTGCTGCATCTTGACCTACTGAAGTTACTCCACTATATAAGTAACATACTCCATCTTCTCCATAAATTAACTGTGTTTCCTGACTTAACTTTAACTGATCTTTATGTGCCCAGTTAGGCCAACCATGAACCCATTCTCCCCAATTATCGAACTGTGTAGTTACAAGTGCTTTTGGTTGAGCTCTATCTACCCAAGTCGGAAGAGTTTCAGGTGTGTATTCTTTTATCTCGCCTGTTTCAGGATTAACTATTAGAATTTTAACAACATCTTTACCATTTGGATTAAATCCAACTTTCTTTTCATAAAGTGGAACTACGTACCAAGGATTGAAGTCATTATCAATTTCAAATTCGTATTCAAACTGTCCATAACCTTTATAACCATTTTTGTATATGTGTCGTGGAAGATAATCACCAAAACAACCACCACTTTGATATTTAAGATGTATAGGTCGACCATTAACTTCTTTTACGAGACGTACGTCTTTTTGATTATGAGCGTTAACAAGAATATAACCAGGTGTTCCCTGTTTATTTTCACGCCATTTCCAAAAACCTGTATGATTAAGAGGAGCGGCGTAATAAAGATCATTACCAATTTTTTGATGTGTATATTTTCCAATTGTTACAACACTACCTAATGCTGCATCTCTGTCAACAAGTTTTTTATCGCCAAGTTTAGCAGCACTTTCGTAGTCAATTAATACCATACGTGATGGGTCAATAGGACTAATATCATTAGAGAATTGTTTTTCGTCTATATTTCCTATTAACTGTCTAAGATCGCTTGATCGAAACATAGCTGAAGAAAATATAGGAACAATCACAAACCAAATAAATCCAACGACTATTGCTATTCCTCCAAGCCAAACTCGCCAACTTCCTGCAGGTTCTCCATCTTCAAAATCAAAGAAAAAGATTAAAAGACCAGTGAAAAATATAATTGCCGGTAATCCAAAAAATCCAATTGATAGAACAGGCATGCCCCAAAAGTTGCATAGCGATATAAAAATAATCGCAGAAATAATCATAAAAATGTCTTTTGTTTTCATTTTGTTTTTATTTGTTTGTTTTTGTTTTTGTTTTTCATCCCAGTTATCTGGTTTATAATTATAATATGCCATTGTCATATATGTTAAAGTTTGTAATAATGATGTCTCATATCGAGTAATATGTTTAATGCAAATTCAGTGTCAACTTTATCTGGAAGAGTTGAAGCAGTAAATGCAGCGTCTAATCCCGATATCATCCCTTCAGCTTCAGAAAGAAGATCAGCATATTCATATTCTCCACGACGTATCTTCATAAGCTTTACTATTTCATCATCAGTTCTACGAACTCTAAGTTCACCTTTTGCAAGTTCATGAGCCATAAGAAGAAGACGATACGTGTGCATCATGTTTTTCGAATCGTAATTCTTACCATGTTCTTTGTTCATTTTGAACCTATTAGGATTACGTTCCTTTTTCCAAGTAGTGAATTCAAGATACTTTTTACAGTTAGTTGAATAACCATCTTTGTTAAATACCATGTTCCAAAGAAATTCAGAATCCTTAGGAATTGAAAATAATTGAACCTGATTGGCTTTTTCTTCATCTGATACTATTCCCCATTTAACACCTTCTGGAGCCATGTACATCGAATAAATTTCATGTGCATGATCTACTGCTGCAAGACCTATTTGTGTTTGATCGTATGCGCAATCTTTAAGCCATTCTTTTACAAGTTTTGATTTTCCATCCATAAGAACATAGCAACAATCAAGAACAGTTTTACGAGTTATTTCGTTTTCTTCCCAGTTCATTTTCTTGTTGTAACCACGAGCTTTCTGTATTTGATCTATTGCATAACCTGCAAAAGTCCAACGAACTCTTTTAGTAAGAAACTTATCTTTTGCGTCTTCAAGCATTTTGAACATTGGGTCACGATATATAACGCAATCTTCAGGAGCAGCAAGAAGTTCAAGTATGTTAGGGTTGTTTCCTATAAGAAGATGCATAAAACGTCCAAGTTCGTAAAAAGTAGTGTCATTAGTTTCATCTGAAACTTGTTCTACATAACCATATTTGAGAGCATCTTCAAGAGGCTGAACAAATACGCCTCTTATGTCAGCATCTGACTGAGGAGTGCTGGTTCCATAAGCTATGGAACCCATTATTGCTTCGAATATTATGAGCTTTTTGTCTCTAAGTTCTTGTATAGTGTAAGTCATATTTTATTTTTTCTTAATAGTATTTTTGAGATTTTTAATAATGTCTGCAAATGAACCATCATATTGACTTTTGTTTCCAAATGCATCTTTTCCAAAAATATTGTCGAAAGCACCCATCATATCATTTTCTTCAGCACATGATAAAACTATAATGCACTGATATTCAATTCCGTATGTTTTTCTGCAATAATCATCGAGTTTTGCTTTTGCGTGCATTGTCGATAAGCATCTTTTAACAAGCATTTCTTTGTTAAAAAAGTTTTGAAGTTTGCAATGAACTTCATACTTTACCTTATAATTTTTTAGAGCATTTGACATATTAAAGATCTTCTTGACAATTGTAAAATAAATCCCAAGCTTGTTCTTCTGTATTAGCCCATATCAATACATTTTCATTTTCTAATTCTGAAAAATATGGGCTTATAAATGCATAAACGTTTCCACCTTTAGCACAACGTTTTATTAGATTTTCTTGGTCATCAATTCTTATAATATCTTGTTTTAAAACGAGATCAGCAAGAGCTCCAGCCTTCTTAAAAGAAGTTTTGTATTTAAAATAAATCATAATTAAAGAGTATTTATAATAGCTAAAATTTCAAGATAAGCAGTACGTTTTCCGTTAATGAAATTCTTAAGTAAAACCGGTGGTTCAGAACCAAGTAGATCAGTTGCAGTTTTTATTTCATCCTGTTTTTCAACAATGGCATCAATAATTTGACCGGCAACTTTGTCTTTTTTAGTGTTGGTATATGATTTTTCAAACTGAACTTTAGCAGCAATTGCGTTAGCAATATCATGAAGATTAATGCCACTGCAAAGTTTTCCAGCCAAAGCCTTTTGAAGAACTTCAACCATAATTTCATGTGCTCTATTATTTTCCATATCTGTAATTTGATAGTACTAATATAATCAATTTCTCTGACAAATAAAAATTTTATGACACTTATTTTATCTTTTTAACTTCAAGATATAAATCAGTATCGAGATATGAATTCAAGCAGGCCATTAAAGAGCCAAGCATACATTGTTTTTCAAACTCTGTGTAAATACTCCAGGCTGTGTCATGAGGTGACCCTTCAAGATTCATTCGAGGAAGTAAGTCTTTGAATGTTATCTTAAAAAACATGAACCTTTTGTCTCTTGTATCTAGATGTGTTTGTAACGCGTCAATAAGAGCATCTCTAGATTTTGCAGTGATATCTCCTGTAATCATTTTAGGTACTTATTTTTTGTAAAAATATTAAATATGTGATTATAAAAAGTAATACAAGTATAGCTGCAAATTTTCCCCAAGAAAATCTTGTGCGTTCCCATGCATAATATCCGGGCCCACATATATCATTGTTTCCTGATTTGTATACTTCAGTTAGAAACGTATTATAAAACCATTTAAGTGCTTTCCACCCATAATAAAAGGGGGCAATTATTATACCGCAAATAATGAATCTTCCAACTAAGCCACCCCAATATTCAAATTTTGATGGGCGTGTAATAACTTTTCTTTTAACATTAGTCTTCATCTTATTCGAGAATTAATGAGGCAATAAATTTTTTGAGTTTTTTAGATAAAATTTCAAGTTTTTTATTATCTTCTTTTGTCTTTTTTAAAAGATGATACATATCGATTGTTTTCATTTTATTCAAGAATTAATCCGATGCCGGATATGTTTTTGATAGTTAATTTTATTTTATTATTCTTGAATGTATTTCTCAAATAAGTAATGTATACATCCATACTTCTTCCGGCGAAAAAATCTGTTTTACGCCACACCTTTTCAAGAATAACTTCTTTCTTAACAATTTCACCATAATTAATTGCAAGTACTTCAAGTATGCTGCCTTCTTTAGGTGAAAGTTTTTTAATTTCTTTTCTTTTGTAATATAAAAGTCTACGAGTAGGGTCGTATGTGCAATTTGCAAATTCAATCTTATCATGTATTTTTGCGGTTAACTTTTGAAGAGTTGCAAAGGTTTTACTATAATTAGTAATATTATGCATTACTAAATTTGCAAATATATCAAATGGTTCCGATATGGTCATATAGATATTAGCATTTGCCATTAAGCCTATTGAGTTACTTGCAATGATCGCAACGATTGGAATGTAAGGATTCGCTTTTTTGATAAAATCAATTGCTTTTTGGAAAAAATAGGAAGTACTTGAGATAATATAAGCATCTCCATCACTCTTTTCAATTTCATCGAAAAGAGGTCCTTCAAGTTTTGCATTTATAATTTCATGCCCATTATCTTTGGCAATTTTGCAAAAGGCATTGTAAAGGTCTCCGTTTTCTGTGTTTAGAACGATTTTCATATGTATATATGTATTATAAAACAAATATAATCAAAAATTTTGACAAATAAAAATTTAATTCAATTTTAATTTGTTAAAGAATTGTTAAAGTTTCTTAGTATATAACGCCTGTTTATACAGAGCAGTTATTTCTCCGAACAAAACTACTCTATTTGAAATTTCTGTAGATGGAAATAATCTGTTTTTAACCAAGAATACTTCATTTTCTTTAATGTGTATCATATCGCCTTTCTGAGGAATTTCCGGCCAATTATAGGTCATAAAATAATCATAATCGTAGTCCATGTTTAAAACATCGGATTTGGTTTTTACAAGGCTAATTTCGTACATAATTTTTATTTTTAAAGTTCATATCTTGGAATTCCGTTTTCAATTACAGTATTACACTGTATCAACGCACATAACTGGGATATTGCTCGTTCAATTGGAAGATCATCTTCTCTTGAAACTGATTTGTGAAATGCTGCACTAAAGATTTCTCTTATTTGCATATTAGAGCCTGAACGATCATCAACTATTTTCAAATGTATTTCCAACAATTTATTGAACATACCAACTAAATAATCTTCATAGTTATTATCTTCATCTGGGTCCCAACCATATATTTCTTTGAATAATGGTTTAAGAGTATTTGCCCATTTTCCTGTGTATGGATATTTTTCATTGTAATGACCTTTACAAAGTTTAATCCATTGTTTGTCTGTTTTTCCTAATTGTATCATGTTGTTTGATTTTTAGCTTCTTCAGCATCCATTTTGGCTTTTAAATCTTTAAGTACGTCAAGATCGCCAAGCGTCATAACGTGCTTTTTGTTTGTCTCAACTTTTTTCTGAATTTCCTCAACTACTTTAATTTCGTTAGGATTGAGAGCAGGATTTGATGTGAATGATTCGAATGCTGAGTTTCTCTGCATCTTTTTAATCTGAAAGGCGATATTTTTATCACCCATTAATAAGCCTGAGGTGACCATGTTCAAAAGGTCCTGAACGCATTTCTGACAAATACAAGTAGTTGTCTTTTCACCAGTCCACGCCATTACTGCTCCATGAGTTATGTGTTTGACCATGAAACGATCTTCGTATTTGGTAGGTTTTCCGGCGATATCTTTTCTTACTTGATCAGCAAATTCTCCTGCAAATTCATGAGATGCTTGAACTCTTTGAAATACTGTTTCAATGTCGATGAGTTCCTGACCACAAATGCTACACTTGTGATAAGGTTTCTTGTCTTCAAATACCCATACTTTATTAACTTTATATACAGGAAGATAAGCATGAATAAGGTGATTGACAAATCCTTTTGCTTTTTCATCAGCGTAAAGCTGTTCAATTTTTGTTTTTTCTATCATTTTATTTTTTATTTAGGCATGTTGACATACACATACGATTTTCAAATTCTTCTTTTGAGATCATTTCTTCATAAAACGAAAATTCCCAGTTTGATCGATCCCAACCATCCGGATCAAGAATTTTAACATTGAGATAATCTTTTTTCCATTCATCACTGGTTTTGAAAGGCAGTTCACCATTAAATATTTCGATTATAGATAGAAATTTGCGCATATAATCAGCATCCTTTCTTTCTTTATGAACATTAATCATACGATCATATATCCATTTTAAATGTTCAAGTTCTTTGTTTTTAAGTTGTTTCATTATAATAGTTTTTAAAATCTTTCAAGCCATTTATATTTCCAAACATTCTGTCCAATTTTGAAAGTTATAATAAATTCATGAGTTCCAGCTGAATAAGTTTGAAGTTTATTTAGAGAAAAATCATATCCATATCCAAAATAAATGTTATTCCATCTAAACCCCATATTAGCTGTTAAAGCATTTCCCGAGCGAGCTCCAAGGCCAACCCAAAAATCTCTTTTATAATAAGCTCTACATGATATATCCATCTGAGAAAGCTTAATTTGATCTGTAGTTTTAAATAAGCAGCTTGGTTCGATTCCCCAATTTTTATCAAGTGAAAATCTATATCCCGCCATAAGATTGTAATTTCTTTGAAGCTTAAATTGAACATATTCGGGACTTCCGATTCTGGTAGCTACGCTAGGTATTAGATAATCTGGCAAAATACGATTTGCTGAAAATCCTACGTAAGCTTTTTCAGTAGTTAAATAAACCCCTGTATTTAAATCTGGGATCCATACAGATAAATTATTCGCATCTAAATAATTATCAGATTCATTTAATTGTAATCTCGATTTATCCAAACGAAAATTTGACAAAGTAGAAGTTAATCCAAAAGATAATTGAATTTTTTCATCAATTTTTACATGATATGCGTAAGTCAATTCAATTCCTGTTTGAGCAAGAAGTCCTCTATGATCATCATAAATATTTATTCCAATGCCTGTGTTTCCATAATCATCTGATAATCTACTAACCTTGTTTCCTGATAAAGATCTTTTAACAAGTCGAGTTTGAGCATTTATAGAATTTGTAACAGGAGCATCCTTAAATCCTGCCCATTGTAATCTGGAAGTAACAGTGACAGATTTATATCCTTCTGCTCCAGCCATAGCTGGATTAAGTAAGAACTTATTAAACATATATTGGCTATACATAGGAAGTTGTTGTGCTTTAACTACTATAGCTAAGAATAAAAAGATATAAAAAGAAATTAATTTTTTCATAATTTTAATTATCTAATAAGTGTTATGCTTCCTTTTATTGGTTTATCACCATTTCCTAAATCAATGATATAATAATATGCATTTATTGGTAACTTAACGCCTTTCCATTCGCCATCCCAAGGTTTCGGATAGCCTTTTTCTGATCTGAAAATTGATCTTCCCCCACTATCAAAAATAGTTACAATTAAATCTGGGAAAGTTTCTAATCCTCCAATTATCCATAAATCATTTTGTCCATCATCGTTAGGAGTAAAAGCATTGGGTATTATTAATCCATCAATTATTTCCACTTCAAGAGAAATAGCATTACTTGCGCAACCTGAGATATTATTTACGAGAACTACAGAAAGTGTATAAGTTCCTACAAATCCATCCCATTTTATAGTCGAGAGTTCTTCTGTTTGTAATGAAGAAGAAGTTCCTCCTGATGTTGTCCAAATAAAACTATATAAACCACTTTTACTTTTTAATTCATTAAGTTTTGTTGTATACTGATGTACTGATCCCCTGAAAACTTTTTGTTGAGCGTAAGTATCCCAGAAGATAAGAAAGAAAAATGATATAATGATTAATTTTTTCATCAGTATTTTTGAAGGATATTCTTAAAAAAATAGTTTTTGAAAAGATAACAAAATCATACTGTGTGAACCCCGAAGTTTTGGGGTTCACACAGTATGAGTTATGACTAATTAACCTGTATGATTGCGTTTGCATCCGGTATATCGAATACTGTGTTGGTATGAACGTTAGTTCCAAGTAAAACAGTACCGGTATTAGCAGTTGCACTAACTAAGGTAACTACTATGCCGTAGGAAGGGCCGACAGGATTAGAAAGGTCAGCACGGTCGACATCTGTTAAAGGGAGTTCCTTAGCATCATTTAAAGCCAGAGTGGCTGTCCTGGTTATCGGTGCTCCGGCATTAATAGCTACTGTGTAAGTTATAACTAAAGGATAGTAATCAACTGTTGCTCCAGCAAAGGTAAAAGGCAGAACTGCGGCTAAACCAGCACAAGTTGAAGAAGTAGTTCCTGTAAATGCTAATGTAAGAGCAGCAAGTACATTGAATGAAAAAGTGTTGGTTGTAGCACAACCTCCAAGGGGGTTAGTTTCGCTAACTGAAATTGTAGTAGCACCTGCAACATTGAATTTAATATCAGTAGCAGCTGCAGTTGGAGCAGCAATGGTGTTGCCAGTAGGAGCGGTTGACCATCCATAAACATAACTGAATGGCGTGGCTGAATGGTCAGTAGTTACTTTGAATTTGTGAGTAGACCCTTCAGTAACCACAATCTGTGCGTTTGCACTAATAGCTGTTATAACTAACAGGACTATTCCAAATAAAAGTTTTCTTGTTTTCATAATTCTTTTTTAATGTTTAATTGTTTATTTGTTTTAATGTATTAGTAATATAATCAATTTCTTTGACATGAAGAAATATTTTGTTAAAGAAGTGTTAAAGAATTGCTTATTTATTATGAATTCACATAACTAATATAATTTAATTATAGGATTTGGAATAGGATAAGGATAAATTTTTATTGATCTGGATCCAGATGTTGTCCCCTTATTAGTACTAACTATCTGAATTTTATATCCTATGCCAGTAACTGTTATTGGATCTGTAGTTATATTGTATGTTCCGGCGTTTGATTCAGGTAAGGAACCTATAATTGTTGGAGAAATAAAATTTCCCCGCCAATCAAATTGATCTGAAAGTTCAACATTAAAGTCATTTCCTCCACCATAACCACCATTACCCGTAACTGTAAAATTTACAATTGTGCTTGATCCTTGGCAAAGAGTATTAGGGGTAAGACTATTTAAAGTTATTGATCTCTGTCCTAAAACACTAACGCCAAGTAAAAACAAACTGACAGATAATATTATTTTTTTAAGTTGTTTCATATTGTGATTCTTGTATATTCTTTCTTTATTGCTTCTACATGTTTACATCTTCCACGAAATCCAAATCCAGCGCAGGTACATGACCAGTATCTTCCTGAAAACCTTACAGTGTATTTTTCACCTGTACGAGTTGATGTAACTTCTTTTTCAACTTGTTCCTTAGGTGTAATTTCAGATTCGCCTGTTGGAGAATCTCGTACCCAATACTTATTAGCTTCTTCGAGTGTTGTTTCCTCTGGAAC
>Ga0209429_10002727_pt1 | contig 10279 bp, 10 predicted proteins | sample BarGraNGADG00212_3_FD_184493 | JGI IMG/M metagenome (GOLD analysis project Ga0209429, IMG submission 184493) | Arctic peat soil microbial communities from Barrow, Alaska - Barrow Graham LP Ref core NGADG0004-212 (SPAdes) (version 2) | ecosystem: Environmental > Terrestrial > Soil > Wetlands >... | reverse complement strand
ATCGCGCAGGACTACCAACTGATTCAGAAAACGTTTGGCACCAACTTTTACGAGGTAGAAACCAAACAGGAGATATTTAGCAGATTCTTGAAAAAGATAACTTACCCAGCATAGCACTACAACTTTACACTGACAATGAAGTCCGAAGAACCCTGCTAACACGTGATTTGCAGGGTTCTTTGTCTTTTAAACTGTAAAAGAAAGGTTATAACATTTAACGGAAAATGTACAATAAACTGGACCGTGCAAACGGAAAAAAAAGAAGGGGGAAAAAAAGAAATTTGAAGACGGCAATTTCGGTTGATTATTTAGTCAAATTAATCCGCCAGTCATACAGTGGCAAATCAGGCTTCTTTTTCTTTGCACCAGGAATATGCAATGAATCGGGCGGACCTGTTACTAGAGCTTGCATTACGCAGGCGTAACCCGAGGACATGAATTTCCTTGCGCCCAGCGGGCGCTTTGCAGTGAGCGTAGCTGTTACTCGAGCTTGCCTTACGCAGGCGTAAGCCGAGGACATGGGAGCGAAAGTAATAGATACGCTCACCCGAGGACGTGGAGCGAGGGAAAATATGCTCACTCTTCTATTACGTTGATTCCCTGCCTGATCAGGTATTCATGGATCTGCTGAACCGCCTCGTGGCTGATTATGTGCTCAATCGCACAGGCATCGTCATTTGCGGTGTTTTCGGGGATGCCGATTATATCTGTGAAGAGGGTCTTTAATATTTTATGCTTGCCTTCCAAAATGGCGGCGGTCTCTTTTCCCAGTTCGGTCATATAGATCTCCTGGTATTTTTCGTTGGAGACAAAGCCAAGCTTGGCAAGGACATTCATCGCGTTGTTGACACTGGCTTTGGAGACGTCAAGGCGCGCAGCAATATCACTGACGCGTACACCTGCAGGAAGCGTTGACGATGGATACTGATCATTGGATGTGTTTTTTCGAGACAAATCAAAGATTGTCTCGAGATAGTTCTGCATTGCGATACTCAGGTTCTCCATTTTGTGTCTCCTTAATTCGCGAATAGTTTAGTATTCATTGTAGCATTTTCGCGGTAAAAAGGGCATTTTTTCACGAAAGCCGGATACTGACTTGACACCGCATACCGAACGTTCTATAATTTATATATGAACGAATGCACATATGAACACTTGATGATGCCTGGTATGGCTTGTAAATCCCAGTTGATCCGTGCCCATTATATATCGGGAGGTTATTTTCATGCCGGATAATGAGTTGCTTTTTGAACTTGAAGGACTTGGCTGTGCAAGCTGTGCAGCGAAAATTGAAAAACGGGTTAAGGCACTGCCGGATATTTCTGTGAGTGAAGTTAATTTTATGCAGCAGTCCCTGCGGGTTGTTGTTGGCAGGAACAGCCGGCAAAATTTGGTTGCTTCCGAAATAGAATCGATTGTTCGCGCCATTGAGCCGGATGTGAAAGTCAGACAGCTGCCTGATTCTGCCCGTTCTTATAAAGAGACCGGCAGTGAAGGGAAGTGTGATGACCGCGATGGGTGTGGCTGCGGGGCGGTTTATATGCCGGATTCGCTTCTGGCGGATAGTCAGAAGAAAGACACGCAAATCCGCAGACTGAAGATACGGCTTCTTGCTGGTGCGGTGGTTTTCTCTGCTGCTTTTGTCCTTGAACATGGCGGCGCTTTTTCAAAAGGACTGCTTTTTTCGCTGTATTTGGCAGCCTACCTGATTCTCGGGTTTCCGGTTCTTTTGAAAGCGGTATCCAATATTGGCCGGGGAAAAGTTTTTGATGAACATTTCCTGATGGCGATTGCTACGATCGGTGCGCTGTTGATCTCTCAATGGTCTGAGGCTGCAGCGGTTATGCTTTTCTATCAGCTGGGAGAACTTTTCCAGACGACGGCCGTTCATCGCTCCAGGCGGTCGATTACGGAGCTTTTGTCTATCCGTCCGGATTATGCGAACGTGCAAAAGGGAGATGCACTGGTGAAAGTAAGTCCCGACTGCGTCTCAATAGGAGACCTGGTTGTTATTAAGCCGGGAGAGAAAGTGCCTCTTGACGGTATCGTCCGTACAGGGCGCTCGATGGTCGATACCTCAGCGCTGACAGGTGAGTCCGTGTTTGCTGAAGTTGAGCCGGGAGATACAATTCTGTCGGGGTGCATCAACAAAGACGGTGTACTGACTGTTGAGGTTACTGCTTCCTTTGGTGAATCAACGGTCACAAAAATTATAGAGATGGTTACTAGTGCGGGAAGCCGCAAAACACAAAGCGAGAATCTCATAACTCGTTTTGCAGGGATTTATACGCCTATTGTCGTTGCAGCGGCGCTACTTCTTGGCGTAATTCCTCCGTTGTTTTTCGGCGGGGATTTTGCGGACTGGATCTACAGGGCGCTGTCTTTTCTGGTAATTTCCTGTCCGTGTGCCCTGGTTATTTCCGTTCCCCTGGGATATTTCGGAGGTATCGGAGCCGCAAGTAAGCGGGGAATTCTTGTTAAGGGAAGTAATTTTCTTGATGCACTTGCCCGTGCCGACACTATCGTATTTGATAAGACGGGGACGCTGACAAAGGGTGAATTTGCGGTGTCGCAGATGACGCCTGCACCCGGATTCCAGGAAGTGGACCTGCTGCGGGCGGCATCTGCTGCGGAGTGGTATTCGGATCATCCGATCGCTGTTTCCGTTCGCAGGGCAGCTCAGGAAAGAGGTATTTTTCCTTCAGTTCCTGAAACGAATGCTTATACGGAGATGGCGGGAAGGGGCGTATCCGTACATACGGACGAAAGCAATATCCTTGTCGGAAACAGAAAGCTGATGATTGAGTCAGGTGTTGCTGAAGTTCCTGATGTAAAAACGGCGGGCACGCTGCTGTTTGTTGCCGTTGACAATCGATTTGCAGGATATCTCGAAATAGCAGATGAAGTCAAACCGGAGGCTTCGAAGGCAATTGCGCAGTTAAAGGAGCTTCATATCGGCAGGATCGCCCTGCTTACAGGAGATCATGCAGCAGCAGCCGGTCATGTGGCCGGTCAGCTTGGAATTAACGATGTCTACTCCGGGATGCTTCCGGCACAGAAGCTCGAGAAAGTCGAAGAACTTCTCGAGCAAAGATTTTCCGATGCAGCTCAAAAAGGATCCCTGATATTTGTCGGTGACGGTATTAATGATGCACCGGTTCTGGCTCGTGCCGATATAGGTATTGCAATTGGTGCGATGGCATCCGGCGCGGCTATCGAGGCTGCCGATATTGTCATCATGACAGATGACCTCCAGGCTCTCCCGAAGGCAATCCGGATTGCCCGCAAAACAAAGCGAATTGTGATGGAGAATATCTTCTTTGCCCTTTTTGTAAAGGGCTTGATTCTTGTCCTTGCCGCCCTCGGACTTACCAGCCTGTGGTTTGCGATTTTTGCAGATGTAGGAGTAGCCGTTCTGGCTATACTTAATTCTGCCCGCGCAGGGCGATAAATTATCATCCAGAGATTACCTTTTGAAAATCCGGTTTTCACCTTCCATCGGCCATGGCTCGAGTTCGAGCAGGTCGACAGCCAGTGGACAGATGTTCAGAAGGCTTCCGCCGGTTGTGACTTCATTAACCGGCACCTTTCCGCCCGCTGCAAGATAGAAAGTATAATACTGATCCCGGTCCAGTGTGTATCCATGCTGACCTGCCTCGAATGACCCGAAGCAGTAACCATCCGCTGCTGCAAAACCATAGGAAAATTCGCTGTCCGCTCCGGATGAATACATCTCATCAGTTGTAAGGAGCCTGGCAAAGCCGGGGCTTGAAAGGCTGTGCTGCACAAAGGCAGCAATTTCCGATTTTTTCTGTTGATTATATATTCTTAAGAAGCAGCAGCCGCCTGCGCTGTGGAAATATGCATCGGAATAGGACAGGCCGTATTTAATGAGCAGCTCATTCGGCTGGATAGCTGTATGAACCGCGCAGCAGTTGTGATCGCTGAAAACTATGATGGAAGTCGTATCGTAAAGATCTGCTTTCAGAAGGCTTGCGATGAGTTCGCCAAGCCGATTGTCGAGCTGGTGAAGCGCTTCCGCTGCCTCGGGACTGTTAGGCCCGAAATGATGTTTTTCCAGATCGGCCATAAGAAGGTGGACCATTGTAAGGTCCGGTTTTTTACGTACGATTGCGCTGCAGGCTGTTGCCGTAGTAAACAAATCAAGCGCTTCCGGCTTTTTGGACATCATCCTGTGTCCGAAGCGCAGGAGTGAAGAGAGTTCAAACCCGGTCGACCCATATTTACTTGTATGCTTTATACGCTGCCAGGCCGGTATATGGCCCGCAATTTCAACAAAGTTGTAACGAATGCTTTTAGATCCGCCTGTGATCGGATAAAGAACAGTGCACACTGTTTTGCCGGCTTTGGCCGCCTCGTCCGTCAATGTCCTTACACGGATGTTTTTGACGTGGAAACGCCATTTTTCAGTCTTGTTGGACGGTTCCTGGAAATCGTTGTCCATAATCCCGTGTGTTCTCGGAAGAACACCCGTCTGGATTGTCGTGTGAGTCGGGTATGTGTTGGATACAAAAACGGAGGATACATCGCGCACCAGCGTACCTCGGCGGCAAAGGGCCGAAAAATTCGGGAAAGTGAGAAGGCGGTCAATATCCTGACTGCCCACTGCATCAAATGACACCATAAGAAGGCGTGCCGTACTCGTCATATATGGATCCTTTCATAAAACAATCAAAAAGTCCCTTGAAAAATTCAAATTTCATTATATGCTTAAAAAATAAAACTGTCTGTATTCATATCGCGCGGCAGCCGCTTTTCCTTGTGTGCCAATGCCGTTGGAGTGTTATTATATAAGTGACAAGTGTAAGTTCCATTTTAGCTTTTCAGGAATACGAACTATGAGAGGCCTGCATATGCTGACGGGCATCTGACTTGAAAAGGAGCGTGATTTTGTGAGATACGTTTTAACCCAGGGTAACTGGAGAGCGGTTGTTGATACATTAGGCGCGGAATTGATTTCCTGTACGGAAAAAGACCTTGAATATGTCTGGTCCGGCAACCCGGCGTATTGGATAGGACATGCCCCTGTTCTTTTCCCGATAGTCTGTGCACTGAGAAATGACCGTACCAGTTTCGGCGGAATGCCGTTTGCTATGAAGCAGCACGGATTTGCCAGAAAAAGCGAATTCACTGTGTTGACGGTTACCGAAAACAGCATTTCCCTGAAGCTCATGGATTCTCCTGAAACAAGGGAACAGTATCCGTTTTCATTCGGGCTGATAATCAGACACGAACTTACAGGGAATGGATTCCGGACTTCATATGAAGTGCAGAATCTGGATAATGCAGTCCTTCCGTTTGCTCTTGGCGGACATGCAGGCTTTAACTGCCCGCTCCGTGAGGGAGAGGCTTTTGCGGATTACCAGGTGGTTTTTGCTGAAAAAGAAGATCCGGATGCGTTTTTTCTCAACGATAAAGGACTTCTTTCACCTGACCGTACAAGAGCAGTTTTAACACAGGATGGGAAGGTTCTTCCGGTTAATGTGGATATGTTTGCTGAATCCGCCCTTGTGTTTCTTCATATAAGGTCAAGAAAACTCTCCCTTGTGCATCGCAAAAAGGGTACGGGAATTGATTTTCTCTTTGATAATTTCTGCAATTTCGGGATATGGACACCGCCGGGCAAAGAGGCCCCGTTCCTTTGCCTTGAGCCCTGGCAGGGAATTCCGTCCTATGAGACGGATGCATGGATCTTTGAAGAGAAGGCGGACATCGTATTTCTCCCTGTGGCGGAAACCTACAGGGCAGGATATGAGATGGTACGACGCTGACAGGACTGCCATAATTTTAACTGCTGCGGAGGTTCCGTTCAGAATTTTCATATGAACAGGAGGCAATCGTAATGATGAACAGTACATCCGGCGATGGCGGGAATACGGGTGTCCGGAAAAGGGTTTTTCTGATTGTTCTGGATAGCTTTGGTATTGGCCGCCAGCCTGATGCCAATTATTTTGGGGATGAGGGCAGCAATACTCTGGCTGCCATTGCCGGGAGTTCCGCACTTTGCGCACCTAATCTGACAAAACTTGGACTTTTTTCGATCGATGGGGTCAAAGAGGACGTCATTGCTTCCCGGGCCTCTCTTTCCGACGGGGGAGACTCCAATTTGTTCAAAATGCCTCAGGATGATTATGTTCCGTTGGGCGCATATGGCCGCCTCGAAGAAAAAAGCATCGGAAAAGATACGACGATAGGGCACTGGGAAATTACCGGTATCCTGTCTGAGAATCCGCTTCCTGTATATCCGCACGGTTTTCCGCCTGAAGTGATTGCCGCCTTTGAAGCTGCAACAGGACGTAAGACTATCTGTAATATGCCGTATTCTGGTACAGACGTGATCAGGGACTACGGCAGGGAGCATGTCACGACGGGTGCGCTGATTGTGTACACGTCAGCTGACAGTGTATTTCAGATTGCAGCTCATGAGGGTGTTGTCCCGATTGAAGAACTGTATCGTTACTGTGAAATCGCACGCGGGATTCTAACCGGCCGGCATGCTGTCGGACGTGTCATTGCACGTCCGTTTGAAGGCGAATACCCGAATTATAAAAGAACACCGCGACGGCACGATTTTTCGCTTCTGCCGCCGAAGAAGACTCTGTTGGATTTGCTTGTTGAGAACAATAAAGATATGATTGCGGTCGGAAAGATCAATGATATTTTTGCAGGCCGGGGCGTAACCCGGTTTCAGCGGACATCGGGAAATGCTGATGGTGTCGAGAAGACAAAGGTAATTTTGAAGGAGCCATTTGAAGGATTGTGCTTTGTAAATCTGGTTGATTTTGACATGATGTACGGGCACCGCAATGATATTAATGGATATGCAGCAGCAATTTCTGCATTCGACAAGGCGCTCCCGGATATTCTGCAGCTGATGCAGCCGCTCGACATCCTGATGATTACCGCGGATCACGGCTGCGATCCGTCCACTCCTTCGACAGATCATTCCCGGGAATGCGTTCCGCTTCTGGTTTTTGGAGAATCGGTTAAAAAGGGCGTGAACCTTCATACCAGGCAGACGTTTTCCGATATTGCGGCAACAATTGCAGAATACATGGACATTCCTATGGACAGTAAAGAACCTATTTCAGGAACATCGTTTTTATCATTTGTTTTGTAGGTCAGGATAATCATGCCAAAGATAAAAATCAGATTACAAATACAGGAGGAATCATATGTCAGATTTACATTTAACACCGGAAGAAATTCAAATCCTTGCTACGGTTGACCACACAATGCTTTCACAGACGGCTACATGGGAAGAGATAATGTCTTTGTGTGAAGACGCACTTGCGTATAAAGTTGCCAGCGTCTGTATCTCGCCGTCATATGTGGCCCGTGCCTGCGAATATCTGGCCGGACGCCTGCCGGTATGTACCGTAATCGGGTTCCCTAATGGATACAATACAACGGCAGTGAAGGTTTTTGAGGCGAAGGAAGCGATTGCATCCGGCGCGAAAGAAATTGACATGGTGATCAACCTCGGAGATGTCCGACAGGGTCATTTTGAGGTAGTCCGCGAGGAGCTCAGGGCTATGCGCGAGGCGTGTTCAGGAGTCCTCCTGAAAGTTATTGTCGAGGCATGCCTCCTTTCTGAGGAAGAGAAAATTCAGATGTGCCGTCTTGTGACACAGTCTCATGCCGATTTCATTAAGACATCCACCGGTTTTTCTTCCGGCGGGGCTACTCTTGAGGATGTTGCCCTTTTCAAACGCAATATCGGACCGGAGATTCGTGTCAAAGCGGCCGGCGGAATTTCCACCCTTAATGATGCCAAAGCCTTCCTGGCAGCCGGCGCTTCCCGTCTGGGAACAAGCCGTATTATAAAAATTGTCAGGAAGCAGCATACAGAAGGTTATTAATAGGCAAGGGGATTATTGCGATGCAGGAATTTTATGCCCGACTTGAGCAAAAGGAACTTGTTGATGCAGCACGTACAGCGCGGGTCAAATCATATTCACCCTATTCACACTTTCAGGTAGGCGCGGCCTTACTGACTAAGGACGGGAAGATATTTACGGGCTGTAATATTGAATCGGCTTCCTTTTCACCGACAAACTGCGCGGAAAGAACAGCTGTTTTTAAAGCTGTCAGCGAAGGCATATGCGAATTTGCTGCGATTGCGATTGTCGGGGCTTTTGAGAACCAACCGCTGACCTTTGTCGCGCCCTGCGGCGTATGCCGGCAGGTCCTTCGTGAGTTTTGCGACCCTGATACGTTTCAGATATTACTTGCACAGGAAGACTACCTGACAAGAAGTTATTCCTTGTCTGAGCTTCTGCCAGAAGGGTTCGGCCCGGAGAATTTTGCATAGAAGGTGCCTGTATGATTTATTTACTTGCCATACTGCACGCCCTGGTTGATGCGTCCTGTGCGGCCAAGCTATACTCTGATGCAGGAAGTCTTTCCGTGCAGCAGCTTTCATTCTGGTTCTTTCTGTATAATCTGCTTGCTTTTTCAACGCAGGCTATTATGGGCGGATTTTTAGATGTGATTTCACAAAGACAAAACCGAATTTCGATGAAATTTTCTTTCGGTAAGCAGGGGAGTCCCAATCTGTATCTGATCTTTGCCGTTTCCGGTGCGCTTTTGGTCGCACTCGGGGCGGCAATTTCATTTTCGCTGCCAGCAGCTATTTGCCTAATCGGTATGGGAAACAGCTTTTTTCATGTCGGCGGCGGCGGATATTCCCTTTCTGTTTCCAAAGGGAAGGCCGCCGGGATCGGGATATTTGTCGGGCCCGGAAGCCTTGGGCTTGCGGCAGGGATTCTTTTTCCCGAAATGAAACTGATCTATGTGATCGGACTTGTTTTTGCCGGAATCGCTGTTACTTTGCAGGGATTCATGCGAGGCAGTAGGTATATTAAGAAATCTTCGGGTTCCCTGCCGGAATTTTTGAAGGAGAAAAAAGTCCATAATAACGCCGCGGATGAATCCAACCGGGAGATACCGTCCCTGCCGCCCTGGATACTCGTGCTGACAGCAGTTCTGTTATGCCTTGCAGTCGCTTTTCGTGCATTCGGAGGATCCTTTCCCGGTTATTCCTGGAAAAAGGGAATTCCGGCAATTCTTATCGCTGCAATTTTTGTCATGGCCGGCAAAATTGCCGGAGGATTTGCATATGATCAATTCGGCGCATGGAAAACAATCATCATATCTTCCGTCCTTGCAGCACCTGTCATTGTATTTTTTTCAGGGAATGCACCGGCCTCGCTATTAGGTATTTTTGCCTTGAACATTGCGATGCCGGTAACCCTTGTGCTCCTGTACCGCTGTCTTCATCAATACCCGGCTTTTTCATTCGGTCTGGCCGCCAGTGTTCTTTTTCCGGGATCCCTTCTCGGACAAATGGCCGGTACCGGTTTGAAAAAAGAACCTGCATGGGAAAGCTCTGCAATATTCATTTGCTGTTCAATAGCCGCCCTGCTATTTGTTCTGATATGCTATAGATTGATTACCCGTGGGAATAATAAAAAGGAGGACTTTTCATGATTGCGAATGTTGTTGTAAACAAGCTGCTGGATGTCGCATCTTTTCCGGATGTTTCCGGTGCTGTGCCGATGTTTGTTGTGCTGCTCATCGGCTGCGGGGTTGCACTGATCATCGGCGCAATTCTTCTTCTGTACTTTCTTGTCTTTAAAAATAGAAAAAAGAAATGATTCAGGCGGCTGTTCTTACCGTTCTTATAGAAACTTTTCTGTTTTTTCTTTATGGATATCGGCAGAAGAGGTTTCTTGCTGTTGTCGCGCTGGCAAATCTGCTGACGAATGTAACCCTAAATTTATCTGCTTTTTTGACGGCGCTGCTGTGCACACGGCAGGGTTGGCCGATGCTCGCGGTATATGCGATATTTTTTGCGGGAGAAATCGGCGCAGTTGCGGTCGAATATATTATTTATAAGAGTTATTTTGCAAGAGCCGTTCCAGATCCGGGTCCGGATTCGATTGGGAGTTCAATTGAAAATCAGGGCGATAACCAGAGGCAAGCTACAGTCACAACCCGGAACAGGATGCTTTTTCTCCAGACACTTTCGACAAATATTGTGTCTTTTCTGACGGGACTCTTTATTGCATACATATGGGGATGAAGTAAATGTGTTTATCTGAACGCGCGAAAAACCTCGTCGTTCAGGGCGAGGATGAATAGCGCAAATTAGTCAGGTGTCTGCTGCTGTTCGATATATTTGCGAATGACATCAAGGGAAGCTCCCCCGCAGCTGCCACAAAAATAGCTGGGAGACCAAAGCGCCTGTCCCCAC
>Ga0209429_10002723_pt1 | contig 10292 bp, 12 predicted proteins | sample BarGraNGADG00212_3_FD_184493 | JGI IMG/M metagenome (GOLD analysis project Ga0209429, IMG submission 184493) | Arctic peat soil microbial communities from Barrow, Alaska - Barrow Graham LP Ref core NGADG0004-212 (SPAdes) (version 2) | ecosystem: Environmental > Terrestrial > Soil > Wetlands >... | reverse complement strand
TCATGGGCTCCATCATCACCGGTCTCTTCCTGGCCATCAGCATGACCAGCGGCGGCGGCGCCTGGGACAACGCCAAGAAGCTCATCGAAGACGGCGAGTACGGCGGCAAGGGCTCTGACGCCCACGCGGCCGCCGTCACCGGCGACACGGTCGGCGACCCGTACAAAGATACGGCGGGCCCGGCCATCAACCCGATGATCAAAGTCATCAACATCGTGGCCCTGCTCGTCATACCGTTCCTCGTCAAGTAGACGCGCCGGCACAGCGCGCGCTCCGCTGCTGAACACGGGGCGGGCGGCCATTCGGCCGCCCGTCGGCGTTCTGTGGTCAGACGGGCAGGAGTGCCCAGGGGCGCGGTCGTGCACGGCGCGGAGCGTCATCCGCCGGGCGGTGTGCGCAGCGGTCGGGTGCTGCATGGTCGCCAGCGTGATGCGGGGCCGCCGGACGCTGTTCAGCCGACGCGTGTGGCGGAGCGGGACTCCTGCCGGGTGGCCAGGTCCGCGGGAGGCTTGAGCCATCCTACGACGAGGGGGATGGTCATCCCCTCGATGAGCAGGGAGCAGAGGACAGTCCCATACACAAGCGCCTGGATCGTGGGCAGACCCGCGATGTCAGAAGGAAGCGTCAGGAGGAGCGCTAGCGGCACGGTGCCACGCAGGCCGCCCCACCACAGGACGTGGCTCCAACTCATCGGCGCTCCCCCTCCGCCGAGTCGTGCCACGCCCTCGTATCCGTACACGATGATGGCGCGCGCCGCGAGGGTGAGCGCGAAGGCGGCGAGAACGAGCCAGACGTTCTCCAGGATGGTCGGCCAGTTCATGATCAGGCCGATCAGCAGGAAGACGATTCCGTTGACGAAGAAGGCGCCATACTCCCAGGTGAGACGCATGAGCTCTCGCGTCTCCTCCTTGAGATTGAACTGGGAGCCCCAGTTGCCGACGATGAACCCGGCTGCCAGAGCTGCGAGCACGCCGGAGGCGCCCATCCACTGTGCGAGCACAAAGGATCCGTACGCCAGTGCTAGTGAGATGGAGAACTCCGCCTTCCAGTCATCCATGATCCGGTGGAGCCACAGGGCGGCGTAGCCGAGGACACCGCCAACGCCGAGGCCGACAACGCACATCCAGGCGAGCTTGCCGATTGCCCAGCCGGCGGACGCGTCCGAGCCCATCACGACGGCCAGGACGAGGGCGAAGGCCACTGCACCCGTGCCGTCGTTCATGATGCTCTCGGCCTCGATGATGGTCGTGAGTCGCGGAGACGCTCCGAGGTCGCGGAACATCGCGACTACGCTCACAGGGTCAGTGGCGGCGACGATGGCGGCGAAAAGCATGGCTACCGTCCAAGGCTGCCCGAGACCGTGGGTGCCCGCCCCGACGAGCACGGTCACGATGGCGACACCGGGGAACGCCAGCGAGACGGTCCTCTTCCAGTCCTTGAAGAGGTCCGCCTTGCGCAGGTTGAAAGAGGCCTCGAAGATGATCGGGGGGAGAAGGACGTAGAACACGAGGTCGGGCGAGAGGTCTGTCGTGAAGAGGCCCAGGATGTTGATGGCCAGTCCGACGATGACGAGCCCCACGGTGATGGGGAGCTTGACGCGCGGTGCCAACGCGGCGACAGCGACCGTGAGGCAGAGGAGCAGGACGACCACCGCGACCGTGTGTTCAAGTGGAGTGATAGCCATGTGAGCTCCTACTGAGTGTGTCGCCGACGTCGCGGTCCGATCTTGGACTATCGCGGGCAGGCAGGGGGGGTTTACCTTGACCTCTGTCTCCAGGACATGGTGTCGTACAGCCACCAGAGGAGCCCGGCGACCGGCACGAGCACCAGCAACCACACAAGTCGCTCGAGCTGGAGTGGATGGGGGATCGCCCGCCCCGGCTGCTCGATGACCAGGGCGCCGGCATGGATATCCATGTCGCCGCCGTGCTCAGCGCACGCCGCGTGGAAGACGCCGACTGCGCGTACCACGTCGCCCTGATCGCGATAGCCGCCGTACGTGGCGATCTGAGAGGTGAGCGACGCCGGCACCCACACCGCCTGTCCGGAGTTGTAGCCGGTGAGGCCCCCGCCGTCCTCGACACTTCTCTCGGCGTAGCTGTCGTCGTTGAGGTGGATCCAGGCGTAGGACCCTCTCACCATTCGGCAGCTCACGGCCTCGCCCACGAAGGCGATTATCTTGCCGTCCCACCGGGCCGGATGTTCGACGAGCTCCGTGCTCGAAGGACTGCCGCTCACCGCCGGCCTTTCGCCGGTCGTGGGGTTGCTGCTGAGGCTGGGCTGGGGACCCGGGTTCGAGACGACGAACCAGGCCAGCAGCCCCCCACAGAGGGCGAGACAGGCCACGATGGTGACGAATCGGCGGCGGGTCATCTGCCGCGCACCGCTGCATAGGCGTAGGCGCCAAGGGCGAGCACGGACATGAACTCGAGCCTGCCGAACCACATGGAGATGATGTAGGCGGCCTTCATGCCGTCGGGCATGCTCGGGGCCGTGACCCCGCACGAGAGGCCCGTGTTCGAGGCGGCGGAGACGCCCTCGAAGGCCGCCGGGACGAGGTCGTAGCCGTAGAGGAGCCCGATCACCGTGATCACGCCGTACATGATCACGTAGAGCACCGTGATGGTGAGAGCGGAGCGGACGACGGTGTTCTCGAGCACTGACTCACGAATGTGGTGATAGCGCTGCGTGACCACGGCCGATTCCGGTGAGATGAGGCGGCGCAGGTCCTGCGTCACCGCCTTGAAGATGAGCCCGACGCGTAGGCCCTTGATACCGCCGGCCGTCGAGCACGCCGAGGCGCCGATCGCCATCGCCAGGGTGACCGCCACCATGGCGATCGGCCCCCATTGCGTCACGAATGCTCGCGAGTAGATGGTGCCGAAGCCGGTCGTCGTGTGGCCGGAGGCGATTTGGTAGAAGGCCTTGCGGAAGAAGTTGAGGGCATCGGGGTAGAGACCGGCCTTCGCCAGCCCATACGAGGCCAGGATCAACGTGAGGGTCACGGTGGTGGCGAAGCTCACGGTCTCGATGTTTCGCCGAATCTCACGCCGGTCCCCGGTCCAGACTGCCCAGTGGAGGGCGAAGTTCAGCGATCCGGCGATGAAGATGATGATCGAGATGAGCTCGAAGGCAAGGGAGTGGAACCAGAAGGTGTTGTACGACATGGGGGCGAACCCGCCCGTGCTCCAGCCACCCATCGTGACCCACATCCCGTCCAGGAAGGCGAGGTTGGGCGGTTCGCCCAGCCAGAGGGCGGTCGCCCCCAGCGCCGCTGTCCCGCCGGCGAGCCAGATCAGGCTGACGATCCAGATAGCGCGGGCGGTGTGCACGACGTTGGGCACAAGGCGCTCGTCCTTGCCCTCGCCGGCGTACAGCTTGAACGCGCCGCCTGTACCCCGAAGGAGGAACGTGAGTGCGATCACAACGATGCCCTGCCCGCCGGCGAACGTGATGATATGCCGCCACATGTTGAGCCCGTAGGAGACATGGTCGAGGTCCTGGAGGAGATAGAGGCCGGTCGTGGTGTAGCCGCTCATGACGTCGAACATGCAGTCCAGGTAGCTGGAGTAGTGCCCGGACAACCAGTAGGGGATGGCGCCGAGGATCGTGACCAGGATCCACGACCCTGCCGCGACGACAAGCGCGTGACTCCAGTCCAGGTCTTCGTCAGAGCGCAAGAGGAGCTGCAGCCCGAAGCCGACGATCAGGAAGATCATCATCGTGAGGCCGAAGTCGAGGGCAGTCTCCCACTCTCCGTAGATGAGTGCCGTGACCAGAGGGATCGTCGTCACCAGACCGACGCCGACGAGGATCTTTCCTGTGTACTTGCCGATGACCTTGTGGTCGCCGACTCTGGGCCGCAGGATCATTGCCAGAGCGCCAGGGCGAGGATGGCGATGACGACGGCGATCGCGGCCAGGACGAGCACGTACGTCACCTCGGTGAGGACGCCGGCGATGTACATCAGGTAGTTGCGCAGGGCAGGCGGCAGGTGCACGAGGTCAGTCGCCCTTCGGGTCAGTCGTTCTGATGACGCGGCTCTGCGCCACCCTGGTGAAAGCGATGACCACGTCTCCGGGTCGCGCCTCGGTCGAGGCGTGAACGGGGATCACCTCGTCGTCCCGGAGAAACGCGACGGGCACGGCGTCCTTAGGGAGCGACAACTCCTCCGCCGTCTTGCCGGCGATCGACTCGCGGTCGGGGAGCGGTATCTCGACGATCGCGAGGTTACCGCGGCGAAGCGACGCGAGCGTGTGGATGTCCTCGATGTCGAGCTCTTCGCAGATCAGACGGGCGATGATCGACGTCGCCGATATCGCCTCGATGCCGAGTTCCCGGAAGATGTGCTCGTTCTTCGGGTTGTTGACCCTGCTTACGATTCGAGGCACGGAGAACGCGACGCGGGCGATCCGGCAGGCAACGAGGTTGTCGCTGTCGACGGCGGTGACGGAGGCGAACAAGTCCGCGCGATCTACGCCGGCCTTGCGCTGGACGCTGTCGTCGCAGCCGTCACCGCGGATGATCAGGGCCTCACGCGGCAGTTCCATCGTGAGGCGCTCGACCACGAGATCGCGGCGGTCGAGGACGACCACGTCGTGCCCGCTGTGGATGAGTTCCGTGGCCAGGTGCGATCCCACCTTGCCGCCTCCGTTTACGACGATGTACATCAGCGAGCCTCCACGAGTTCCAGCATGCCGGTCATGTCGTTCTCCATCACCGTCCCGGTGATCACGTCCCCGGCGTTGAGGACGCCGTGGGACGGAGGCACGAACGTGGACCCCGCTCTCGTCACGGCGCAGATGGACACGCCGAACCGGTCCTGTGCGGCGCGGACGGTGAGGCCGTCCACGACTGGACTCGTTCTGAACCGAACCAGCCCCACGCCGTCGATGGACATGACGTGGTGGATGCGCGAGCTCACGAGCATCTCGATGATGCCCGCCGACGCCAGCCGGCTGCCGCACACCGAGTCCACGTTGAGCAGGGCGTACAGCTTTTCGCTGGAGGGCTCATACGCCCGGCCGACGACGCGTCTGACGCCGAACACGCGTTGGGCGATCTCGGCGACCATGATGTTGTCGTTGTCGTTGCTCGTGACGGCCGCGAGCGCGTCCGCGTGTTCCACGCCCGCCTCCCTGAGGACGTCTTCGTCGTAGCCAAGACCCCGCACGGTGACGCCGTTGAACGACGAGCCGAGACGCTCGAACGAGTCGGGGTCCTGCGCGACCACCACGACGTCATGTCCCTCGAGAGACAGGCTCGTCGCGAGCGTCGCGCCTATGCGGCCGCAACCGACAACGATGATGTGCATACTCCACCTCCAGACTCCCGCGGTGCGGTGACGTAGCGGACCCGGCAGCCGGGCGAGCCACGCTCCGGCGTGGATTCCCCCCGAGGAGCAGCCGACGTCTTTGCGCCTTCTTCACGGCACCGGCCGTGCCCTTGAGGCCGACTGAACGTGCATTGGTCTATAGGAGAAGATTTCGCCTGTCAAACTCGCCGTCTTGAAGGCCTCCCCACGCGGTGCTACTGTCCTACGAACGGCCTGCCCTTGCGGGCCGGCCCAAAGCATGCGTACGTCGAGACGAATCATCGCGCTTCTCTTCGGGACCCTCGGGGTGCTTCTCGTCGTACGGGGCCTCTGGGGTGGGGTCTGGCCGGTCTCCGTCCAGGCGATCGCGGGAGTCGTGCTTCTGGTGCTGGCGGCGTTGCGCTGGCGCTACATCATCTGAAAGGACGCGAAGAGTGGCGCGACGCAAGAAGCGTGAAGGACAGGTCCTCGGCGACGTTCTGGGCACCCCCGATCTCTTCAGCAGCGCCTACGGTGTCATCGGCTCGTCGATCTACTACGCGCTGGGCGTCGTCGCCGCCGCGGCTATGGGACTCACCCCGCTCGCGTTCATCCTGGCCGGACTCCTCTTCGTCGCCACGGCATTCTCGTACGCGGAGGCGACGGCCATGTTCCCCGAGGCCGGCGGCTCGGCGAGCTTCGCGCGCCGGACGTTCAACGACTTCGTGAGCTTCGGCGCGGGGTGGGCGCTCATGCTCGATTTCGTCGCCATGATCGCCATCTCGGCGTTCTTCGTCCCGACCTACCTCTCGGTGTTCTGGCCGCCGCTCAAGCTGTGGCCGTACAACTCCGTGGGCGCTGTCGTCGTCATCGCCGTCCTGGGCGTGATTGACCTGGTCGGCCTGAAGTCCGCGACGCGGACGAACGTCGTCCTCGCCGTTCTGGACCTCGGCACGCAGGTGCTGCTGCTGGTCACCGGCGCGCTCCTCCTCTTCAGCCCGAAGATCATCCTTGATCAGGTCCACCTGGGCATCGCACCGACGTGGCGCCAACTGATCTACGGGCTTGCCATCGCCACGGTGGCCTATACGGGCATCGAAGTGCTCTCCGGAGCGGCGGGGCAAGCGTCGGAGCCGGGTCGAAACGTGCCGCGGGCGGTCAAGTACGCCGCGGTCGCGCTGCTCGCCGTCTTCGTCGCCATCTCGCTTGTCGGTCTGTCTGCTGCCACGGTTCAGCCCAACCTCCTGCCCGTCGACCCGAGGACGGGCGTCATCGAACCGGTGCCTGTGCTTCCACAGTCCGGCCGACCGGCAGAAACGGGTCCCTATGTGTTCAGGAGCGACCCGACGCGACAGGTCTACGTACGTGTCGATCCTGAGAGGTTGCTCATCTCACCGCCGGAGAATGGCAAGCAACTGCACGCGACCGGCCGCATCTTCCGCCTCGATGGGCAGTGGGTCACTCGTCTCTGGGGTACGCAACTAGGTAACGTCTACGAGACGGACCCGCTCCAGGGCATCGTTCAGAACCTGCCCGACAAGGTCGGCTGGCTGAGGTCCGTCCTCTCGCCCTGGGTCGCGGTCCTTGCTGCCGTGATCCTCGTCGTCGCTGCGAACGCGGGCATCATGGGAGCGTCGCGCCTTGCCTTCTCCATGGCGGGCAACAAGCAGCTGCCGCTGTTCTTCAGCCGAATACACACGAAGTGGGCCACACCGTATGTGGCGATCCTCTTCGTCGGGGTAGCAGCTGCGGCTCTGGCCGCAGCGGGCAGCGTCGTCATCATGGTGGGTCTCTACGTCTTCGGTGCGATGATCGCCTTCACGGTCGCGCACGTCTGTGTGGTGGCGCTCCGCTTCAGGGCGCCCGGCGCAGCGCGGCCGTGGCGAAGTCCGATCAACCTCCCCGTCCGAGACACCAGCCTGCCCGTTCTGGCGGTGCTCGGAGCTATCGGAACGGCGGCGGCTTGGCTCGTGGTCGTGCTGGTCGACCACCGAAGCGGCTTGGTCGGGCTGGCGTGGATGGCGGCCGGCCTGTTCTTGTACGTCCTGTACAGAATGGCCAATGGCTACTCGTTGACGCAGTCGGTCGAGGCCGCGCCGCTTTACGCGACGGGCGCGAGGGATGTGGACTATGACCAGATCCTGGTGCCGCTCACGGGCAGCCGCGTCTCGGACGAGATGATGGTGCTTGCGTGTCAGCTGGCGACGGAGAAGAAGTCGTCGGTCGATGGCCTGTACGTCATCGAGGTCCCGCTCAACCTGCCCATGGACGCCCGGCTCACCGAGGAGCGGCGAAAGGCGGGGCGGGTGCTCGCGTCGGCGGCGCTGGTGGCCCAGTCCTTCAAGGTCGGGTTCACGCCGCACGTCGTGACCGCGCGTCAGGCCGGCAAGGCGGTCGTCGAACAGGCCGCGGCTCGCCGCTCGGAGGTCATCATCATCGGCGTCACGAGGAAACGTCGCATCGGAAACCTGGTGTTTGGCAAGACAGCGGACTACGTGCTCGACCATGCGCCTTGCGAGGTGCTCCTGAATCTCGTTCCCAAGGGCTATCCTACGGAAGGGTCGAGCGCGACAGACGCCAGTGAGCGGCAGGGGCCGGCATCGCCGCCCACCGGAGATAGCGGCCCGACCGGCCCAAGCGTGAAGGACTGAAGGGAGCGCCATGCATGTCGTGATCGCCGGGTGCGGCCGCGTTGGCTCCGGCCTCGCCCGTGACCTCGTGACGCAGGGGTTCGAGGTCTCCATCGTCGATGAGAGTCCCGAAGCCTTCCATCTGCTCGGCGACGAGTTCCCCGGCGAGTTCGTCGTGGGGCGAGCGCTGGACTGGGAAGTGCTCCGCGAGGCCGGCATCGAAGACGCCGCGGCTTTCGTCGCCTGCACCGACGGCGACAACACCAACATCGTCATCGCCCAGATCGCGCAGAAGAAGTACGGTATCGGCTGCGTCGTGGCGAGGGTCTACGATCCGCTGCGCGCCGAGCTCTTCGCGCAGGCCGGCATCCGCACTGTGTGCCCCACCAGGGACGTGCGCGTGTCTCTGCTGGACGCGGTGCGTGCCTGCAAGATCACTCCCGGGGAGGGCTGAGCAGTGTTCGTGCTCATCGTCGGCGGCGGCAAGGTAGGCCTCAACACCGCTCGCCAGTTGCTGCAGCTCGGTCACGAGATCGCGCTGATCGAGCAGCGCAAGGTGCGCTATGACCTGATTGCCGAGGGACTCGGTGAGGACGCCCTCGTGTTCGGCGACGGCACCGAGATCTGGGTTCTCGAGAAGGCCGGCATCGGCCGCGCCGATATGGTGGTGGCCGTCACCGGCGACGACGAGGACAACATCATGATCTCGCAGGTGGCCAAGCTCAAGTTCGGCGTGCCCAAGGTCGTGGCGCGGGTCAACAACCCGTACAACCAGCCGACGTTCGACCTTCTCGGCGTGGAGAACACCGTCTGCGCTACGACGGCGATGCTCAACCTCATCATGCACGAGCTGCCCGCGCATAGATTCGTGCACCTGCTCTCGCTTAGGCGCGAGCGCATCGAGGTAGTCGAGCTCGAGGTCAGCGAGAACTCGGCGTTCGCCGGCACCTACGTGCAGGACATCGACCTGCCCGAGGGCGTGCTTCTGGCGGCGATCGTGCGCGCCGGCAACGCGATGACAGCGCGCGGCTCCACCGAGATCCTGCCCGGCGACTACGTGCTCTGCCTGCTCCCCCCGGGCAAGGAGAGGGAGCTCATCAGGGTGTTCCTGCCCGAAGAGGAGCCCGAACGCGTCCAGTTGGAGTCGGAGCTCGACACCTCGGAGGGCTGAGCGTCGGTTGACCGCCCGCAGCCTCGCGGGTAGCATGAATCGCGCTCTCTGGAGCCCCCCAGTTCTTCCGTGGCGAGGTAGCTCAGTTGGTAGAGCACGCGACTGAAAATCGCGGTGTCGTCAGTTCAATTCTGACCCTCGCCACCACAAAACACCTGCGTACAGGCGCATTCCGCTGGCGCCGCGTGATCGCACTCGTGTGCCCTCTGCCAACAGTTGCCAACATCGAAGCTACTTCGAGCCTGTTCTGCGGAGCCCGGCGACCGCGCAGGCGGCCTCGGACTGCGTCCCGCGCAGCTGGTGCGCGTAGACGTTCATGGTGATCGTCGCGTTGGCGTGCCCCAGCCGCTTGGAGACGACAGGGATCGGCACGCCGGCGTCGACCGCCAGTGAGGCGCGCGTGTGCCGCAAGCCGTGCAGCGGGATGTGCCGCAGGCCGGCTGCCGCGACGGCGCAGCGGAAGCGGTGCGTCACGGTGTTGGGGCCGAGTGGCTCGCCGCCTTCGTCGACGAAGACGTAGGAACGCCTGATGTCGAGCGGCACGACCTTGCGGCCGTCGCGCAGCTCACGCAGCACGTCCTCTGTGCCGGGGTCCAAGTCGACGACCCGGAACTTGCGCGTCTTGGGCGTCGACTCGACGATCTCGCCCCCGGCGTCTACCGTCTGCCGTCGTCCTCAGTCGGGGAACACGGCATCGCCGACGAGTTCGCGCACGCGAAGCATGTCGAAGACACCGCGCACGGCGGCGGAGAGGTTGCAGGCAATGAGCGGAGTGCCCTGGCTGCCCATGTCGAGACACAGGCGCACGAAGATGCCCGTGCCCGACGAGTCGATGAACTCCACGCCGGCGAAGTCGAGGACCACGGTCTGCGCGCCGGCGGCGGCCGTGGTGACGGCCTCCCGCAGCGTGTCGGCGCAGTCTAGGTCCATCTCGCCGGCAAGGTAGACGGTGGGCGCCGGGCCCTGGTCGATCGATGTCCGCAGCATGCGTCCTGCCTCAGTCGGTTTTGCGGTCAAGTAGGAGCGTCGTGCCAGTAGGGCCGGTGTGCAGCCCCACGGCGTCCAGATAGTCGAGAATGATCTTGAACCCGTACCCCATGGATGCCTGACCCTTTGCCGTCGGCGGCTCGATCCAGTTGAGGAAGTTCAGGCCCGGCCCGTCGTCGGCTACGACCACTCGGAGGCGGTCGTCAAGGCA
>Ga0209429_10002721_pt1 | contig 10294 bp, 12 predicted proteins | sample BarGraNGADG00212_3_FD_184493 | JGI IMG/M metagenome (GOLD analysis project Ga0209429, IMG submission 184493) | Arctic peat soil microbial communities from Barrow, Alaska - Barrow Graham LP Ref core NGADG0004-212 (SPAdes) (version 2) | ecosystem: Environmental > Terrestrial > Soil > Wetlands >... | reverse complement strand
TTTTAGCAATAGCCCCATTGTCTGCTGGTTCATATTCTACTAATTTGCAAACGTCATGCAGTAAACAGGAAACAATAAGCACGTCGTTACTTATTAAAACATTGAATATTTTATTCAACTTTTTAGCAAGATTTAAAGCCCCCAAAGTAACTTCTCTACTATGATCTACCAGACTTATACCCGGCGTGAGAGGATTCTATAGTGAGCCTCATTCAACCTTTCCCATCTGCTATTTTCATATGCCTCTTTCCATATATCACACACCTTCTTTCTCCACTCAACATTATTTATCGTATTAAGTTCTGGAAAAGCTTTTTCGATCTCCTCAATATTAATAGATTTATCCATCAATCTCAACTCCTTTTACTTTTGGTATAATTTCGCTTCCGTGCGGCATAACTAAAAATTCAGCTTCACTGCCTTTTTCTTTCAAGGCAATTTGGATTGCTTCATCAATACTTTCAGCCGGTATAAAAAACATGGACCTAAGTTCTTCTTTAGCAATGCTCTTATTTACAATTATCAATTTGTGTTTCGACATGGCTCTAGCATACATAAAAGCCTTGGACGAAGCCTCTTGTGTAAAACCCTCTCTCTTAAACCTTTCTATAACATCAGAAGGACTTTCTGCCTCTTTTAACCATTCGCCAAATTTCCCTATTCCATCTCTACATTCAGCCACTAATATTATAATGCCGCTTTCTTTAATGGCCAGTTCGGCAGATGCTACTGCTTTTTCTGCCTGATGTAAGTCTATGTCGCGAGGATATCCTCCTGGGCTTGTTATGACCACATCGGCCAATCTTTCTATTGGAACTTCCCATAATCTGCGACTCAGTTTTACACCCGCATAAAAAGCTTCTTCAATATCACCGGCCACTGCATACATAACTTCATTATTTAAATTAGTAACCACGTTCAATATGAAATCTACTCCAACCATCTTAGCTCCCTCAAGAGCTTCTTCGTGGAAAGGGTTTCCGTGAATTCTCCCCATAGAAGGTTCAAAAGATCTTATTGGGAAAGAATGATGTATATGTAATGTTTCCAGTCCAGATATACCTGGTATTATACTTTTTCTACCACCACTAAACCCAGCTCCTTGATGAGGTGTTATCAACCCTGTAGTAATTTTCACGTCTGCTTCTGCTACAACTTTATTTACGTAAACCGGTACTCCCATTTTTGTTATCCCATAATATTTCAAACTTGATGAATCAAGACAATTGTGATTTATATGCTTAAGTTTACTGCAAATCTTTGTGCCCAAAATCATCTCGAACTCTTGCTCAGTCATTGCTCGGTGGTTTCCCGTTGCGACAACTAATGCTATATTTTCGTCTTTTATACCGCCTAAATAAAGCTCTTTCAATATCTCCTCTACCATAATCTTAGTAGGGCAGGGTCTTGTTAAATCATCGATCACTATTGCGGCAGTCGTTTTTTCTCTAGCAATTTCACTTAATTTTCTAGTACCAATAGGAGTCAATACAGCCTTATGAATAATTTCCTCCTGGCTTTTTGATGGTTTTACATAAATTGGTTCACTAATACCAATACAATTAGGGATGGTAGCAATCATTTTAGAGTCCCCAAAGGGAATATTGACAACCAACATTAAGCACCTCCATCTTACTCTTTTATTAAACTCCTCTATATCTACGCTATAGCTTATATTAAAGGCTATTTCACTCCCATTTATTGCATTGTGCTAAAGTTAGACAGAACCTCTATGCCATTTTTCTTTTTTCTTACAATTCCATAATGTAATTCCACCTCCACAGATACAAATATTGTTTAGATTATCCTACACAGTTTAATAGTCGAGAAACAAACATAAACTTTGTTATAAGTTCATCTATTTTGTTTTACTTTTGCCGGCAAAATTCAGCAGCCCTCCGGCCAGGATTATCTGTTTCTGGCGATCGGAGAGATTATGCTTCAGTTTAAAGGTCCTGCCATTGTTAAGATTTGTCACCTCGATGGCATCGGAGAGAAGTCTTTCTCGGACGTTTTCGATAACAAGTTCATCTCCATCCTCAGCAGTCGCTTGATTTATTTCATCATAATCCCTCTCATCCTCAAAGGTGAGGGGCAGTATGCCGAAGTTTATAAGGTTTTGCTTGTGGATCCTGGCAAAGGATTTGGTGATGACGGCTTTTATGCCAAGATATACGGGTGCTAGTGCTGCATGCTCCCGACTGGAGCCCTGGCCATAGTTGCTACCACCTATGATAAATCCTCCTCCAACTTTTTTTGCCCTCTCCGGGAAAGTGGGATCTATCGGCTCAAAGCAGTGTTTAGATATCTCGGGGACATTGGAGCACAAAGGAAGGACTTTGGCTCCGGCGGGTATGATGAGGTCTGTGGTAATATTGTCCCCAACTTTTAATAGAACTCGACCCCTTACTTCATCAGCCAGCGGTTCTGTTTTAGGCAGAGGCTTAATGTTCGGCCCCCTCAAAATCTCCACATTACTTCCATCTACAGGAGGTGGAATAATCATGCGGTCATCTATTGTAAATTTTTCAGGCATTTCTACTATAATAGGTTCTCCCAGGATTCTGGGGTCTGTTATGACACCGGTGATGGCAGATACCGCTGCGGTCTCTACGCTTACAAGATATACTTTTGCATCTTTGGTGCCGCTCCTGCCCTCGAAGTTCCTGTTGGAGGTCCGAAGGGATACGGCTCCGGTGGATGGCGCCTGCCCGACGCCCACACAGGGACCGCAGGCACATTCCAGAACTCGAGCTCCCGATGCCACTATGTCCGCCAGAGCTCCGTTTTTAGAGAGCATATATAAGACCTGTTTTGAACCGGGGGCTACTACTAAACTTACATTGGGAACTATGGTTTTACCCTTCAATATGTTGGCAAGTTTCATTAAATCTACATAAGAGGAATTGGTACAGCTTCCTATAAAAACCTGGTCCACTTTTCTACCTGCCACTTCCGACACCCTTTTTACGTTGTCGGGGCTATGAGGCATGGCAATCATAGGCTCTAACTCATCAAGAATTATATCTATTACTTCATCATATTCGGCATCCGGGTCGGCGGCAAGGAGAGTAAAAACGTGGCCCCTGCCCTGGGCTTCCAGGAATTTCCTTGTGATTTCATCGCTGGGAAAAATGGATGATGTGGCTCCCAGTTCGGCACCCATGTTGGCGATGGTGGCTCTTTCGGGGACGCTCAGGGACTTTACTCCATCACCACTGTATTCCATGACCTTGTCTACGCCACCTTTTACGGAAACCTGTCGCAATACTTGCAGTATAATATCTTTTGCTGTTCCCCATGGCGCCAGTTTACCATGAAGCCTCATATTTACTACTTTAGGCATATTGAGGTAAAAGGGGTAGCCCGCCATAGCCATGGCTACATCAAGGCCACCGGCTCCTATGGCCAGCATTCCCAGTCCTCCGCCGGTGGGGGTATGGCTGTCCGAGCCCAGAAGGGTCTTGCCAGGCACTCCAAATCTTTCCAGATGCACCTGATGGCATATGCCGTTTCCGGCTCTGGAAAAATGCACACCAAACCTGGCAGCCGCACTCTGCAGGAACCTGTGGTCATCGGCATTTTCGAAACCCGTCTGAAGCATGTTATGATCCACATAGCTTACCGAAAGGTCAGTCTTTACTCGGGGAATCCCCATAGCTTCGAATTCCAGATATGCCATGGTCCCTGTGGCATCCTGAGTTAGTGTTTGATCTATCTTTATGGCTATTTCCTCGCCGGGGACCATCTTGCCTTCCACCAAATGTTTCGAGATAATCTTTTGCGTGAGATTCATTGTCTCCACTCTCCTTCAAGTTTGTACCGGTATTTCAATCCTCTTTGTAGAAACTATCACATCCTTTTATATCGTAGTATTTTCCCCTCGCTTTGAAGTTTGCACCGGCATCATCTCAATTTGCTTCGACTTGCGGTGCTTAAGTAAAGCGGGACAGGGGCAACTTCCCCTGTCCCAAAAAAGGTGAAGCTTAAAATGTCTCAAATCCGCCAGAACCCCTCCCCTGACTCAATTAATCCACCACATTTCTTATGACATCTATGATGGAACCGTCCCTGTACTCCACAATGCCTACTATCCTGTCACCGGATTCCACGGGATCGGGTTTACCGGTTATCTTTTCGGCTTTTTGTTTTAGTTCTTCTATGGAGTATATGGGAAGTTTGGCGTCTTTTAATTTTTGCTCCAAGTCTTTGTTCTTAGGATTTACGGCTATACCTCTTTCGGTGACTACTACGTCTATGCTGCCGCCGGGGGTGATAACTGTCTTTACTTTGTCTACTACTATGGGTAATCTGCCCCTTGCAAGAGGCGTGGTGACGATGGTGAGTTTTGCTCCATAGGCCGCATCACTGTGGCCTCCGGAGGCTCCCATGATAGTGCCGTCGGAGCCGGTCATGACGTTGACGTTGAAGTTTGTGTCTATCTCTAGCGCACTTAATATTACTATGTCCAAGTTGTTTACGACACAGTCTTTGTTGTAGGCGTTGGCATAGTAGGAGGCGTCCATTTCTATGTGGTTTTTATTGTTTCTTAGGGATTCTACGGCTTGTAAATCAAAGCACTGGACATCCAGAAGTTTTTCTACCAAGCCTTCTTCCAGCATCTTTGCATAGGGGCCTGATATTCCTCCTACTCCGAAGCTTGCTTTGATGTTTTTTTGTTTCATGGCATCTTTTAAGTGTCTTATAACTGCCAGGGCTGCTCCACCGGAGCCCATCTGCATGGAAAAGCCGTCTTCAAAAAGCCCGGAATTCAGGATGACCTTGCTTGCCATCTCGGCTATCAGAATTTCTCGGGGGCTTCGCGTCAATCTGGTGGCTCCGGACACGATGCCTTCAGGGTCTCCTATGGAATCTACACATACTATATAGTCTACTAAGGTAGATGGGATACTTATGGGTTCTATGGGGTATTTCCGGAGGTTGTCGGTGATGCCTACTACCGTATCGGCAAATCTTGCATCTACCATAGCATAGCCAATGGAGCCGAAGGCCGAAGGGCCGTCTACTCCGTTTAGGTTGCCCATATCATCGGCACAGGGAGCTCCTATAAAGGCTACGTCTATGTGGAGCTCGCCACTTTCTATGGCTCTTGGCCTTCCTCCGTGGGACCTTATTATGACGGGTTTTTCAAGGAGGCCTCTTGATATTTCTTCACCCAGTTTCCCTCTAAGGCCGCTGGTTTCAATAGATGTTATTACTCCTTTTTTGATGTAGTCTATTAAAAAGTCATGGCATTTGTTGAGGGAGCTGGGGGCAAGTTTTAAATCTTTTATGCCCAGTTCGTCTATGGCGGCAAGCACCATGTTTATTACGTGGTCTCCTTCTCTCAGGTGATGGTGGAAGGATATGGTCATGCCGTCTTTTAGGCCGCCTTGTTTTATAGCCTCTTTTATGCTAGGAAGGACTTTGTCTTCATGGGGCCTTGATAGTTTTATGATGTGGCCTTTTGCTCTGCCGGAGGGATTTTGCATATGGCCGCTGTAGAGTGTCCCCAAGCTTTCTGGGATCTCTCTTCCTATGGCGTTTAGCATGCTGCCACCTTCTCTACAAGGCCTAAAGTCTTGGCAAGCTCTAGGACTCTCTCGGCTTTTTCTACTATGGGTTTGTCGACCATTTTGCCGTTTAAGGATATTACTCCTGATCCTTTTTTCTTGGCTTCTTCTATAACTTGGGTTATTTTAATTGCTTCTTGTATTTCTTCCTCGGTGGGTTTAAATACGTCGTGGACTATGGGTATCTGTCTTGGGTTTATGACGGATTTTCCGGTAAAACCCATAGCTTTTGCTTTCTCTGTTTCCATTCTAAAACCTTCTTCGTCGTTTACGTCTGAAAATACGGAATCTATGACGTCTACTTTGGCGGCTTTGGCGGCAAGGACAAGCTCTCCTCTTGCTACCAGTAGTTCGTTTCCTTCTCTTGTCCTTTTTACTCCTAGATCGGCGGTAAAGTCTTCTCCGCCGATGGCTATGGCCTGCAACCTTATGCTTGCGGTGGCGATGTCGTAGGCGTTTTTAAGGCCTTTTGCACTTTCGATGGATACCATTATTTTTGTGTTTCCTACTTTTATGCCCGACTTTTCTTCTATTTTGCTTATTTCTTCATTCAGCCTTTTTATCTGTTCTTTTGTTTCTGCTTTGGGGAGTCTTATCATGTCGGGTTTTTCGGGGATTATTTTTTTGATGTCTTCTTCCCAGTATGGTGTGTCCATACCGTTTATCCTTATGGCAACTTCCGTATTGCTGAAGTCAAGATATCTTAGGGCGTATTCTACTAAATATCTTGCAGCGTCTTTCTCTTGTAGGGGTACAGAGTCTTCTAAATCAAAAAGTATGACATCTGCTCCGTATATCATGCAGTCTGCCATCATGTTGGGGTTATTCCCCGGCACATACAAAAGTGTCCTTCTAAGCTTCAAGTCGCTCACCCCCTAATCTATCGATGGCGGTTTCTAGTCTTGCCCGGATGCTAAAGTCTAATGCTTTTCTATCTGTCACTCTTACTTTTACGTTGCTTATACATCTTTCTTTTAGGACTTCTAATATCGTCTCTTTTATGTGTCTGCCAAATTGTTTTTTGATGGGGCTTTCTATTTCTATCTCTATGCCCTCGCCTTTTTCCAGCGCTTCTAGTTCGATGATACAATCGTTTTTTTCTTCTGTCCCCGCTTTGCTTGATATCATGTTGTCACCCTCCAATTTATCGCACAGATCACATCTCCCAAGAACATACTGGCAATAACTCCCCAAGCAACATCCGGATGTTGCTAGAACGGTAGCGGCCCCGGTTGAAGTCCCAGGATAAGCAGGCCGCCCAACACGATAGCCGTGGTACCTGACCTGGGGACCCCGAGTGTCACCATTGGGATAAGAGCTCCTACGGAAGCAGCATTGTTGGCTGCCTCCGGTGCCGCCAGACCTTCTATAGTATCTTTCCCGAAACGCTCCCGTTCTTTAGAGAACTGTTTTTCATTGTTATATGCCATCATTGCGGCGATGGTCCCGGCCAACACCCGTAATCCCGCTTTCTACCATCGCGTCCTAGGCAGCGGAAACACAAAGGTCAACCACAGATTTGTTGTTAGCAAGCCAATGACGCTCCTTCTGACCAACCGTTCCCTCGAGGAAACCACTCAAGTCCTCTTTGAAGTATTCGCTGAAGTACTCGTTCGTCAGAACCCTGTCTGGAACTTTCACTTCCATTTCTGCAATGTGCAACATTCCAGCCTCCATTACTAGAAAATGCCAAGAACAAAACCTAAATCACCTCCCACTAAATATAGTATCAATGAAACCAGTTTCTTGTCAATACCGCATCGACTCATCCAACATGTGCGTTGAACAGTTCCGTCAACTCATGAGAACAAGGAGGTGAACGATGACAGAAGAGTGCTGGCCCTTGGGACGAGAACAGAGCAGCAGGGATGGAGCTCACGATGCCCCCGAGGATGTTAGTCCAATCCGAGGGGCGGTTCCAGGAACGGAAGAAACTCACGATGGTCAAGGCACAAGTATATCTGAAAGCAGGGAAGGCAAAGAAGTCCGCAATGCTGGACGACTTCTGTGAGTCCACGGGATACTGCAGGAGATATGCTGCCCATGTCATGCACCAGGCAGGACAGCGATACCTCCTGGGAGATTGTATCCTCGTGGCTGACCCCACGAAACAGATCCACCAGCACAGACCTCCCCGGTACGGCCCTCTCGTGCAGCAGGCACTGATCACCATCTGGAGCGCAAGCACCTTCCTGGGACCTGTCCGTCTGGCAGCAAGCATGGCCCCCTCCTCGGAGAACCTCGTCACCCATGGACATCTCCATGTCGATGACGAGACACGAAGGCTCCTCCTCCAGATGAGTCCTGCCACGATCGGGAGACTTCTGGCCACAGAGCGGCACATGTACCGTGTCCATGGAATTTCCCATACCCGGAGCACCCCTCTGCGTGGCAGGATCCCCATTCAGACCTGCATGGACCCTCCCCTGGATATTCCGAGCGTCTTGGCCGTGGACCTGGTGGGTCATGATGGAGGACAGGCGGTGGGAGACTTTGGGTGGACCCTCACGGTCACCGACCGGAGCACCGGGTGGACTGAGGGAGGTGCTGTCCGGACGAAAGCAGATATCTATGTGGTTGCTGCCCTTGAGTCCTGTCTCCGCAGATATCCGGGGCAGGTCATCTCCCTGCATACGGACAATGGGACTGAGTTCATGAATGGCCATCTCGTCCGTTTCTGCCATACCCATGGCATCACCCTCACCCGTTCCCGTCCGTATCACAAGAATGACAATGCCCATGTGGAAGAGAAGAACAACTCGGTCATCCGAACGTTCGTGGGATATGACCGGCATGACACCCAGGAAGAGGTCGATCTCCTGAACCGGCTGTACAGGTCCCTGCATCTCTTGGTGAACTGGTTCCTTCCCAGCCAGAAGCTCCTCCACAAAGTGAGAGAGGGGAGTCATATCACCAAGGTGTATGACCAAGCGCAGACACCCTGTGCGCGGATGCTGGCACGGATGGATGTTCCCGAAGAGACAAAGAGACGCCTCCGTGCTACCCGTGCAGAGCTGGACCTGACAAGCCTGCACCACGAGATCCTCCTCCCCCGAGGATGTTGTTGTATCCGAGGGGCGTATTGGCCAGGAGCAATTGGACGAGATTGCCAGGAGGAGACAACCTCTGGTCATCAAGAAACATGGCAGTTACGGGACCATTTCTCTGGTGAGTTCACGACCTGATGGTTCACCTCCATTCTTACGTCAGTTGACACGAGTGTTGCACTTCATTGTTGAACCTGCCATTTATAAATCCACCAAAATATATCCTGCCATTATCCTTCTTGCAGTCCTGCTGCAAGCCACACCCTGTATTTTTATGTGGGTATCTTCATAACCGTAACCCACTTTTACTTCTACGACCCCTTCCAGGTGTCCGATTTTTACCACCTTATTATCCCTGCTTATTGAGTCAAAAAGGTTCCTGAAACTTTGGCCCGGAATGCTGGCCTTTACAACTTTTTCTAATCCATATTAAACATTCTCTTTTCTAAATCTATAAGCCTGTCTACACCTATTAAATCTTGAATTTCTTTTGATAATTGAGATGCCTTTTCTCTTATTAACCCTGTTTCCCCATTCTTTAACAAATTCAGATACGCTTCTTTTATTGCATCATACGAGACCAGAACCGAGGATAATGGATAGACTACTACTTTAAAGCCTAAATCTTTTAGTTCTTTTACATTAGGAATATGCCTACCGAGGCCTTCAGAAGCAACGAACAATAATGGAGCCTCGATATTTTTTGCGGCTTGCTGAATTTCTTCTATAGTTCTTGGGAACACCATAACCATATCTACACCAGTTTCATAATATTTATTAGCTCTTTCAATGGCTTTTAAAAAATCTTCACCCTTATTTCTCCCGGCATCTGTCCTGGCAATGATCAACATATCCTCGCTTTTTCTGCTTTCAAGAGCAATCTTTAATTTTAATATCATTTGTCTTTCATCTATTATGGTTATCTCACCCTTGTGATAGCTCGCACGTTTCGGAACTATCTGGTCTTCAAAATGTATTGCCGACACCCCAGCTTTTTCAAATTCCTTAACAACCCTAGGCAGCATAGATATTTCTCCAAAACCTGCATCAGCATCGACTATAAGTGGAATATCGCAAACATGTGTTATGCTTCCTGCCAAGTTTACCATTTCGGTCATAGTAGTAAGGGGTTCAGAGAGAATCGCAAGGTCCGCTTTTGAATATGCCAGAAACAACGGGGAGAAAAACGTTACCATAGTAACAAAGGCAAATATGGTTAAGTTAACTGACGGCGACTTTATAAAAGCATGCAGAAAGGTTGGAGAAGAATCTTCAGATATTGATGTTCAAGAAAGATTTGTAGATGCAACTGCGGCAAAGCTGGAAGACTCTGAATTCAGTAAAGGCTTACAGATTTTTGTACTCCCTAATTTATATGGCGATATTATTACAGATATTGCTGCCGAAATTCAAGGGGGATCGGGGTACGGCAGGTAGCGCAAACCCGGGGAAAAGATATGTCATTTTCGAAGCGATTCATGGCACTGCTCCTTTCCTGATCAACAACGACAGGGGAGATTATGCCGATCCGTGCAGTCTATTCAGAACGGTTGGATTATTGCTGGCCCATTTTGGTTATACGCAGAAATCTGTAGAACTTGACAAAGCGCTGAAAATCTGCACTGTAACGAAACGCAAGGTTGTAGTTACCACCAGAAAAACTGATGTCTCTGT
>Ga0209429_10002720_pt1 | contig 10299 bp, 11 predicted proteins | sample BarGraNGADG00212_3_FD_184493 | JGI IMG/M metagenome (GOLD analysis project Ga0209429, IMG submission 184493) | Arctic peat soil microbial communities from Barrow, Alaska - Barrow Graham LP Ref core NGADG0004-212 (SPAdes) (version 2) | ecosystem: Environmental > Terrestrial > Soil > Wetlands >... | reverse complement strand
AGAAGTTGCAAGCGCATCACATGGACTGCTTTGCAGATTTTCCAGAAAGACGATTGGACGTGGATAACGGTATCACGTTCTGTGTGGACTGCCACAAACAATTCCATCTTCAGTATGGAACAAGACACAATCGCCGGTGGCAGGCCGATGAGTTTGTGCTAGAGGCATTGAGCAAGAGTACGTCAGGAGACGTGCAGCCCATGCCATTAGATGATTTATTCGCAACGTTAGAAGTTGAGCAAGTGACCTGAGGAGGTCGAAGTGACTGATAAAGAAGTTGATGTGAAGCAGGAAGTAATCGACGGTGTTGCAGAGAAGCTCGCGAAAGAGGGCACCTTTGCCACTAGAGATTTCGTACATTCCGAACTGATGGATGCGATGAAGTCCGTTACCCTCACTCCGAACAAGGATGTTGATGGTGAGCTGACCCCGAAGCAGGAAGCAGAGGGCAAGGCTGCATGGTACAAACAGGTTATTGGCTATGGCCGTGAGTGGAACGCGAAGGCTTGGGACAGCACTACGTCTGGCGCTGCCGCTGAACTGATCCCTTCTGTTGTTGCCAATAGTATCATCAAGAAGCTGGATTTCACGCCTTTCCGCAAGTATGCGCTGCATTACCCCTACTCGCCGAAGGGAACCATCAATGTCGAGCTGGTACTTCCCATTGCCTATCGCATGACCACTCGCGGGACGCCCGTTACTGAAGCGGCCCCGACCCTGAACCCCATCAACTACGCCACCTATGGACTGATGGCTTGGATGGGAGTCGATAACAAACTCATCAAAGAAGCCACGCCCAATGTGGTGAACTATATTGAGGATGCGCTTGTCCGCGCAGTTGCTCGCAAGGAAATGACCGAGTGGACGCTTGGCGCCGGTTCTGGCTCGGAGCAAATGACTGGCATGTACAGTACGGCTGATGCCGTCAACATGACTTCCGGCCATGATACGCTGGCTGAAATAGACGCTGCCGACGTCCTCTCGCTCTATTGGGCACTCGAGGCTGGATATAGCGACAATGCGGTTCTCATGGCACCCAATACCGTTCTTGCCAAGATTGCCTCGCTCAATACCACGACTGTCACCTATCTGAATACCGACACGATGAAGTTCCTGGGCAACCATGACGTCCTTCGCATGCCCTCTACTTCATTCGCTGCACCTGGCAATGGAATCGTTGCTGCCTACTTTGGCGACCCCAACTTCTTCTATCTCTTCGAAGACGGTCCGATTGTGGTTGCCACAACTGATCAGGGCAAGACTGCCATGACCGAAGACCGCACGTTCGTGTGTGCCAAGGTCTACACCGATGGTCACTTGATCCTCGGCGAAGCAGTCAAAGCTCTGAAGTATCTGACCTAGTTCTGCGGATTGACGGGGGCAGGAAACTGCCCCCACCGAGGTGTTTATGAAGTACCGCATTACAGATAAGATGCCAGCCAATTCATGGGGTTTCAAGCCGGGGGACGTTGTGGAAATAACGGATCTCGCTTATGCCACCCTATGCATTGCCAAGGGGCGCATGGAGCCGGCTGACATGGAAGAAGCCAAACAGGATACGCAAATCAAGCATGCTCGACATAAATAGGAGGAACTATGGGTACATTGAATCCAGCAAATGAAGTAAGTATTGGTCAGAACGAACGGAAGTCAACAGCCAAGCAAGTTCATTGGTTCCGCTATGATTGGACGGCAGCGCAGGCTTCTGCCGATGCCGCCAACAATGTCCATGCCTCAGTTACTTTGACAACTGCAGCACAGACGATTACGGCAGACATCACGCAGCCGACCTCTTGCCGCTGCCTTTCTGTCACGGGTGGGGCACAACAGACCGGCGTAGTAACCATCAATGGAACGGACATCGGTGACCTTCCTATCTCGGAAAACTTCACGATGATTTCATCTACGTTGATCCCTGGAACCAAGGCGTTCAAGACCGTAACTTCCATTGTCTATCCGGCCTATACGGTGGACGCTACAAAGACGTGCGTAGTTGGAGACTCGGATATTCTCGGCCTTCCGCTGATGCTTCCGAGTGCAACTTGCATCTACGCCACCTATGTGAACGGGACGCTTGAAGCAACGGCGGCAACGGTAACGGTCAGCACAACGGTTGCGAGCGCCAACACTCTTGACCCGAACTCCGCACTCGCTGGAACTACTGTCTACATTCTCGGCTACATCTACACCGCATAACGGGAGGGGTCAATGCCAAGCGCGCTTAAGGCTATAACTTCATTTCAGTTTGCAGCGTTGACCCCTGCTGCTGTCGGCGTCATCAACGAAAACACTTTCACCATAGCGTTGACGGTTCCTTATGGCACAAACGTCACGGGGTTAGTCCCTACGATTGTACACACGGGTGCTTCGGTTGCCCCCCTCACGGGTGTTGCGCATGACTTCACTCTGCCGGTTACTTATACGGTGACTGCTGCTGATGCTTCCACACAGGCGTACATCGTGACCGTCATTTCCTCGCTTACCCTGTCGAAACAATACCTGATGCTATCGGCAGACGATGTGAGCAGGGATCCCCTGTTGATGTCAATGTGGAACTCTGCCATCAAAACAATCGAAGGTTCGCTACGGTATGCCACTGCGCTTCATTCTGTCGAATATCAAGTTCAGGGCGACAAGTTCATCGCCTTTCCTGAGCCGGTCTATTCAACATTGGTGGTCAAGTATCGCAACGACCTGACGGATACGGTGGGTACAACCGATACGACCCTGACCGCATGGGTTGACTACTATCCCTATGCCCGCCACATTGAGTTGATGAACTATCGTTGCTCTGACCCTCGCATCATTATGACATATGTGGGCGGCTGGCCTGCGTTACCTGCCGATATTGAGAATGCCGCAAGAATGTTGGTTGCTTATCAGATGCAGATGGTGGCGCAGCAACAGCCTGGAACGTATATTGACCCCTCGAAGCGGATACCCGCTGATGTGGTTGCGGTGTTGCTGCCGTATATGCCCTTCCAGCTCCCAGGATAACATGCCCGACCTGTCGATCGAAATAACGGGTATGGCAGAGCTTCAGAAGGTTTTGTCCAGCCTTTCAGCACAGGTCAAGCCTCAGTTACAGAAGGGCTTGATGAAAACGGCACTACAGATTGTAAACAAGGCGAAAAAGGGCTGTCCTGTTGATTCTGGAAATTTACGGTCAAGCATTGCCGCACACAAAAGTGGAACGGATGGGGCGATTGTTACGGCGGGTGGTACTGCTGGTACGGGCGCAGGGCAACTGTTAGATGTGCAATATGCAGTGTATGTCGAATACGGTACTCGCTTTATGGCACCTGAGCCGTTTTTCAGGCCCGCCATTGACCAATGTATGCCGAACCTGATACAGAACATCACTGATGCATTGACCGTTGAACAGGCGGGCGCATTGAGCGGGGTTCATTTCAAGACCGACCTCGGACTTGGTGCTGTTGCTGGTTATGGTGCCGACCTTGGTGGCGGCGAAGATTACTTTGGAGAGTAATGACTGACACCGTTGACGCCGTTATCGTTGAACTGAAAAAGGCCTCGGTATTCAACTCTAGAGTATATCGTGGCTGGCCTGCTGTGACCACGCTGCAGCCCCTCTGTGGGGTACAAGAGAACGTCAATGGGGAATCGGGCATTGACCATCATTTAGCTCACTGGGGCATCCAAGTGGACTCATGGGCTAAGTCGCCTACTGATATTGTGGCAATCAAGGTCGCCGTCAAGGTTGTTGCTGACAAGTACCACAGCGCGGTAACTCACAGATGTATACCCGAAACGGGGGATACCCATATCGTTAGCACGTTTGGAATATTGGGTGGATGGTAATGGTTAAGGGAAGTCACATGACCGATGAGCAGCGAATGCGATGTTCTATCGCAGATGTTGGTCGTCGCGCCACAGATGAAACGCGAGCAAAGATGTCTGCCAGCCATATTGGAAACGTCATGTCGGAATCTACCAAAGAGCTGTTGTTATCTTATAACTTGGGTAGTCACCATTCAAGCGAAACCAGGGCAAGACAAGCAAGCGCAGCGCTAGTGAACATGACGCCAGAGCGTAAGGAAAAATTGCGAGCAGTAAATCTTGGAAGTCATCATTCAGAAGAAACGAAAGCAAAGCAGTCTGCCGCCCTGAGGGGTTGTTTGGGTGGGGGCTGGCGAGGTGGCGTTAGTTCCGCGAATCACATTATTCGCACTAGCGGCGAGTATGTGACATGGCGCACGGCAGTATTTGAGCGCGATGGTTTTACTTGTCAGGATTGCGGTCGGCGCGGTGGCGATCTTGAAGCACACCACGTCCACGGGTTTGCCAAATATCCCGATGAACGACTTGTAGTTGCTAATGGCGTTACTTTATGCCTCGCTTGTCACAACAAGACGAAAGGCAAAGGAGAATTGCAGACATTTGTAATGGCTCAGGAGGCATAGAATGTCAATTACGGCATTACTAGCAGATATCGGTGTAGCAAGAGTGGCCGATGCAGCTTTTCGGGTTAGTGGCGGTTCACAGATTGACATGTCGGAGATCTCGGCAGTAAGCGCAAAGATCAACTGGAATTCAGCAATTGGCGAAGGTGAGGGTGCAGTCTTTGCAATCAGCACCAAGGCAAAGAGCATCGACATCACGGTTGGGGCAATGACCATTGATACCACATCCCTTGCCCTGCTTACGGGCAATACGGCCCCTGCAGTTACGGGTACAACCCCGACACTGGTACAGACAACCGGCCTCACGGTGACTGCCGTAGCTCCCTACTTTGCGTTCGGTATCAAATCAAACGACATCACGGGCATTACGGTCGCGGGTGCAACAGAAGCCATACCTGCCGACTGTCACTTCATCTTCCCGAAGTGCAAGATCAAGGCGATTTCGGACATCTTGCCCGAGGTTGAAGGGTTTGCCACGGTCAAGTTTGAGTTCACCGCCGTGCGCTCAACTGATACACTTATGACTATTGTTCAGAACCAGACGACGGCTGCGATTGCGCTGACATAACATGACTGTTGACGAATACAAGAAGCAGCATACAGTCCACGTTGAACTCCCATCGGGCCTTGTGTTTGATTGCAAGGCCCCGAGTGGGTTGCTTGTTGCACGCTGGCAGGCGCGGATAGCTAACATCAATCCAGAGACAGAGTGGAATGAGGCAATGACCGCCATGCTTCAGGAGTTTGAGCATTGCCTTCCCGATGGGTTGAAGATTGAAGACTTTACCCCCGAGGACTACGCCGCACTCATTGGGATAGCTACCCCTTTTTTCGAGGCGAACCCCTTCCCGTCCCAGTTTGGCTCAGTGAAGCCCTCCGAACCCGTTACCAGCAATATGGGCTCTGGCCTCACGACTACCTGAACGTAAGCCCCGAGGAATTCCTGTTTGATATGGCAATCCTCACGGGTGCAGCAGAAGCACAACAAACAGTGGCAACACGCGATGCGGCAATCAAGCGGCTTAAGGCAAAACGGGCGGTGAAATAGTGGATCTGAAAGAACTTGTCCTCAGAATCAAGGGCGACAGTTCCAGTGCCGAGTCTGCATTGGGCAAGGTTGGCGCTGCTACCAATAAGTTTGGTGGTATTGTCAAAACCATTATCGCCGGTGCCGCCGTTGCCGCCGTTGTTGCTTTCGGCAAGTCCTGTATTGATGCTGCCGCAGAGAGTCAATCAGCTGAGGCCCTTCTAAGAAATTCCCTAGGGAATATCAAGGGCATGACTGATGCGAATAAGCAGTCTGCCGTGGATTGGGTCAATTCCATGGAGAAGTCTAAGTCATTTGATGATGCAGATATTTCAGCGGCCCTTCAGCGGGTCATCGTTAAGACTGGCAACCTGAAAACCTCTGAGGAATATCTGTCGGTAGCCATGGAAGTTGCGCGCAACAAACACATGGACCTTGCCTCTGCTACGGCGCTCCTTGATACCGCTTATAACGGGACCGCAAAAGGCCTCAAACAGTTTGGTCTTGTGGTTCAAGAAGGTGCAACGGGTATTGACTACTTGCGCCAGATTCAGGAAAAGGTCAAGGGATCTGGCGATGCTTGGAGTAAGACGCTTGAAGGTCAGCGGGCAATCTTCCAGACGACCTTTGGCAACTTCAAGGAGTCGGTCGGCGGGTTCCTTATGCCCATTGCAGAGAAGTTCATGAATATCATTCAACCGTTCTTGCAGCAGGGCATGAGCTGGATTGCTAGCCATCTTCCTCAGATCCAAGCGGTCATTGATACGTTGGTCAAGGGCATCTCATGGGTTGTCGAAACGGCGGGCAAGATGTACGAGGCAATCAAGCCGTTCATTGTATCCATTACCGAAACCATGGGACCATACGTTAAGGAATTGTTCGCATGGCTGGGAGAACACGGTGTCACCATCCAGAGCATCCTTGTTGGCGTTGCTGATGCAATTGGCATAGCGTTTACGGTCATGGCCTCCATTATTAAGGGAGTCATTGATTCTATTGAGTGGGTTATCGAAAAAGCGAAAGAAGCGATCACTTGGCTGAAATCTCTGTCGGCAAACAACGCGGGTGCTCTTGCCGCTGCAGCCCCGGGCAGTAGCATTCCTGGAACTCCGACCCCTACGATTGTTCCAAAGAGTATCCCCAAGATTTCTACACCCGCAGTTACCTATACCACTAATCAGGCATCTAGCGACAATCGCGCAATCCTGAGCAGGCTAGATGATCTTATCACCGTTACTGCTGGCGTTGGGTCTACAGTGGTAAGAGGCATCAATGGCATGGGTGGAGGCACCCCCCGATGAGTATCATAGTTAAGTATTCCACTGGCAGCACCTACACCTTAGTCGCCAACAAGGTTGACATCGAAAAGGTTCAGGAACTGGGCGGGCAATACCACATTCCATATTCCTCAATTGTTGGCATGGTTCGATTGGGGCTGGATACACAGAAAATCACGGTATCAGGCGATATTCTGGATATGTCGGACTGTCTCTGGCATGACGTGGTGGCGATCTCGTTTGACAGCGGAACCTCGTACCAGACGGTCTACTTTTCAGGTGTTCCCTATACCTCTGATTGTTGGTCCGGTATATATCCCTATGCCCTCTCGCTATTGGCAAGCCCGTTGAAAGAGCGGACAGCCGTCCGCTATCCCACAACTGGTTACAAGTGGGGCAACCAGAGCATCACTGGAATCAGTCAGGCCGGAAACGTCAACGCCTATCCGATTATCCACTACTTGGCTCCGTTGTTTTATGCCCCACTTTCCAACACCTTGATAGACTTTGCAGGTCAAGCGGTCACCTTCACACGGACCGCCTCCAAGGTTCACGGCGGTGTGACGTATCCTATCAATACCCCTATCTTTGATTTCGGCCTCTATCTTGCGAGTGATACCGCGCAGGACGTGGCAACGTGGACGCCGATCGCTGCAACAGTCAGAACAATCGCCATGCAAATCATCATGACGCGACCTTATACGGGAACGAACCTCATCACGAATGGAACATTTGAGGTCAATACGACAGGGTGGGTGGGGAATTCAACCCTGACAAGAGAGACTGCCGCACCCCTCGTCGGCAGCGGCAGCCTGAAAGTTGCATCCGTTACTGGCGCATTACACTGTTACTTTCTCATAACGGGTGCTACGGTAGGGCATCGGTATCTTATCAAGGGGCTGGTCAAGACAAGTGCGGCGGGAAAAATGGTGCACGCTGCGGATTTCAATGTTGGAAGCGGGGCGTCTGCCGACTGTGGAACTGCGGCCCAGTGGCTAACTTATATTTATACAGCGACGGGAACAAGTCTCTATGCGGGATTTGCGATGGACGCCTATGCTGGCGGTGATACCATGCTCGTTGATTCCGTTGCTTGTTACGACCTCACCGCCGTAGCTCAGCCGATTATCTGGACAAACTCTCGCAATACGCTGACGATTGACCTAGCGAATGGTTTGATTAACTGGACGGATGACACCACGACAGTAAGTGCCACGTTCCCCACAATAGCATACATGGCGGGTGAGGGAGTGAACATCGTTGCCATTGAAGACACCGCCCATGCTGTTACTATTGCAGCGCATCCTGTCGGCGGGTCATGGACATCCGCAACAGGAACGCTTGCGGCAATCCAATGGCCCTGGTTGACGCTTGGGAACTTGGAAGGCAGCATTGCTAACCTCATCGAGTATCCCTACGTGCTGACATCCGCAGAGTATCAGGCTCTTGCCTATTCCTCACTCTCGTTGCTCTACAACACGCTCTTCATCGGCAACAGGTACGCTGGCGAAATCATCAAGGGTTCCGACAAGCGATTGCTCAACGCCAACGGCAGTGATATCTCAGCCCTGCTTGGCGGCACAGATATCGCTATCGGTGCTAGTGCGGTGGCCATTGCGCAGAGTCAAGGGTTGTCCGCAAGGTGGTACGTGGAAGTCAAGAGGACTGACGTATGAGCTACATAACAATACAACCGCCAAGCGCTGATACGTTTCTTTGGCTTGGTGTGCCCACCGGGAACCGCGGAACGGAGTCCTTCATAGAGATATTTCCGCGTAGCACCGGCATCGAGAAATCACTTCTTTCCTTTGATTTTCATGCAAGCATACCTGCGGGATCAACGATAAACGCGGCAACCCTTAGCCTGTATGATTATGCCCCCACTAGCGGGCGCACCATTACGGTTTATCGCCTATTAAGGGCTGATTGGGTTGAAGCGCAAGCAACATGGAATATCTATAAAACAGGAAGTAACTGGGGAACGGCGGGGGCATCTGGTTCAGGTGTAGACTTTACTCCGACCGATGCGGCAACGGCGGCGTCCCCTTCTTTCGCCACATGGATGTCGTGGAGCGTCAAGAACCAAATCCAGATAGCGCTCGATTCAGTTGCCGGTATTGCCCATTTTCTCGTCGCAGACCTTGGTAGTGATGTGGTCGCACCCCAGGACTTCTACTCGAAAGAGGCCACTTCCGGGAACGCGGCTCTTCGACCAAAGCTCTACATTGAGTATACCCTCGCCCCCGGCCCCACCGTGTCCGCCACCATCATTACCATTACCACAGCACAGACACGAGAGCGATTGACGGTCACGCTTGCTTGTTCCGGTTCTGTCGGCTTGCCCGTTGCCTACGTTATCGTGGACGGCAAAGCATACTCCGGCCTCTTGACACCCGACACTCTCTACACGTTCACCTACGACATAGCATTGAGTCGCGGGCCACACGTCATTTATGGACAGGCCACTGATTCAGTTGGTACCATTGCGACAGACCCCATCACGATAATCATGGCCTACGAACTGGCAGTTCCGGAACCGGAAGAGTCGAAACACGGGATATACCTATATAGTGGTGATGCCATGCTGGATGTGTTCGGAGTGACCCTCCATGATGAGCTGTTGCCCGCTTTGCCAACCCTGAACTTTTCATGCGCTGTCTTATTGGCCGGAACCATAGGAGTGGTCATCAGAGAGCGGAATTTCAGGCAATACCAATTTACCATTGCCACAGTCGGGCTCTCGGGCGGTATCTATTCATATACCTGCAAGGCTGCTGAGTCGTATGCTTTAACGACCGCAATCATGGCACTCCAGACGGCTTATGGCGCTCCGAGTGACGCCATCTCATTGGTCGCACCCTCGTTGAACATCATTGATAGTAACGGACTCTTAGCCCTTCCACATATGACCTATCCACAACTGTATCAGAACGTCACGCCAACAGAGGTCATCAAGCAACTACTGATTCAATCTCTCGCGCAGGCAAGCGTTCGCAACGGCAACCTGTATGTATTCCCGCTGGACGTAAGTGCTCAGATACCCGATTATCACATGCAACGCCTTGACCCGCTCACGACTTGGCAGAGAGACGCGGACATTTATGATGCAGTTACGGCCCACTATCTTGTCAAGCAGTATCCGACACCCGATACCACACTGACCCTGAATGATGCAGCCAACTGGACAGGCACAGTAACAGATGTTACGCAAGTGGCGACAACCTTGCTACCCGTTCCCAGTGGGGCATTGGGGATGCTGAAATCGGTAGGTAGCGCTTCGCGGGCGGGATTGAATGCGCCCTTCAGGGACTTCGACAGAATCAAGTTCAATTGGAATCCCGTCACCGCAACATCGGTCACCGTTTCGCTTCAACAGGACGCGAGTAACAAGTTGGAATTGACGCACACATTTGCCGGACAGCAGGGTTCGGGATTTGTCCAGCAAGGCTCGCCTGGGGTTTCAACCGATACGGTAACAGAGAACATCGCGCTATCGCCTGTCCAATTTGTGACGACCGTCACTGGTACCGTAACCTCTAGTTGTTCCTATCGCGTGACCCTACTCAATGCC
>Ga0209429_10002718_pt1 | contig 10302 bp, 12 predicted proteins | sample BarGraNGADG00212_3_FD_184493 | JGI IMG/M metagenome (GOLD analysis project Ga0209429, IMG submission 184493) | Arctic peat soil microbial communities from Barrow, Alaska - Barrow Graham LP Ref core NGADG0004-212 (SPAdes) (version 2) | ecosystem: Environmental > Terrestrial > Soil > Wetlands >... | reverse complement strand
CGCCGGTGCCGAAAGCGAGCCGGGTGCGGGTCGCCCTGCACGAGGCCGCCTGGGCGGGCTCGCACTTGCTTCCCTGGGCCTGGGAACATGCGCGCGGGCAGTCCTCCGGGGAAGACGTCACCTGCAAGCGCCCGAACCTCTTGCCGGTGACCTGACAAATTCGCGCAAGGACCACTCGAGGTAGGTGACTTGGCAACCGTGGCTGACCAGATACTGCGTCCCCTGCCGATGACCCGCGTTGCCAACGCCGGCCCAGGACTGGCCGTCGGCCTCCTCGCCATCGACGCGGTCCTGGATGGTGACCTTGGTTGCGTATCCCCATTGGCTGTCGCCGGGTTGGCGGTTGGCGGGTTCCTTGCAGTGAAGGGCTACAACGTGTCCCTCGAGTGCGCGGGACAACGGGTAACGGTTCATGGCCGCCTGTGGATCAGGCCCATCAACCGCGCGGACGTCATCGCGATGACCGAGTTCCTCGCCATCTCATGGCGCTGCGACGGTAGGCGCCGGTGATCCCTGTGCGGGCATTGGCGAACACAGGGCGTGTGCTTCCGGCGGTACGGCCTGAGCCGATGGATACGCTGATCGAACGCCCGCCTTTCGCGCGGGCGCACGACTTGGCGCACGCCGCCGAAGACCAGCCGGTGCAGGCGATACTGAACCTGACCGCTGCAGTCGTCCGCGACTACCCACTCTTCGTCCCGACGTCCGAGGACAATCCATGAGCACCCATCAGGAGCACAGTCCCGACCAGGTGGACGACCATCGAGGCCGGCTGAGGACGGTGCTGATCATCACCGTCACCGTCCTGATCGCAGAGGTCATTGGCGCAGCGGTTTCCGGAAGCCTGGCGTTGCTGGCCGACGCCGGCCACATGCTCTCCGACGTGGCCGGCCTGACCCTGGCCTGGGTCGCCTCGGTGCTGGCCCAGCGACCGGCGACTCTGGCCCGCACCTGGGGGTACCGCCGAGCCGAGGTGCTGGCAGCCGTCGGACAGGCTGCGGTGCTCCTTGCGGTGGGCGGCTTCGTCATTGTCGAGGCCATCAGGCGACTGATCGAGGCCCCCGAAGTGGCTTCGGGGGCCATGGTCGTCTTCGGCGTGATCGGGCTGGTCGGTAACTCGATCGGTATCGCCGTCCTGGTCGGTGTGCGGTCGGAAAACCTGAACATGCGGGCCGCATTCCTCGAGGTCGTCAATGACGCGCTCGGCTCCTTGGCAGTGCTCATCGCCGCCCTCCTCATCGCGGTTGCCGGCTGGCTGCGAGCCGACGCATTGGCTTCGCTGCTCATCGGGGCGCTGATCATTCCGCGCACCCTGAAGATCTTGCGAGAGAGCATCGACGTTCTGCTGGAGTCCACCCCCAGGGGTCTGCAGCTGGGCGAGGTTCGCGAGCATCTGCTTCTGGTCGCCCGGGTCCAGGCGGTGCACGACCTGCACGCAAGCCAGGTTGCCACCGGCCTGCCTGTGTTGACCGCGCACGTCGTGGTGGACGACTCCTGCTTCCAGGACGGACACCTGCCGTTCCTTCTCGACGAGCTGCAGCGCTGTCTGGCCGGCCATTTCGACGTCAATCACTGCACGTTTCAGTTCGAGGCCAGCGACCACGCCGGCCATGAACCGGCCGCGCATCGCTGACCCAGGGGGCCATGTTGGGCGATGATGATCCCGCAGGCGTGACGTAACCGCCACATCGGCCCTGTCTCTGGCTCTGGCGTGCTCATGTCGGATGCGCCATAATTCCTGGGTCTGTAGCCTACAGGTGGACCTGTCCAGGGCGCGCGATCTCGGAGGTACATCCCATGAGTCATCAACCCCGTGCCTGCATTCTTTCGCCTGATCTCTTGCACAAGCTCGCGCGTGAGTCCACCGACGATCGGCAGCGGTCGGCCATGCTTCAGACCCTCGAACTGGACCAGAGTTTCCGGCTGCGTCGCGCCGAGCTGGCTGCCCGTCAGGTTGCCCGACCTTCTGTCGCCATGGTCGCCGGAGAGGGCGGTACGCCGAACCGGAGCATCTACGACCAGGGACACCTGACGGATTACATTCCGGGAAGTCTGGTGCGCAAGGAGGGGCAGGGTGCGGTCAGCGACGTCTCGGTCAACCAGGCGTACGACGGCTTCGGTCTCACATACAGGCTGTACTGGGACATCTTCCACCGCGACTCCATCGACGACCAGGGGATGCCCATCGATGGCCTGGTCCACTACGGCGACGCCTACGACAACGCGTTCTGGGATGGCGCCGGCCACATGTTCTTCGGTGACGGAGATGGCCAGCTGTTGACCGACACCACTAAGGGTCTGGACGTGATCGGTCACGAGCTCACCCACGGCGTCACTCAACACGAGGCGAACCTGACCTACTCCGGTCAGTCTGGCGCGTTGAACGAGTCGATCTCGGACGTGTTCGGATCGCTGGTCAAGCAGTATCACCTGGGACAGACGGCAGAGCAGGCTGACTGGCTCATCGGCGCGGACATCGTTGGCCCTGAGCTTGCTCCTGCGCTGCGGTCGATGAGGGCGCCTGGCACCGCGAACAAGCATGACAACCAGCCGGCCGACATGGACCACTACCTTTACACCTCCACTGACAACGGTGGCGTCCACACCAACTCCGGTATTGCGAACCACGCTTTCTACCTGGTTTCGACCACGCTCGGAGGTCAGGCCTGGGAGGCGCCGGGGAACATCTGGTATGACGCGCTCCTGGATCCCAAGGTGACGCACAAGAGCACGTTCGCTCTGTTCGCAGGAGTGACCCTGCGCCACGCGCGGTCGCGGTACGGCAGCGCCAGCAACGAGGCCCAGGCGGTGAAAGCAGGCTGGGAAGCAGTCAAGGTCCGGGTCCGCTGACAGACATGGTCGATATCTGCAGCTGGCGCGACCAGAGTGCTGTCGGCATCAAGGAGTGGTCGTGCAGTTGAAACTCGTCCGCAGTGGTGGGTTCGCCGGCCTGGACATGGTGGCCACGGTGGACACGGCCGATCTCCCTTCCGACCAGCAGGACGTCGTGTCCAAGCTGTTCACCGAGGATCTTCGGGGGCCCGGCGTGAGCCGACCGGGCGGAGCAGACCAGTTCAGCTACCAGCTCGAGATCCGGCACGGCGACCGTACGGTACGGCGTCACTGGGAGGAGCCCGAGGTGCACGAGACGGTGCGGCCGCTGCTGGCCTCGCTCGCGCGCCAGGCCAAGCCAGCCCGCTGACCTCGCTGCTGCCGGTTGCGCCCTTGACGGGAATATACCCATGAGGGGTATGGTTAGAAGGTGGAGATATACCCCCACCGGGTACATGCCAGGGAGTGAGAATCGTGGACACCACCGAGCCGGGCTACCACTCGAACAAGGATGCCCACCTGAAGCGACTACGCCGGGTTGAGGGTCAGGTCCGTGGCGTGCAGCGCATGGTCGAGGACGACACTTACTGCATCGACGTGCTCACCCAGATCTCAGCGGCCACCAGAGCGTTGGAGGCGGTCGCTCTGGCCCTGCTGGATGAGCACCTCAGCCACTGTGTCACCGATGCCATCCACACCGGTGGCGACACGGCATCGGACAAGCTCAAGGAGGCCTCGGTCGCGATCGCCCGCCTGGTGCGTTCCTGAACCGTCCGGAGCCGATGACCCAACAAGAGCCGATCACCTAGGAGAACATCATGACCACCCAGACCTTCCCCGTCACCGGACTGACCTGCGGGCACTGCGTCGGCGCCGTCACCAGTGAGCTGACTGTGCTGGCGGGCGTCACGGATGTGCAGATCGATCTTGTCGTCGATGGCACCTCAACCCTGAGAGTCACCGCTGAAAAGCCACTCACGGACGACGAGGTGGCCGTGGCCCTGGACGAGGCCGGCGACTACAAGCTCGCCTCCGTCTGACAGCTCGTCACACTGACCGTGACACAACCTGGCGCCTGAGCGGGCACAGGAGGAGAGAGATCCCGTGACCACCACCACCGACCAGCTCGCCGACGCTCAGAGCGTCGAACTCGTCATCGGCGGGATGACCTGTGCCTCCTGCGCCGCCCGGATCGAGAAGAAGCTGAACAAGCTCGAAGGTGTCAGCGCCTCCGTCAACTATGCGACAGAGAAGGCCAAGGTGACCTATACCGGGACCGTCTCTCCGCAGGACCTGGTCGCCACGGTCGAGGCGACCGGGTTTACCGCTGCGCTGCCTTCGCCGAAGGTCAGCAGCGCCACCGCGGCGGGGTCAGGTGACGTTGCGCAGCACGAGAAGGACGACGAGGTGTCCCGGCTGCGACAGCGCCTGGTGATCTCGGCAGCGCTGAGCCTGCCGGTGTTGCTGATGTCGATGATCCCTGCATTGCAGTTTGACAACTGGCAGTGGTTGGCCCTGACCCTGGCCTCTCCGGTGGTGGTCTGGGGTGCGTACCCATTCCACCGCGCCGCCCTCACCAACGCCCGCCACGGTGCGGCCACGATGGACACCTTGATCTCGGTGGGCGTCAGCGCCGCGTGGCTGTGGTCGCTGTGGGCGCTGTTCCTCGGCGGCGCCGGGATGCCCGGTACTCGAATGAGCTTCAGCCTCTTGCCCTCACGCGAGAGCGCAACGAACGACATCTATCTCGAAGTCGCATCCGTGGTGACCGTCTTGATCCTGTCCGGTCGCTACTTTGAGGCCAGGGCCAAGAAGCGCTCCGGCGCTGCACTGCGCGCACTGTTGAACCTGGGCGCCAAGGATGTCGCGGTTCTGCGCAACGGCACCGAGGTCAGGATCCCGATCGACCAGCTCGTCGTGGGCGATGTCTTCAGCCTTCGTCCGGGGGAGCAGGTCGCCACCGACGGAATCGTCACCGACGGCACCTCCGCCGTCGATGCCTCGATGTTGACCGGGGAGCCAGTGCCTGTGGAGGTCGGCCCCGGCGATGCAGTGGTCGGTGCCACCGTCAACGCCGGCGGGCGGCTGCTCGTGCGGGCAACGCGGGTCGGGGCAGATACCCAGCTGGCGCAGATAGCCCGTCTCGTTGAGGACGCACAGAACGGCAAGGCCGAGGTCCAGCGCCTGGCCGACCGGGTGTCCGGCATCTTCGTCCCGGTTGTGATCCTTCTGTCCATGGCCACTTTGGCGGCCTGGCTGCTGACCGGACATTCCGCCGCCGCAGCGTTCAGCGCAGCCGTGGCCGTTCTGATCATCGCCTGCCCCTGCGCCCTCGGACTGGCCACCCCGACCGCCCTTCTCGTCGGTACGGGCCGCGGCGCCCAGCTCGGCATCCTCATCAAGGGCCCTCAAGTCCTGGAGTCCACCCGCCGGGTCGACACGATCGTGCTCGACAAGACCGGTACGGTCACGACCGGGCGGATGAGCGTCGCCGCCGTCCACGCCGCCGCCGGCGAGACCCCGGCCGAGGTCCGGACCTTTGCCGCCGCCCTCGAGGACGCCTCCGAGCACCCCATCGCCAAGGCCATCGCCGATACAGCCAGGGCTGCCGTGCCGGCCATGCAAGGCACGTTGGCCTGGTCGGCCATGGACAACTCACTTCCCGTGGTCGAAGGCTTCAGCAATCACGACGGCCGAGGCGTTACAGGAGTCGTGGATGGTTACGCCGTGCTGGTGGGCCGCCGTAGCTGGCTTGAGCAGGAGTGGTCCATCCACGCCCCCGCTGACCTGTTGGCGTCCGCCGAGGCTGCGGAGGCCGACGGCCAGACCCCGGTGTGGGTGGCCTGGGACGGCGCGGTGCGCGGCGTCATCGTGGTGGCCGACACCATCAAGGACACCTCCGCGCAGGCCATTGCCCAGTTCCGCGCCCTCGGGCTTCGACCGATCCTGCTCACCGGTGACAACGCCCGAGCCGCCCGTGCGGTTGCCGCTGTGATTGGCATTGATCCGCAGGAGGTCATCGCTGAGGTCCTGCCTGCCGACAAGGTCTCCGCAGTTAAGGCACTGCAGGACAACGGAAGTATCGTGGCCATGGTCGGTGACGGGATCAACGACGCCGCAGCACTTGCCCAGGCCGACCTTGGCCTGGCCATGGGCACCGGCAGCGACGTGGCCATCGAAGCCTCCGACCTGACTCTGGTTCGCGGGGACCTGCGGGCTGCGGTGGACGCTATACGGCTGTCCCGTTCCACGCTGAGGACGATCAAGGGCAACCTCTTCTGGGCATTTGCCTACAACATTGCAGCCATTCCCTTGGCCGCGCTCGGCCTGCTCAACCCACTGATCGCGGGTGCGGCCATGGCTTTCAGCTCAGTGTTCGTGGTGAGCAACAGCCTGCGGTTGCGCCGCTTCTCCCCGCTGACGACACCTGGTCGGTCTGCGGCACGCTGATCGCGGGCGGCCGGGCCCACACGCTTTTTTCGAGAGAATCCTGCACCAGGGGTCGCGCCCGGCGATATGGTCCGAGTTGCCCAGGAATTGAAGGAGCGGACTCCCGTGATCGATCGCGCCAGGCTGACCGAGATCTACGCCTGCGAACGCCAGGCCTTCGTGGCCCGACATCCCAGGTCCGCTGCGGCCTACCGGCGATCCGATCATCTGTTCGGCCGGGTGCCCATGACCTGGATGAACAAGAGCGCCGGGGGCTTCCCGATCTATCTGGAGCGGGCGCGGGGCAACCGCGTCTGGGACATCGACGGCTTCGAGTACGTCGACTTCGCGCTCGGCGACACGGGCGCGATGGCGGGGCACTCGCCTGAGGCGACCGTGACCGCCATACAGACCCGCATCGCCACCCAGGGTGGCATCACGACGATGCTGCCGACCGAGGATGCGGAGTGGGTGGGCGCTGAGCTCACCCGTAGGTTCGGGCTCGAACGATGGAGCTTCTCGCTGACCGCCACCGACGCCAACCGATGGTCCATCCGCCTGGCGCGGGCGCTGACTGGCCGGCCGAAGATCCTGTTCAACAGCTTCTGCTATCACGGCAGCGTGGACGAGTCGCTGATCGTGGTCGGCCCTGCCGGTGAGGGTGTGAGCCGCCCAGGCAACGTCGGCGAGCCTGTTGATGTCACGGTCACCTCACGGGTCGCCGAGTTCAACGATCTCGAGGCTCTGGAACGTCAGCTCGCCTATGGCGATGTCGCAGCCGTTCTCATGGAGCCAGCCCTGACCAACATCGGGATCGTCCTGCCGGAGCCGGGCTATCTCGAGGGCGTTCGCGAGCTGACCCGTCGGTATGCCGTGCTGCTCATCAACGACGAGACCCACACCTTCTCGGTGGGACCTGGCGGAGCGACAAGAGCGTGGGGGCTCGAGCCTGACATTCTGGTCATCGGCAAGTCGATCGCCGGTGGGATCCCGATGGGCGCCTATGGGCTCAGCGCCGAGCTTGCCGACCGCGCCATGGCCCGCCGCGATCTCGACCTCGTCGACATGGGCGGTGTGGGTGGCACTCTTGCTGGCAACCCGCTGTCGATTGCGGCCACCCGGGCGACATTGGAGCACGTCCTGACCGACGACGCCTTCGAGCAGATGATAGGCACCGCAACGTATTTCGCGGTCGGCGTGCAGTCCGTGATCGATCGGCACTCCCTGCCCTGGTCGCTGAGTCAGCTCGGCGCGCGCGCGGAATACCGATTTGCCAAACCTGCCCCTCGCAACGGCACTGAGTCGGCGGCCAGCGCCGACGCCGAGCTCGAGGACCTTATCCATCTGTACCTGCTGAACCGTGGCATCTCCCTGACGCCATTCCACAACATGGCGTTGATGTCGCCGGTCACCAGCACGGCGGACGTCGATCTTCACCACAGCGTTTTTGAAGCCGCGATCGGGGAACTTTTGGGCGGCTGACCACGCTGTCCCGCTGGGGCGTGGTCGTGTCGGGGAGTGACCAAAACCGTGTCCGGGTCAGCGGAACCTCCTCGAAGGGAGGATGATGGGTACATGCCCCCTTCCGTGCAACGCCGCCGCCTGCCCGCCAGTCCCTTCAATGCCGCCCGGGATGCGATCCCGCCGGACGAGGTGTTTTGCGTGGGTGACCGCGTCGCCCACGACCGCCACGGCCTGGGTCGCATCGTCTCAGTCAGCGGGACCGTTGCCGTGGATGCGGACTTCGGGACCGGCACGCGACGTGTGTCCACCCCCACCCCCAAGATGCACAAGCTCTGAGTTGGCCTTCCCCTGAGCTGAGCTTCACCGTCTGCCTGGTTCGTCCAGCAGCTGATGGAACGTCCACCCTTCGAGTGTGCCGTGATGACCGCCCGGCTCTCGCTGCGGTGTTGCGCAGGACTCCGGTGTGCCAAGACGTACCAGGCGTAGTCTGCCGGCTGGCCGTGCGATTGATGTCCTGGCGACGGCGACTGACCCCGTCCGGAGGGAGACCGTTCCGGGCACCGTGCCAGGATGCCTCACGTGGACGACTACCGGGACATCAACCGAGCCAACTGGGATGAGCGGGCGCCTGCGCACGCGACCTCGCCGGACTACAACGTTCAGGGCTTCATCGACGACCCCGGGCACATCAGCAATGTGGTGCGGTTCGACCGCCCCCTGCTCGGTGACGTGAGCGGCCTTCACGGGGTCCATCTGCAGTGTCACATCGGCACCGACACGGTCAGCCTGTCCCGTCTCGGCGCCCGGATGACTGGGCTGGACTTCTCTCCGGTCTCGATCGAGCAGGCGCGTTCCCTGGTCGCCAGGACCCGCGATGACGTGAACTTCGTCGAGTCCGACGTCTACGACGCAGTGCCGGCTCTGGGTGGGGAACAGTTCGACCTCGTCTTTACCGGCATCGGCGCTCTCTGCTGGCTGCCGAGCATCTCGCGCTGGGCCGTCACGGTTTCGGCTCTGCTCAAGCCGGGTGGCCGGCTGTTCATCCGTGAGGGCCATCCGATGCTCTGGTCCTTGACCGACGCACGCCCGGATGGTCTTCTCGTTGTTGACTTTCCCTACTTCGAGCGAACTGAAGCCACCGTGTGGGACGAAGGCGGAACCTACGTCGAGACCGATGCCGTGTTCACTGCCAACACCACCCACTCCTGGAATCACGGCCTGGGCGAGATCGTCATGGCCCTGCAGGCCGAGGGCCTGCAGCTGGCCGGCCTGGTCGAGCACGACAGCGTCCCTTGGGAGGCACTGCCGGGGCAGATGACAAAGGACGACCGGGGCGAATGGCGCCTGACCGACCGACCGTGGCGACTGCCCGCGAGCTACACGCTCCAGGCGGTCAAGCCCGAGCCATGACCGCCGCACGAGTCCGCGACCGCCGAGTCCCTCTCGGGCGTGGCGACTTGGCAGCGGGTCCTGCCTCTGTCCAGCCGCGTGAGACGCACCAGCTGAACGCCAGACAGCGACACACCCACCCAGATCGGCTCGGCGTGATCTGACACCTGGTCGAACCCATCGGATTGCTCATGGAGCCGGAGATGCTTAGAGGCATCTAACGTCGCGCCGAAAGCCCTACGCCCCACCCTGGCCCCGGTCCAGCGGGATCCAGAGAATTGGCCTGGCCTTCTTCATCGGGACTTTCGCCTCTGGGGGGCCGTGAATGATGGGTCGAGGCTCGAAGCCATGAAGAGTACCGGTGACCCGTTGCTCGACGCTCTGTACAGCGTGCGCAAGGGGAAGGTCGATCTCGTTGATGTCCCTGAGCTGGGGTTCCTCGTCATTGACGGTGCGGGCGACCCTGCCGGTGAGGCGTTTCATGACGCCACCCAGGCCTTGTACTCGGTGAGTTACGGCGCGCACTTCGCCATGAAGAAGGCCACCGGTGAGGCGCCCCGCGTGATGGCGCTCGAGGCATTGTGGTGGGTGGAGGGAGCCGACGCCCAGGCAACTATGGAACGTATAGCCGCAGGTGAGACAAGCATGGGCGAGTCCGATCGCGACCAGTGGCGTTGGCGGGCGATGATCATGCAGCTCGCGCCGATCGATGCCGCCGTGATCGAGCAGGCCATCACCGAGGCGAAGGCCAAGAAGGACATCGCCCCCCTGTCCGCGCTGCGATATGAGCCATGGGCCGAAGGGCTCAGTGCCCAGATCATGCACATCGGCCCCTACTCAACTGAGCCGGCCACGATCGTTGCTCTACACAAGACGATCGCCGAGCTTGGGTCCACGCCTCGTGGTCGACACCACGAGATCTACCTGGGGGATCCACGCACGTCCGCGCCGGACAAGCTCCGCACGATTCTGCGCCAGCCGATCCAGCCGATCCCGCGTTCCTAGAGCTTCCCGTGTCAGGGGAGGGTCCGGCCGCTGATCACCTCGCGCAGCCTCACCCGGTGACCGGTGATGAGAAGGGCGCGCCGGTAGATGGATGAGGCGACCGAGACAAGCAGCACTGAGGTTGCGGCGGTCAGTGCCATGGCCAGCATCAGCTGGTAGATGGGGACCTCGCCAGAGGCCCAT
>Ga0209429_10002716_pt1 | contig 10304 bp, 10 predicted proteins | sample BarGraNGADG00212_3_FD_184493 | JGI IMG/M metagenome (GOLD analysis project Ga0209429, IMG submission 184493) | Arctic peat soil microbial communities from Barrow, Alaska - Barrow Graham LP Ref core NGADG0004-212 (SPAdes) (version 2) | ecosystem: Environmental > Terrestrial > Soil > Wetlands >... | reverse complement strand
TCTGACACGGTCCAAAAGAACAACGTGAGTACCTGTGATTTCAGATGAATTCTGATAATCATGAAAGGAGGGAAGACAAGTGCCAAGAAAAGGCAATGTCCCAGTTAGAGAAGTGCTCCCGGATCCGCTCTATAATGATGTACGTGTTACCAAACTCGTCAATAACATCATGCAGGACGGTAAGAAGGGTGTTGCACAGAAAATTTGCTACGACGCTTTCGAAATTATAAAAGAGCGCACAAGCAAGGAGCCCCTTGAAGTTTTCATTCAGGCTCTGGAGAATGTTATGCCGGTTCTTGAGGTTAAAGCAAGACGCGTCGGCGGTGCCAATTATCAGGTTCCGATCGAGGTTCGTCCCGCAAGACGCCAGACATTAGGTCTGCGCTGGCTTGTAGCTATTGCCCAGAAACGCAGCGAGCGCACCATGAAGGAGCGCCTCGCCAATGAAATTCTTGATGCATCCAACAGTACCGGCGGAGCATTCAAGAAAAAAGAAGACATACATAAGATGGCGGATGCTAATAGAGCTTTCGCTCATTACAGATGGTAACCATCAGAAAAAGGAGCAATTGAAACCATGGCCAGAGACTTCGCTTTGGAAAAGACAAGAAATATAGGTATCATGGCTCACATTGACGCCGGAAAGACAACCTGCACGGAGCGTATCCTGTTCTTCACCGGTAAGATTAGAAAAGTCGGTGAAGTTCACGAAGGTGCGGCAACCATGGACTGGATGGAGCAGGAGCAGGAGCGTGGTATCACGATTACCTCTGCTGCAACCACCGCAGAATGGAAAGAACACCGTATCAATATTATTGATACACCCGGCCACGTTGATTTCACAGTAGAAGTTGAGCGCTCTCTGCGCGTTCTGGACGGGGCTGTCACATTGCTTTCTGCTAAGGGCGGCGTTGAGCCTCAGACTGAGACCGTATGGCGTCAGGCTGATCGTTACGGCGTTCCGCGCATGGCTTTCATCAACAAGATGGACATCATGGGAGCTGACTTTTTCCGTGCCGTCAATATGATGATCGATCGCCTCAAGACCAATGCTATTGCCATTCAGATCCCGATCGGTGCCGAAGATCAGTTCAAAGGCATTATTGATCTGGTGACAATGAAGGCAGAAGTATACACCAGCGATGATGGCTCCATGTTTGAAGAGCGCGACATCCCTGCAGAAATGCTGGCTGACGCTCAGAAGTACAGGGAGAAAATGGTCGAGGCAATCGCAGAAACTGATGAGGAGCTTACCCTTAAGTATCTGGAAGGTGAAGAAATCACCAATGCGGAACTCAAGGCTGCACTCAGAAGAGCCACTATAGCATGCCTGGTCACACCTGTTTGCTGCGGGTCCGCCTACAAGAACAAGGGTGTACAGATGCTGCTTGACGCGGTTATTGATTACATGCCGTCACCGACAGATATTAAAGCGATCATGGGTATGAACCCGGAGACAGAAGAAGAGGAGCCACGCCCCTCTGACGACTCGAAACCCTTCGCATCACTCGCTTTCAAGATCATGACGGATCCTTTCGTCGGAAAACTCTGCTTCTTCCGCGTTTACTCCGGTACACTCGATGCCGGTTCTTATGTGCTTAATGCAACAAAGAACAAGAGAGAGCGTATCGGCCGTATTCTTCAGATGCATGCCAATCACCGTGCAGAACTTGCAAAAGTTTACTCCGGTGACATCGCTGCTGCTGTCGGTCTCAAAGACACAACAACCGGTGACACGCTTTGTGACGAAAAGTATCCGATAATTCTCGAATCAATGGAATTCCCGGAGCCCGTTATCAATGTTGCCATCGAGCCCAAGTCAAGAGTCTCCCAGGAGAAGATGATCGCAGCACTGCAGAAGCTTGCAGAAGAAGATCCTACTTTCCGTACCTACACCGATCAGGAAACAGGCCAGACGATCATTGCCGGAATGGGTGAGCTTCACCTTGACATCATCGTCGACCGTCTGTTCCGTGAATTTAAGGTTGAGGCCAATGTCGGCGCACCCCAGGTTGCTTACAAGGAGACAATCCGTAAAGCAGTCAGGGCTGAAGGCCGCTTTGTCCGTCAGTCCGGCGGACATGGTCAGTATGGTCATTGTATTCTTGAACTTGAGCCTCAGGAACCCGGCACAGGCTACACCTTTGTTAATGCAACCGTCGGCGGAACAATTCCCAAGGAATTTATTTCCCCGATCGATGCAGGCGTAAAGGAAGCTATGACCAGCGGAATTCTTGGCGGATATCCGGTAGTAGACATCAAGGTAACTGTCGTTGACGGTTCTTTCCATGATGTTGACTCCTCGGAAATGGCCTTTAAGATCGCCGGTTCCATGGGCTTTAAAGAGGGCATGAAGAAAGCAGATCCCTGCCTTCTCGAGCCGATCATGAGAGTCGATATCGAAGTTCCCGACGATTACATGGGTGACGTCATTGGCGGCATCAATTCACGCCGCGGAATCATCAAGGGTATCGAAGCAAGAAACGGAACCCAGTCCATTCAGACAGAAGTTCCGCTTTCCAACATGTTCGGATATGCCACTTCACTGCGTTCCACAACACAGGGCAGAGGAACCTTTGTCATGCAGATCAGCCATTTCGCTGAGATGCCGAAAAGTATTATGGAAGCTATCCTGAAGAAGTAATAACAACCACCGCCAATCGGGGCAAAGGACATCTTGCGAATCTCGAAAGAGACAAGTAAAATGGATTCATCTGGCCTCGGAGCAGAGAAGAACAAAATGCAATGTATCAGCAATTATATGCTGACGAAGGAGGAAATAACAAATGGGAAAGGCAAAATACGAAAGAAACAAACCACACGTTAACATCGGAACTATCGGACACGTTGATCACGGCAAAACTTCCCTTACAGCAGCTATCACCAAGGTGCTCGCTATGACTGGCAAGGCTGTCTACAAAGAATACGGCAGCATTGACAGTGCACCGGAAGAAAGAGCCCGCGGAATCACGATCAACACAGCTCACGTCGAGTACGAGACAGCTGCACGTCATTATGCACACGTTGACTGCCCCGGCCATGCCGATTATATCAAGAACATGATCACCGGCGCTGCACAGATGGATGGAGCAATCCTCGTTGTATCTGCTGCTGACGGCCCTATGCCTCAGACACGTGAGCACATCCTTCTGGCTCGTCAGGTTGGCGTTCCTTACATCGTGGTTTTCCTGAATAAGATAGACCAGGTTGATGACGAAGAACTTATTGAGCTTGTTGAGATGGACATTCGTGACCTTCTGAACCAGTACGAGTTCCCCGGCGATGACACCCCTATCATCAGAGGCTCTGCCCTTGATATGCTCGAGTCCACATCCAAGGATCCCAATGATGCTGTTTACAAACCGATCACTGACCTTATGGCTGCTGTTGACTCTTTCATCCCGACTCCTGCACGTGCAGTTGACAAGCCTTTCCTTATGCCTGTTGAGGATGTTTTCACCATCACAGGCCGTGGAACAGTTGCAACCGGCCGTCTTGAGCGTGGCGTTATCAAAGTTGGCGACGCTGCTGAGATCGTTGGACTTCAGGAAGAGCCTAAGGCTACTGTTGTTACAGGCGTTGAAATGTTCAAGAAGCTTCTTGATCAGGCTCAGGCTGGTGACAACATCGGTATTCTGCTTCGTGGTGTAGACCGCAAGCAGGTAGAGCGCGGACAGGTTGTTGCCAAGCCGGGTTCTATCACACCTCACACAAAGTTCACAGGTCAGGTCTATGTTCTGACACACGACGAAGGCGGACGTCATAAGCCTTTCTTCAATGGCTACCGTCCTCAGTTCTATTTCCGTACAACAGACGTAACGGGTGTTGCTCATCTCCCGGAAGGCACAGAAATGTGTATGCCAGGAGACCACATCACAATCACTGTTGAGCTGATCAACTCCATCGCTATGGAGCCTGGTCTCAAGTTCGCTATCCGTGAGGGTGGCCGTACGGTTGGTGCCGGTACAGTTTCTACAATCATAGAGTAATCATCCACCAGCCTTCGGGCTGACGGCGTAAGCCGCGGATACCTCATATGTATTACAAAGCCCCCTGCTGCAGTTCGAAATGCAGCAGGGGGCTTTTTGTTGTTGTATTTTTACAGTGACGTCACAGCAGCACCGCGGGATTTGGCTTTTGCAATTTCGCGGTCGAGGGCTTTCTTCACTTCGAGCGGCTCTTTGACATAGAGGATATAGAGGCGCTTTTTGGGAATGTAAAGAGTCAGGCGACCGTAGTGCAGGGGACCTGCAAAAAAGAGCTGGGATACTTTTACCGAGGCAATATCCGCAAGCGGAACGGAAAAATGCCGGTGACGCAGCGCAAACATATGCCCGTAGATTCTCTTGTCAGTCACATCGATCCGGTTATAGAAAAACATCAGCGCGGACAGCAGAAAGAGCAGAAGGCAAAGTGCCCAGCCTCCGAGAAAGATCCGCATGATAATCGAGAGCGGGTCATTAAGAAGGATCGGGACGCCGATCTGGTAGCCGCAGAAAAACAGAATACACAGAAAAAGATACACTACGACCGGGTTGTGCGATACGGCCACCCGGAACAAGTGCGTCTCTTTCTGTGTATCAGGATTGGAATCACTGAATTCCGGGGGCTCAAATCGCATGGCCGGCCTCCCTTATGAATGATGGATCATCGTTTTTGTATAAGAAAATTCATTATGAGGAAGCCTTCACGGTGTTCCAGAGAGCGGTATAAGCTTCTTCGATGCTTGCGCTGGAGTAGAAGATCTCAAGTGTCTTGAAAGTCGCGGCGTCCGGGTAATAGCTCTTGTTGTTCTTGACCTCATCGGCAAGCATATCCTTGGCTTCGACGTTCGGCGTCGAGTAACCGACGTATTCGCAGTTGGCGAGGGCGATTTCCGGATCATACATGAAATTGATGAAGGCATGTGCGCCTGCGACGTTTTTGGCGTTCTCGGGAATGCACATCAGGTCGACCGACCAGTTGGATCCTTCGGGAAGTACAAACTTCAGGTCGATTCTATCGGAATTCCCAAGTTCTTCGATACGGCTTAAGATTACCTGGTGATCCCCGGACCAGGCTTCGGAAGCGACAAGCTCCCCGCTGGCCATTTTATCTTTAAGATTATCAACGCCGTACGTAGGCGACATGTTCTTTTTCTGATCGAGAAGAAGCTGCTGTGCCTGGGCAAGCTGTGCCGAATCGGTGGTGTTGAGGCTGCTGCCGAAATAATTGAGGGCAACACCGACGGATTCCCGCATGCTGTCATACATGCCGACCTTGTTTTTATACTGAGGATCAAAAAGAACGCCCCAGATCGCCTTGGGATCGGTCGACGCCGCATCAAGCTTCACGGCATTCGCATCGTAGACAAGCCCGACGGTGCAGTACATGTAGGGTGCGGAATAGGTAAGGACGGAGTCGGAGACCGTCGTATCCTGATCGTATGTAACGCTTTTGAAGAGCGGATCCATATTTTTGGTGACATTCGGCAGAAGGCTCATATCAAGCTTCTGGAGTTTGTTTTCGCGGATAAGCCGGCATACCATGTATTCGGACGGGATAATTACATCGTAGGAATTGGTGAGGTTCGGGTACATGGTCTCATTCGTCTCGAAATAACGGGAGACAACCTTGTACTGCGGGTATGCTGCCTCGAATTTGGCAATGGTATCTTCGGCTATATATTCACCCCAGTTATAAAGGACGATTTCGGTCTGGCCGCTGCTCTCGTCGGATACCTCAATGGAACTGCCGCAGGCAGCGGTCAACCCGACAGATCCCAACAGGGCTATCGAGACACCGAGCGCGGCGATGCGCAGAAGGATACGGGATTGCCTGATACGAAGCCCTGCCGTTTTGCATTTGGAATTGAAATTTGTCATTTCTTGATTACCTCCCTGAATTTTCTCTTCTTTTCGCGGCTTTCCGCAATGGAACGGACATTCGCTGCAAGAAGCAGCAGGAAAATGGCCAGGAACATGATTGCGGTGAGCGCATTCATTTTCGGATTGACACCGAACTTGGCCATCGAATAAATCTTCATCGGCAGAGTCTGCACGGTACTGTCGACATTGAAATTGCTGACCAGATAGTCGTCGACGGACAGGGTGAACGTAAGAAGAACAGAGGATACGATGCCCGGCATAATCTCGGGGATGATAACCTTGGTGATTGCCTGGAACTGCGTCGCGCCCAGATCCTGCGCCGCTTCCGAAAGATTCCGGTCGAGCTGCTTGAGCTTGGGATTGATCGACAGCACGGCAAAAGGAACGCAGAAGGCAATATGTGCCAGCACCAGCGTCAGCTGGCCTTTCTGGATGCCGAGGAATACGAACAGCAGCATGAATGAGATACCGGTCACCAGTTCGGGCATGATGTTGGGGATATACGTCACATTCAGGACAAACGCCTGAAGCTTTTTGGAAAAATAGGACAGGCCCAGACACGATACCACAGCTATGACAGTCGAAGATACCGAAGCGATCGAAGCGACCTTCAGCGTGGTAAGAAGCGCCGACAGGAGTTCGCCGCCGTCATTGCCGCTGAACAGCTTCGCATAATTATCCAGGGTAAAACCGCCCCAGATAAAGGACTTCGGCACGCTGTTGAACGAAAAGACCACCAGAACGGCAATCGGAAGATACAGGAAAACAAAGATCAGGCAGATATATATATTCGGGAAAAATTGCTTCAGCTTTCTCATAGGATCATACCGCCTCCCCCCGAGTCTTTATCGGAATTGCGCAGAAGCCCCATCGTGATCAGGACGAAAATCAGAAGCATAAGGGACAGCACATTGCCGGCCTGCTGCTGCACGGGACTCTCGCTGAGAATGAATGTCTGCACCGTGGTGCCGATCGTAGTGACGCTTCCCTCACTGATGATCTCGGGAATCATATAAAAAGTCAGTGCAGGCATAAATACCATCTGGATTCCCGAAATCACACCCGGCATCGAAAGCGGGAAAATAACGCGGGAGAAAGTCTGCCGTGAGTTCGCACCGAGATCATGCGCCGCCTGCCGGACATTCTCGTCGAGCTTGACCAGCACGGAGTATATCGGCAGCAGCATGAAGGGTAAGAAGTCATTGACCAGTACAAGCTTGATGATAAAGTCCGAGAGGAATTCCAGCTTAAGGAACAGAATCGGGTCACCGATCGCGTGTATGCTGAGAAGAAAATTATTCAGGACGCCTGCCTGCCCGAAAAAAGCGCGCCAGGCATAGGTCCGGAGCATGGTATTGATCCACATCGGCAGGACAAAAAACATAAGAAGGAGGCTTGAGCTCGAGTGGGTTCTTTTGGCACGGTCCGCCAGCGCATATGCAAGCGGATACGCAATGAAAAGGCATCCTATGGTCGTCCACACTGCGTAATCGAGGCTTCGCAGGAATACTGAGAAATATTCCTGCAGGTGCAGCGTAAGGCCGTAGAAGCGCGCCTCGATCACACGGGGCACCATCAGTGTCTCGAATCCGCCGAGAGTGAATACATAGGAACCGCCGGCATCCTTGGTAAAGAAGGCCGTGAAAAATATCAGAAGGAGCGGGAGCACGGTAAATACGATCAGCCACAGGAAATAGGGGAAAGTCAGCATACGCAGATGTACTTTCAGGCCGAGCGTGCCGAAGGCCGCCGCACAAAGTCCCAGAATCAATAAAAGAATCAGGAAGTTCCCGACAGCCTGCGGTGCGAAGAATAAATCGGTGCTGCCGATACCTGCATCAGCAAGAACGGAAGACGGAACAAGCTTCGTCGGAACAATAATAAATGCCGCCAGATTGGCCGGCATCAGGACAAGCAGCGCGCCGGAAACAGCACGCCCCGGAATCTTTTCGATAATCCTGCGGTAAAAAAATACCAGAAGGAGCATCAACACCGGAAGGACCAGGCAAAGAACAAGAAAAGGAAGGGAACCGGAGAAGGACAGCATATGTTTGGCGCCTGAAATGGACAGCCGCATTTGTCCGCTTCGCAGAATCTGGAAAAATGACAGATTCATGCGCCGTGTGGACATGAGAATCAGTGTAAGGGAAGGAAGGAAAAAGATAACCAGAGACATAAGAGCAGCAAGGCTTGCCAGTCTTATGTGTAAAGGAATTTCTAGAAGAGCGGAAAGCCAGTCGGGCTTTTTAAGAGAAGGATAGGTCATTGATCTGGCTCCTTTCATCAGACATCTTCCGGCAGGACTAATTCCTCATCATCGGGAAGAGCCTTGCGGCGATCCGGGGAGAAATCCGATTTGCGCATGATCTGAATATCATCGGGATCAAAAGTCATGCCGATACGCTTCCCGACTTTGACCGGGTCGACATCCTGGATCATCCAGGTAAAGCCGTCGTCGCCGTCCACGAGCATTTCGTAATGCACACCCTTAAATACAAGAGAGGTAACGACGCCGTTGATGCGTTCCGGACTCTCTTCTTTGACATAAATATCTTCCGGGCGAATGACGACGTCCACGGGATCATCGCCTTCCGGTGCTTCGGGGAAACGCGGGTCGACGCACTCGCAGGTCCTTCCGGCAAAAGTAACTTCAAAGTCTTTGGACATGGTGCCGGCAAGGATATTGGACTCGCCGATGAAATCAGCGACATATGCATTCCTGGGCTCGTTGTAGATATCGGTAGGCGTGCCGATCTGCTGGATAACGCCGTCTTTCATGACGATGATCGTATCCGACATGGTAAGGGCTTCTTCCTGGTCGTGCGTAACATATACAAAAGTAATGCCGAGCTCGCGCTGCATTTCCTTGAGCTCAATCTGCATTTCCTTGCGCATCTTCAGATCAAGGGCGCCGAGCGGCTCGTCGAGAAGAAGTACGCGGGGCCGGTTGATGATGGCGCGCGCAATCGCAACACGCTGCATCTGTCCGCCGGAAATCTGATCAACCCACCGGCTGCCGTAACCGGAGAGTCCCACCGTCTCTAGGGCTTCATTGACACGCAGGCGGATTTCCTCTTTTTTGACCTTCTTGAGACGCAGTCCGAACGCGACATTGTCATATACATTCAGGTGGGGAAAAAGCGCATAGCGCTGGAAAACTGTATTGAGCTGGCGCTTGTGTGCGGGCACGGTAAGAAGGTCATGCCCTTCAAAATTGACGACACCGGAATCGGCCGATTCAAATCCGGCCAGAATGCGAAGCGTCGTTGATTTGCCGCAGCCGGACGGTCCCAGAAGTGTGAGGAACTCGTTGTTGCGGATATAGAATGTAATATCATGCAGGACCTGTAAATCGCCGAAGCTCTTGTTCAGTCCTTTAATCTCGATAATATGAGCACTGCCGGTTGAATCCTTCAGCAGTTGAGGCTTTGCCTTCGCTCTTTGCAAATCTGTCATGTAAAATCCTCCGGAATATGCAAAATCGTATATTTCTATACCTTGAATCGTTCAAAAGAATCGTTCATAAGTGACGGAAACATGAAAAAGTGGCCGGAAACAGGGGGGCTGACGGACCGGAGTATGCTAGAAACTCGGCGGTGATGATATCCACAGAAGCTTTGCTTCACGCTTCCCGCGATTCATCAGGTAATGGGGTTTGTCCGGGTGTATCAGGAAACTCTCGCCATGCTTCACCGCATATTTCTTCTTGCCGATCACAAGGGTTATGGTTCCTTCCAGTACATATCCCATTTCTTCGCCGTCGTGCGGATTGTCCGGGTATGTCTGTCCATTCGGCTCGAGCGTCAGCAGTACAGGTTCCATTGAGTTTTTCTGTGCATTGGGGATCAGCCAGCATAGTTCGCTTTTTTCGTCTGCGTTATACTTGATTGCATGATCTTCCGCAGTAAATACCACGCGCTGGTCTTCCGGTTCACTGAAAAAAGCAGCCAGATCCGTGCCAAGCGCCTCAAGGATATATTTAAGCGTAGAAATGGAGGGGGATGTCATGTCGCGTTCCAGAAGCGAGATGAAACCCTTGGATAACTCACAGCGGTCTGCCAGTTCTTCCTGTGTTAACTGGTTTTGCTGACGAAGAAAACGGATTTTCTCACCGAGTATCATCTGACCCTCCCAACTGCCGGAAATGGCGCCTCTTTATGTGTAAAACATCTGATCCGTCCGGCTGAAGTTTACCGCTACTAAACCCATAAAGAGTTATTTCAACGAGTTTACTATTACTAAACCAACGAACAACATTATATAGACGTATACACACCGGTGTCAACATTCTGACTCTAATTTCTTGCATTTTAGTTAATTGAAAAAGTAAATTCCACAGTATAGGGGTAAAGCTGAATTTAGTCTTGCGTCAAATTCCAGGTGGAGGTTACTCTTGCAGAGATGCGATTGCTTGACACCCAAAGGAGGCTGACTGTA
>Ga0209429_10002715_pt1 | contig 10306 bp, 10 predicted proteins | sample BarGraNGADG00212_3_FD_184493 | JGI IMG/M metagenome (GOLD analysis project Ga0209429, IMG submission 184493) | Arctic peat soil microbial communities from Barrow, Alaska - Barrow Graham LP Ref core NGADG0004-212 (SPAdes) (version 2) | ecosystem: Environmental > Terrestrial > Soil > Wetlands >... | reverse complement strand
CGTGGTCGTCGGGATCGGCGGCGGCGGGCTCGCCTGCGGGATCGCGACGGCGCTGGCGACGCGCCGGCCGGCGACCCGCGTCTGGGGTGTCGAGCCGGAGAAGTCCGCGGCTCTCTCGGCCGCGCTGGCGGCCGACGAGATCGTGCCCGTGACGCCGGGAAGTGTCGCCGATGGCCTGAACGCCCCCTTCGCGGGGGAGTGGACCCTGGCGCTAGGCCGGCGCCATCTCGCCGGAATCGTGACGCTCACGGACCCGGAGATCCTTGGCGGGGTCCGGTTCGCGGCCGAGCGGATGAAGCAGGTCCTGGAGCCCGCGGGGGCCGCGGCGCTGGCTGCCGTCCTCCACGGACGAATTCCGCTCCACGACGGCGACCGTGTCTGCGTCGTCTTCAGCGGCGGCAACGTCGCGGTCGAACGTCTCGGCGACCTCCTCGCCGCGGCCGCGCCGATCCCGGGGCTCTGACGCTCAGTCGACTCCCAGCTCGGCGAGGCGATCGTCGTCGATGCCCATGTGATGCGCCAGCTCGTGGACAACCGTGATCCGGACCTCGTCCTCGAGATCCAGCGGGTCGGGGAAGTCCTCCTCCAGGGGCAGCCGGAAGATCGTGATCGCGTTCGGGAACGGCACCTCGTCGGCGCCCCACTCGGTCCGCGGCACACCCTCGTACAGGCCGTACAGGGTTTCGTCGGACGCCAGGCCCTCCTCGCGTCGCTGCTCGCGTGAAGGCTCGTCGGCAATGACGATCGCCACCTCCCGGAGCGCGGCCGCGAACGGCATCGGGATGCCGGCGAGCGCGTGGTCGACGAGCTCCTCGAACCGGGCGTGGCGGGCCTCGCGTCGCCGGCGGAGCGCGGCGAGGTCGCTGGCTGGGATCCCGCGGCGTCGCTTCGGCATGGCGCGCTTATCCTACGGCGCGATGAAGCTCACGCACGGCCTGCCGCTCATCGGCCCCGGGTTCCGGGCGTTCGACCCCGACGCTGGAGGGGCGCCGGTTCCCGATCTCGCCGCCGAGCCCGAGGGCTTCATGGTCGCGCTGGACGGCGCCGTCCGGATCCACTTCCTCGACTGGGGCGTGCCGCCGGAGACCCCTGACATCGTGCCCGGCGCAGTTAGCCCGGGTCCCGACATCGTGTCCGCCATCCTGCTGATCCACGGCCTCGCCCAGACCGCGTGGTCGTGGGCCCCGATCGCGCGACGGCTTCGCTCGGGCGCGCATGTCGTCGCGATGGACCTTCGCGGTCACGGGCTCTCGGATGCGCCGACGGACGGGTACGACCCGGACCAGCTGGCCGAGGACGCGATCGCGGTCGCCGAGGGCGCCGGCCTGCTCGCGTTCGTGGACGAACGTCGCCTACCCGGAGGACGCGGTGGGCGGCCGTTCGTGGTCGCCGGGCACGGGTACGGCGCAGTGGTAGCGGCGTGGACCGCCAACGCGCTCGGCGATCGATGCGCCGGCCTCGTCCTGGTGGACGGCGGCTGGACGGACGTGCCTGCCGCGACGGGAATGACGCCGGACGAGTGGCTCGCAGCGATCGCCGAACCCCCCGAGGTGCTCGGCTCCATGGCGGCCTGGCTCGCGGACCGTGAGGCGTTCGACCCGGCGACCTGGGGCGCAGAACAGGAACGGGCCGCGCGGGCCGAGGTCGTCGAGACTGCGGCCGGCAGATTGAAGCTCGCGATCCACCACCATGCGCTGGCGGCCTCGGTCGGCGCGCTGTGGACGTACGAGCCCGCGTCCGTCCTGCCGGCGGTGGAGGCGGAGATCGTGGCCCTCGCGGCCCGCGACGACGATGCGGGGCGGCACCTGGAAGCCCTCCGCGCGATAGCGGCCGCGCGTGCTGCCGTCGGCCGCGCTCCCATCCGCGCTGCCTCCTTCCCGGGGCTTGGCCACAACCTGATGCGCTACGTGCCCGACGCCGTCGTCGCGGCGATCCGCGCGGCGGCCGACCCGCGCCCGGACGCGGCCGGCCCGCGGCCGGACGCGGCCGCGGACGCATCGGGCTAGGATGCGGCCATGCCCAGCCGAGACCTGCCCGACAACGTGAGGTCGATCGTCGCCGAGATCGAGACCGAGATCGGCGAGGAGGACACCGCCCCGGCCTTCGCCGCTGCGCTCGTCCCCGCGGCTGCGATCGAGGGCGCGGGCGCTCACGATGCCCTTACGACCATGGGCAACGGCCGCGTGGAGGCCGCCGTCCGCGGCATCCTCCGCGAGATCGGCGAGGACCCCGATCGCCAGGGCCTGCTGGGGACCCCGGGGCGCGTCCACCGGATGTATGCGGAGTTGACGGCGGGCTATCACGTCAACCCGGAGCGCCTCATCAACGGCGCCATCTTCGACGTCGACTACAGCGAGATGGTCGTCGTCAAGGAAATCCCGTTCTACTCGCTCTGCGAGCATCATCTCCTGCCATTCTTCGGGACTGCCGCGGTCGCCTACATCCCGAAGGGCCGCGTGATCGGGCTCTCGAAGATCCCGCGGATCGTGGAGATGTACGCCCGCCGGCTCCAGGTCCAGGAGCGCCTCACCCAGCAGGTCGCCGACTTCCTCCAGGCGCGCCTCGGCCCCAGCGGCACCGGCGTCGTCATCGAGGCGACCCACCTGTGCGCGGTCATGCGCGGCGTCCGCAAGCCCGGCACGGTGATGACGACGAGCCACGTCCTGGGCCTCTTCCGCACGAACGACAAGACGCGCGCCGAGTTCTTCGCGCACCTCGCGCGGCGGGCGCCGGGCGCCTGACGCCATGTCGACGCAGCATCAGCCCGACACCGCCGCGTCGAAGACGTGGCGCGGCCGTTCCCGGGCCCGGGTGATCGCCGGCGTGCTGGCGGCGGCCCTCGTCGTCGCGGTCGGGGCGCTGGTGGGGCAATGGCGGACGCGCCCGCCCGCCGACTACCCGGGGCCGGAGGATCCGATTCGGCGCGGCTCGCGCCCCTGGTAGCGGCGCGCGGGTGCGGCCGTCCATCACAATCGTGGCGGACCCCGTGTAAGGGCGGCGCCACCATCTGCGTCCCAGTTGGTGACGGACCCGCCCTCAGCCCATGAACCGGCCGTCGTCGGAGGGAGCGGCCGGGCGCAGGTCACCTGGGTGCTGCGCGACAAGTGACCGCGGTTCGGGCCGCGGCTATGATCCGCCCATGAGCGAACGGCCGATCAAGATCCTGATCGCCAAGCCCGGCCTCGACGGCCACGATCGGGGCGCCAAGGTCCTGGCCCGGGGCCTGCGCGACGAGGGGTTCGAGGTGGTCTATACGGGGCTGCGCCAGACCCCGGAGATGATCGTCACCGCGGCGCTCCAGGAGGACGTGGACGTGGTGGGGCTGTCGATCCTCTCGGGCGCCCACATGACGCTGCTGCCGAAGGTCACGCGCCTCCTGCGCGAGCGCGGCCTCGACGACGTGCTGGTGACCGCGGGCGGGATCATCCCCGACGACGACATCCCGGCCCTGCAGGAGGCCGGCGTCGCCGCAGTCTTTGGGCCCGGAACCACCATCGCGGAGGTCGCGGCCTACATTCGGAGCCACGTCCGGCCGCCAGAGGCGTGAGCGAGGCCGGGAGTCGAGCGGCGGAGCTGGCGGACGCTGCCGTCGCCGGCGACCGCCGCGCGCTGGCGCGGCTCCTCACCGCCGTCGAGAATCGGACCGCGATCGCGGAAGCGGCCCTCAAGCGCCTCTACCCGAGCACCGGACGCGCGCACCTGGTCGGAATAACCGGCGCGCCGGGCGCGGGCAAGAGCACGCTGGTGGCCGCGCTCATCGCGGAGGTGCGCGCCGTGGGCCGCGCCGTCGCGGTCGTGGCCGTCGATCCGTCCTCGCCGATCACCGGGGGCGCCCTCCTCGGCGACCGCGTCCGCATGCAGGCCTACGCGTCCGACGATGGGGTCTTCATCCGGAGCATGGCTTCGCGCGGGCACGCCGGCGGACTCGCCGCGACGAGCACGAGCGCGGCGACGGTCCTCGACGCCGCCGGGTTCGACCTGGTCCTGCTCGAGACGGTCGGCACGGGCCAGAGCGAGGTGGAGGTCGCCGCGGCGGCCGACACGACCGTCGTCCTGGAGGCGCCGGAGATGGGCGACGAGGTCCAGGCGATCAAGGCCGGCCTCCTGGAGGTGGCCGATATCGTGGTCGTCAACAAGGGCGACCGACCGGGCGCCCAGCGGACGGCGGCCCAGCTGCGGGCGATGCTGACGGCGACGGCAAGCCCGCGCCTGGCCACGGCGAGCCCGCGCCTCACGCCTGACGCGCACGACGAGGCCGCTGACCACCCCCGGCCCAAGCGGCCGGAGGTCCTCATCACGACCGCCACGACCGGCGAGGGCGTGCCCGCTCTCCTCGCCGCGCTAGATCGTCATCGTGCGGCCGGCCGCGACGGGCTGGCCGACGCTGCACGGCTCGCCCGTGCCGAAGCGCAGGTCTGGGCGATCGTCTCCGAGCGGCTCCGGGATCGCTTCCACGGAGCGGCCGCCGGGCCGGCCACGGAGTCGACCCTGCGTGCCGTCGCCGAACACCGGCTCGACCCCTACACAGCGGCCGACCGCCTGCTCGCATTCCTCACCGGCGGGCGACTGCGCGCCTGATCCGGCGCCGCGTGCGGCCGCGTGGCCCCAAGTCCGCGCCGCAAGCCCACGCCTCGCCGAGTGTGCACCGGGTGAGCGCTCCGACCGCCGCCCGTCCGGCCGTGGTCGATCCTGCGTCACCGGATGCGCCGCGCGACCGCGCCGCGGTTGCTCCATTCGCTGGGTGCACGCCCCAGCCGAGCCCGCTGCCCTCGGCGGTCGCAGTGGTCACCGGGTGCACGCCGCGCCGCGGCCGAGCGCTCACCACCCCCGGGTCGCCGCCGCAACGGACTCGGCGTACTCTCTCCAGCATGTCGATCGAGCGCGCGTTCGTGGCCGGCGCTGGGCTGATGGGCCACGGGATCGCCCAGGTCCTCGCCGCCGCGGGCCGAACCGTGGACCTCTACGAGCCGGAGCTCGCCCGGGCAGAGGCGGGCCGCGCCCGAATCCTCGCCAACCTGGAGCGGGCCGTGGCGAAGGGCAGACTCGACGGCACCACTGCGCAGCAGATCGCGGACCGGATCGCGACGACGGATCGGATCGCCGCCGTCGAAGAGGCGGACCTCGTGGTCGAGGCAGTCTTCGAGGACGAGGAGGTCAAGCGCGCGTTGTGGGCCGAGCTCGACGGCCTGGCGCCCGGGCGCGCCATCTTCGCCTCGAACACCAGCTCCATCTCCATCGATCGTCTCGCGGCCGCGCTGGCCCCGGGACGTCGGCAGGCCTTCTGCGGCATGCACTTCTTCAGCCCGGTGCCGGTGATGCCGCTCGTGGAGCTGATCCGCGGCGACGCCACCGACGAGGCGACGGTCGCGGCGGTGCGTGCCCTGGCCGGGGATCTGGGCAAACAGGTGATCGTCTCGGCCGATCGGCCGGGCTTCATCGTCAACCGGATCCTCATGCCGCTCCTGGCCGAGGCGATGCGCGCGCTCGAGGAGAGGATCGGGACGGCCGAAGACATCGACACGGGCGCGCGCGTCGGGCTCAACCACCCGATGGGCCCGCTCGCGCTGGCCGACTTCATCGGCCTGGACGTCGTGCTCGGGGTGATGAACGTCTTGCACGCGGATCTCGGCGACGCGCGTTTCGCGCCACCGCGTACGCTTCAAAGTCTGGTCGCCGCCGGGAAGCTGGGCCAGAAGAGCGGCGAAGGGTTCTTCCGCTACCCGCGCGGCTGACCGCGGGCACACCGGAGCCGGGCGGGCGCGTGCCGCGCCGGGCACCGCGATCGGGGAGGTGGACGGTGCTCGACGCCTTCGATGGGCTGGGACCCGACGAGCGGCTGCTCGGGGAGACGGTCCGCGCGTTCGCGCGGGACGTGATCGCGCCCGGCGCGATCGAGCGCGACGAGACCGAGCGCTTCGACCGCTCGCTGATCAGCGCGATGGCGGAGCTGGGCCTGCTGGCCGGCCCGTTCCCCGAGTCGGTCGGTGGGGCCGGCCTTTCGGCAGCGGCCTGGACCATCGTCGTGGAGGAGATCGCCGCCGCGGACATGGCCGTTGCGGTGAGCCTCTGCGTGCACGTTCTGCACCAGAACCCCGTTGTCCGCTGGGGCACGCCCGAGCAGAAGGCCCGCTGGCTGCCAGCGTTGCAGGCAGGCCAGGCGCTCGGTGCGTTCGCGCTGACCGAGCCGGGCGCCGGATCCGATGCCGCCGCGCTCAGGACCCGCGCCACGCGCCTCGGCGCGGACGGCCGCGAGCTGGGGGCGGACGGGCCTTCCGACGCCTCTGACGCGCGTTCCGACGCGGCCGCCTATCGGCTGGATGGGACGAAGATCTGGATCTCGAACGCCCCGGACGCGGATCGATATCTCGTCTTCGCCACCCTGGATCCGGCGCGGGGTGCTGCCGGGATCACCGCGTTCCTGGTGGAGAAGGGGACGCCCGGGTTCCGGTTCGGCGCCCACGAGAAGAAGATGGGGATCCGCGCGTGTCCCGCCGCGGAGCTCGTCTTCGACGGCGCCGTGGTCCCGGCCGCGAACCGGCTCGGCGGCGAGGGAGAAGGGTACCGGGTTGCGCTCTCGGCGCTGGGGGATGGCCGGATCGCGATCGCGGCGTCTTGCACGGGCCTTGCGCGCGCGGCGCTGGAACGCGCGGCGGCATACCTGCACGACCGGCGAGCCTTCGGCGCGGAGATCGCGGAGCTCCAGGGCCTCCGCTTCATGATCGCCGAGATGGCCCAGCAGGTCGCGACGGCGCGCGCGCTGACGCGCGGGGCGGCGGCGACTCGTGACCGGGGCGCGCCGGGAGCCGAGGTGGCCGCCGCCGCGTCGCTCGCCAAGTGGACGGCCTCGGACGCGGCGATGCGGGTGACCACCGACGCGGTGCAACTCTTCGGCGCCGCCGGCTACTCACGCGAGACGGGCGTGGAGCGGCTCATGCGGGACGCGAAGGGGGCCCAGATCTACGAGGGCACGAACCAGGTCCACCGGAGCATCGTGGCGGACGCGATCCTCGGGCGGGTGCCCGGGTAGCCGGCGGGGCGTAGGATCCCGGCCATGATCCAGCCGACGGACGGCCCGAACGGCCGCGTCTACGTCGTCGCTGCCGTGCGGACGCCGATCGGGCGCTTCGCCGGCGGGCTCGCGAGCGTCCCGGCCACGGAGCTCGGCGCCGTGGCGATCCGGGCGGCCATGGAGCGTGCGGGCCTCCCCGCCGGCGCGGTCATCGACGACGTCTACATGGGCCAGGTGCTCCAGGCCGGCGCGGGCCAGGCCCCGGCACGCCAGGCGGCGTTGGCCGCGGGGCTGTCCCCAACGACGCCGGCTACGACGATCAACCGCGTCTGCGGCTCGGGGCTCAAGGCGATCATGCTCGGCGCCGCTGCGATCAAGGCGGGCGACGCCGATCTCGTGGTGGCCGGCGGCATGGAGTCGATGAACGGGGCCCCGTTCCTCCTTCAGAAGGCGCGCTTCGGCTACCGGCTCGGCGACGGGGCTCTGAGGGATGTCGCGGTCCTCGATGGCCTGTGGTGCTCCGTCGAGGACTGCCACATGGGCACCCACGCGGAGCGCGTGGCGCTGTCGGCGGGTGTCTCGCGGGCGGACCAGGACGCGTTCGCGCTCGAGAGCCATCGGCGCGCGGTGGCCGCCCAGGACGCGGGCCGCTTCGCCGATGAGCTCGTCGCGGTCACCGTCCGCGATGAGCGCGGCCGCGAGACCGTCGTCACGGCGGACGAGTCGCCGCGTCGCGACACGACCCCCGAGGCGCTCGGCCGGCTGCGGCCGATCTTCGCGCAGCCGGTGCCGGACCCCCGGGACCCGGACCTGCCGCCCGCCGGACCGGGGACGGTCACGGCCGGCAACGCGCCGGGGATAACCGACGGCGGCGCGGCGACGGTCGTTGCCAGTGAGCGGGCGGTCGAGCAGCACGGCCTGCGGCCGCTGGCGCGGATCGTTGGGTACGCCCAGGGCGAGGTCGAGCCGCGCTGGCTGTTCCTGGCGCCCGTCGCCGGCGTGCGAAACCTGACCGCGAGGACGGGGCTGGGAATCGATGCCTTCGACCTCGTCGAGATCAACGAGGCGTTCGCGGCCCAGGTGCTGGCCGACGGACGGGAGCTCGGATTCGACTGGTCGAAGGTGAACGTGAACGGCGGCGCCATCGCCCTCGGGCATCCCATCGGGGCCTCCGGCGCGCGGATCGTGGCGACGCTCCTCCACGAGCTGCGTCGGCGGCAGGGGCGCTACGGCCTCGCGACACTGTGCCTGGGTGGTGGGGGATCCGTGGCGATGGCGTTCGAGCGGGTCTGAGAAGGGCGCTCCATCGTCGCTCGGCCGCGGGTCGAGGCCTCAGCCTCGTTCAGGGGCCGGACGTGCAGACTTCCAGCTCGTGAAGGAGGTCCTGGGGCAGGGTCCCCGCCGAGACGCGAACGCGCGGGGCGGCGAGTCGAGTGGGCCAGCTCATCCTGCACCCGTCAACCACGGTGAATGCCATCGCATAGCCGGTCTCCCGGACGAGCGCCTGGTCGAACGGATCCAGGCCGCCGAACGGGTAGGCGAACGTCGTCGGGCGCTGCCCCGTCACAGCCGCGATCTGGGCCGCGGACCGGGTGAGCTGGAGGAGCGCGGCCGACGGAATCGCGGCCGTCAAGAGGACGTGGTCCACGGTGTGGCTCCCGATCTCCATGCCGGCAGAGACGAGGCGCTTCAGCTGGCTCGCGCTCAGCGAATTGGTGACGCCGATCCGACCGGTGATCACGTAGAACGTGGCCACGAGGCCCAGTCGCCGCAGGATCGGGAACGCCTCGGTGTACCCGTCGCTGCGGCCGTCGTCGAACGTGATGACGAAGGTTCGCCGCGGTGGCCGGATGCCCGCAGCGAGGTCTGCCGCGAGCTCTGCAGCCGTGATCGACCGCCAGCCGGCCGCCACGAGCGTCTCGAGCTGGGCCGCGAACAGATCTGGCCGGACGACGAGGTTCGGCAACGAGTCTCCCACCTGGTCGGCGGGGGCGACGCGGTGGTACATGAGGACCGGTACGCGGACCGAGAAACCGATCGGCGGCCCCAGCGTATCGGCGGCGACGAGCGGCCAGGTCGCGGGCGGCGTGCGCGCCGGGGCCGCCGACGGAACGGCCTGCGACGCGGTCGGGCCGGCCGTCGGGACTTGAGATGTCCCGGCAATTGGGGCCGCGGGCGTCGAAAGGCCGTTGCCCGTGCCCGTTCCGGCGCCGACCGCGATCCCTCCCGGCCTTGCCGGATGCATCGCGGTCACTGGAGCGGCGGCAAGCCCGTAGCCGACCGCCGCGCCCGCGCCAAGCGACACGATGAAGACGGCGAGAGCAAGGACTGCGAACAGGGGCCGCGGCAGGCGCATCATCGCTCCCGGATATCGTGTCGCGTTTCCACGTCGGCGGGCCCGCGACCAGGCGGAGCATAGCGTCCGTCGGCGCTGGCGTCGGCCGGGGCCCACGTTAGCCCTCTCGGTCCGTCCGGGCGACATCCGGTGAGCATCTTTGCAGGCTCCGTCGTCGCGGGCCCGTGGCTCAAGTGGTAGAGCAGGGGACTTGCAAGACCAGTCGGGATGGAGTCATTGCCGCGTGGCCACCAGCGGATTGGCCAGAGTCCGGCGCGACGGGCACGGACGTCTCGCGCTACACTGCCGCCGGGCCGGTAGCTCAGTGGCAGAGCAGTGGACTCTTAATCCGCGTGTCGAGGGTTCGAATCCCTCCCGGCTCACCATCACGTGGAGATCGACGGCCGTTCCGTCGTGGACGGCCGTCTTGGTTCTTTGGAGGAGCAGACTCTGCAGGCGGAGCTGGTGCCCACCGCTCCATCCGGCCTAGGCCGCTTTCGCGTAACCCAGCCATTCTCCGCTGCTCGGAACTTTGGCTCCACGTTCACCACCGACCTGGCCCGACCGAGATCTCCAGCCCCGGCCTTCCCGGTTCCGGGGGGAGGCTGTCCTCGCGTTTCAGGCCGCATTCAGGCGGATCAGGGATGATGTTGGGTATGCTGCAACCCTCGACCTCCGACGCCGCCGACGCGCGGCCGCGTCGCCCCGTCTCGATCGTCGCCGCCGCGGCGCTGGTGGTGGCCCTCGTCGCCGTTGGATTGTCGGCCGTGGCGATCCTCCGGCCCGCTGCGGCGAGCTGCCAGGTGGCCGCCTGGGACGCGGTCCCGAAGGCGGGCGAGGTCCCGTCCGGGTGGACGATCGGCTCGACCGACATCTACCCCGACAACCAGACGACGACGATTGCGGGGCCCGCCTCGGCCTCCGGCTCGGCCGGGTCGACGATCTACGCGAGCGTCACCTGC